>OLPP01000558.1_pt1 | contig 26086 bp, 23 predicted proteins | sample 1643151 | NCBI WGS metagenome assembly OLPP01 (sample SAMEA3136679, study PRJEB25190) | human gut metagenome | biome: human gut; feature: human-associated habitat; material: faeces | place: Austria | collected 2013 | reverse complement strand
CCTCTCTCCCTTTTGTAAAGCTTTTTCTTGTCCTTTTTTTATTTTTTTCTCTTTTCCCTCTTTTTCTGCCTTTATATCAACGTTTTTCCCATTGGTCTTTTTTTATTTTTTTATGATTTGGTGTTTATAGAGTATTTTAGATATTGCAAAAAGAAAAATTATTATACTTTTATATTTATTTTTATAAAAAAGAAACCCTTAAATAAAGGCTTCTTTATAATATTTTATTTAGCTTTTTCTTTTTCAACTAATGTATGAATATATTCATTTACTTGATCATGTAAATCTTCTCTATCTAATGCAAAATCTATTGTTGCTTTGATAAATCCAAATTTATCCCCTACATCATATCTCTTTCCTTCAAAATCATACGCATACACTGCTTGTCTATCTAATAATCTTTTAATGGCATCTGTTAATTGGATTTCTCCTCCTGCTCCCTTTCCTTGTGTTTCTAACAATTCAAAGATTTCAGGTGTCAATACATATCTCCCTAAGACTGCTAGTTGACTTGGTGCTTTCTCTACTGCTGGTTTTTCTACCATATCTGTTAGTTTTACCAATCTTCCTTTTGCTGGATGTGATTTTGATGGTTCTACGATTCCATATTTGCTGACATCTTTTTTATCGACTGTTTGTACTCCAATTACTGATGCTGATGTCTTTTCATATTGTTCTATTAATTGTTTTAAAGCTGGTTTCCCTTCTTTATTGACAACCACATCATCTCCTAATAAGACTGCAAATGGTTCATCTCCAATGAATGATTTAGCACATAGGACTGCATGTCCTAATCCTTTTGGTTCCTTTTGTCTGATATAGTAGATATTGGCCATATCTGCTATATCTTGAATCATTTTTACTTGTTCTAGTTTTCCTGATTCTTTTAGTCTTTCTTCTAGTTCATAGTTTTTATCAAAATGATTTTCCATTGCATGCTTATTACTGTTTGTAATAATCAGGATTTCTTCTATTCCACTGTCTACTGCTTCTTGTATGATGTATTGGATTGTTGGAATATCTACGATTGGTAACATTTCTTTGGCGATTGCTTTTGTTGCTGGTAGAAATCTTGTTCCTAATCCTGCTGCTGGTATAATTGCTTTTCTTACTTTTTTATTCATTTTTTCTATCCTTTCTTCATATAGAATATTTACTTAAACCATACCATTTTTTTAATTTTTATCAACCCTTTATAACCAATATGCTATTTTAATTACTTAAATACTCATCTAATTTAAATTTTTATAATTTTAATTACATGTATGATTATAATATCAATAAAAAAGCAATGTTTTTAAATCACATTGCCTCTAATAATCATTTCTTTTCTACGATATCATTAAGTTCCTTAAAAATTGAATTTTCTAGTACAACGCCTCTTACTCTAGATAATGGATAAATATTACTATTTCTTCCAATAACAGTTCCAGGGTTTAAAACACTATTACATCCTACTTCTACATAATCTCCTAGCATTGCACCCATTTTTTTAAGTCCCGTTTCAATCTCTTCGTGATTAAATCTATCTTTTACAACAACGAGTGTTTTATCACTTTTAACATTACTTGTAATTGATCCTGCGCCCATATGAGACTTATATCCCAAAATAGAATCACCTACATAGTTATAATGAGGAACTTGTACATTATCAAAAATAATAACATTCTTTAACTCAACAGAATTACCAATAACACAATTTTCCCCTACTAATGCACTTCCTCTGATAAAAGCACAATGTCTCACTTCTGTTCCTGCACCAATAATACAAGGTGAACCAATATAAGCACTATCAAAAACTTTAGCATCTTTGTGAATCCAAACATGTTCATTCACTTCTTGATATTCATCCCCTAAAGTTTCTCCTAATTCAATAATAAAATCTTTAATTCCTTTTAAAGCTTGCCAAGGATACTCATATTTTGATAAATAATCCTTTGCTTGACTATGTGTTAAATCATATAAATCATTTATCTTATACATAAAAACACCTCTCCTACTTATCTTCTTCATAAAACAATTGTAATACAAGCTGTTTTAATTTACTATAAAAATCATACATTTTTTGTACATTTAATTGTCAATTAAACAAAAAAAGATTTTATCAATATTTCCCATTAATTCATAAAATCTTTTCCTTTAAACTGTATCTAATTGTAAATAAATTTATCTTGCTTTTTATTCAAACTAATAAACCCTAAATATATTTTCTTTCTTAAAAGAAATAGTATTATCATTAAAGTAATAAATATCACCAAAATAACATTATCAATAAAGATATCTTCTTTTTGAATTATTTTTGCATTATCAACATTATTATTAAATAACACAACATATCGATCACCTAAATATCTTTCTGTCGCAATCATATTGCTTGCACTATATTCATACTGATCATATCCACCAACTTCTTTATCAAAATGAATAACATAATGCATATAGCTAAACTTACTTGAAGAACCACTATCTGAACCATTAGAAACCCATGTTTTTCCATAAAATTCTGCAACAGTTACTGTTCCTTCAGATTTATATTTATAAGTATTTATTTGAATATCTTGGACAAGTGCTTTAATAGACAAACCAAACAGAAGAATAAAAATAACAATAAATGTTATTTCACCTATCACCAAACCCCAAAATTTCCAAGTATATTTTGTTGTTACTTCTTTAGTTTTCTTTTTCAAAATTATCCTCCATTTTTAGTTAAATAATGTTACTAATTGAATACACTCATCACTTTTAACGATACAAAAGTATCGATTTTATTTAGCACTTAAAAGGCAAATTGACTCAACATATGACAGACTATTTTGCACTTTATTGCAAAAAAACAAATTTTAATTTTCTCGTTGTTTATACCATTTAGCATCACTTTCCGCCAAAACACTATACTTACTTTTAATTAGGTTATTTTCTATATTATTATTAATACTTATAAATCATTTGACCCTGTCTTCAGCCGGATCGACTTCATAGCAGTGTTTTGGATTACGTCTGCACTCCAATACAGGAACTTTTTTTGTAACTTCATACTTAACACTGCCATCAGTACGAACTATTTCTCTCCATTCTACCGGCTTATTATAATATTTCATTTTACCTCCGCATTGAGGACATTTATCAACATGTATTTTTTCTAAAGTAATCCTTCTATCATAACCACTAATTGCATAATTTAAAATCAAAGGAACTCTAATTTGTTTTTTTGCTATTCTTCTAAGCCTAAAAAACAAAACAAACAACAAAACAAATATTATAGAAATCATTAAATATGTTTGCACTGGAAATTTCTCCACTGTTTGCATATTTCCTTTAAAAAAGTTCAATTCATTCGCTAATATTTTGCCTATCGGAAACAATCCAAATATTCCAATAATTACGCTTATCCAAGACAATACTGCTAAGGTAAATGGACTCCTCCATTTTGGTTCAGGTGTATACTTCACTTTATCCTGTTTAGAATCGGTGCTTTCATTTATTATATCTCCTCCAACAAATTGCACTGGTCCATTGAAATTTGTTGTTCCATTAAAATTATTTTGATTATTAGTAACTTTCATAACTTCCTCCTAAAATATATATCTATTTCATTAAATTATACTTTTTGTTTTTTCTCTGGTTCTATGTTCTTTCTTAACTATTTCACTTTTCTATCCTTTTTCAATCTGTACAGTCTCAGAAATATCATTAGAAATTACCGCAAAATTATTGTCCGATGATAGTTGCCGAACATCACTTCACATTTTTTTCATCTTCAGTAACTTCATCAACAAAATCAGATGATATATCCTGTTGCCAACGAATTGTTTCAGTAGTCATCTTATCGATTATATTCTTGATTATATCCACGTGATACTATAGCAATATTCTTCATATACCCAATAAACTGCCATACGAAATAAATATTGTGCGCTTTTAAATCTTTTCTAAGCAAATCATCTGCCACTATTAATCACCTCTTAATACTTTTAATTCTACATAGAATTTTAATTTGTCTATCCAATACCATTCTTCATCGATTCAATAGCAGCATTCACTTTTTCAAGTTCTACCGGCACATATTCTCCACTAATTCGAATACCACCACCAAGTAAACCAAATAGTTGTTTGGAAGTATTAACGTCTAATATCAACGTATCATCAGATAGTAATTTGTTGATATTATTAGACACCTTTTCTGCCAATAATCTTTCTGCTTCTTTCTTCTTTTCTATCTGAGTTGTCTCATCTTCAATATGCTCAACTATTCGCGCATTGCTAAGAATCTTTATTTCATAAGCTGTTCCTAGCATATGATAGATGAGTTTCATCATATGTTCCTTTGCTTCATCAGGAACCATATTTAATTGAACACTCTCAAATTTAGCGTCTAACATTTCATCTATCTGTGTATCACTGCTTAACTGTATTCCAGTCTCATTTTTTCCTTTTTTCTCGATAATTGCTTGTGCTTTTGTCTTACCTGAAACAAAGTTCTTTGCATCTGCCCACTTACCTTTAATACACGGTTTTGCTTTTGAATACCACCAAGGACTAACCACATGCTTGCTCGTATTGTTCTATCGGATATTCATATTGAGGGTTCATCAATCTCAACTTCCTCCCATTCGACGATATCAGTCGTTTTATTGTTCTCATCTTGACTTACACCTCGAACTCTACCTTCATTATCCTTGGACCTAACAAGATGATCCCCCTCTTTCAGAATTGGTCTATATACCTTTTCGCCCATAAAAAATCATCTCCTCAATCAAGATTTCTTTTTACATATGTTAGTTCTATGTCGTAATCCAGCGCTTTCATCATGCTAATAAAGGTCTTATTCACCAACCCACCGGGCTTTTTAATAATACGATTGACATATTTGCCAGTAGTACCAATTTCCTCTCCCAACTGGGCCTGTGTCTTTCCCGCTTCGACGCATTTAATTTTCACATCAACTTCGATATTATTTTACATTCTCCTAAGTGTTATTCAATAACACAAATCAGATAATTTACAATGATAACGTACACCTTTTCTTTTGTTTTTTCAATCTATCCCCCTAAACTTTAGCAAAAAATAAGCAGGAGCCTTCGCCCTTGCTACAAACACTTATAAAAACCTATCTTCGAATATCTATTTCCAACTTTGCCTTAAAGCAAACCATGAAATGGTCTTCAAATATCTTGATCTGCTCGATATACTTTCGAACCAGCGCTTCATCTATAAACGTCACCACACTTGATGCAGGTACAAATGCTGGATCAATGACCTGTAGGATTGCTTCGCACAGCAGACTACCCATCTCACCGAATTCGACGAATCACTGGTGCGACGCTGGATCCAACAGATAATCATCTGAGATGACCACATCACCGTCCAACTGAAATCAGGTGTTAGTATTGATGTTAATGCATAATTTCATAAACGTACGAAACCCTACTGACCATGATGGCCGGGAGGGTTGTCTTCACTTTATTCATCTAACATATTATCTATATACTGTATAAATTCTGCACTTTTGGCTACACGTCCATTTCCTCCATGCTGTTTATATATTTCGTATACTCTATTTCGAATATCTTCAATTAAGGTATCCGTCACAGAATCCATATCCAAGTTCTTAATATCAGCGGGAGTAATATTTTTCTTACCCAATACATCTGCAATAACTGCATACAGTACATAATATAAAATATCACTTTTTTCTGCTGAAGAATAATCAGAACCACTTCTTACATTTTTCTGGATTTTTTTACCTAGTAAAGCTACTCTATAAAATACCTCTAGATCATTATTCTTTTCGTATAATTCGTTGTATGTTTTTTCGTCATTCAGCAATGTTGATGGTCTTGCTCGTGCATAGTCTGGCTTTTTCAGGAAAATTGTAATAAGACATTGTGCAAGAAAAGATACCCCAACAATCTCCGCAGGCTTATGTCCCTGATTTTTATAATAATTTTTTCTCCTATCGTAAAATAATCCTCTACTCTTAAAATACATTTCAATTTGAAGATGTATAGGATCAGTCACACGCAATGTTGCTTTAGGAATATTTGTCTGATTATTTGTAGCAAAGATAATTTGATCTCTTGATTCTTCATTATCAGGAACAATTATCCTTAGCAATATGGAACGTTTTTCTGACTCTAATGCTTCTCTATTTTCGGAAAAATAATTATATATTTCCATTGAAGTTTGTAATCCATTAACAATTTCAGGATTAACAATTTGTAACTCTCTATTATTTACCAATGTAGCTTCGGATGCCAGTACTGTAACTCCATTATTTAACCACCAAAAATCATTATCATCGGCTCTATGTAATGTTTCGGATATACTACTGTTTACATTATTTTTTCCTTGATAATCACGCACATTAGAATCGAAAAAACTCTTTCTCACATCGCCTTCATCATTTACTATAAAGTTAAAATAGCTTTTCAAATCAACTAACGCAACATAATTTTTTTGATTTGGCGAAATTGGAATATCTGCAAATTTAAGATTCACTCTATTTTCTATCACCGCATTATACATTTCAAACAGAGTATCAGAATCAACAAAAGTTACCTCAACAACTGCATTCGGGAATAATCCTTTTATGGTATCTTTCAGTTCTTCGGCTTGCTGAATTACATTAGGATGTAATTCTGATGCTAATGTTGCATAGTAAAATCTAAATTTCAACTTTACCCTGCTGGTTATCAAACGTGTATATGTATCCCTAAACGTAGTAAATGCTTCGAGAATATCGGTATTATACCTTGCCGTAAAATCAGTTGTTGTTTTTGATAAATCCAGAAGATTTCCAGAGATGGTTTTCCACTTCATCACTGCATCTTCTCCAAATGATGTGGTCTTCTTTGACTGGATAATTATCATTTCCAGAATGGAATCTTTTGGTGCAGATATATGTTCAACAACATCTGGCGTAATAAGTAAATTATTTAAAAATAAATAAATCGAATCGCATCCTCCATCCAATCCTTTTCCCACAATACCATTATCTACTTCATCGTCACTTAATCCTTGATTTTTCAATATTTGGCTTGCTGAAAAAAATTCAAAATATTCTGATATGTTGCTATAGTTATCATTATTTCGAAATTCTTGTTCAATTAAATTTTCTAGTAATATTTGTGCATTTTTACTCATCTTTTAACCTCCACATACACAATAATTTTCCTGTTATATATTTCACTGCCAAATCCGCCTAATAGTATTGAGTGGCTTAAACTGCGGTTGTCTCTGACAACAATCCCAATGCCACAACCTATGACATCTAATCCACAGCCTAAAACCTACAACATTTTTCTGACCATCCACTTTTTTTCTCCGGTCAGACTAATAAGTAGATATGTTTCCATACAAGAAAGTCGAGCTTTCCGCAAGGCTTCTCTAATGATGCTAACTAAGCAAAAAATCCGGAAATGCGCTACTTTTCAGCCTTTATTTATCTTTTCTTGACAGCAAACACACCGTCTCAACTGTATTACCACTTTCCCACAAAATCTAACCTTGACGATACCATCCACAAATATCATTTAGCGAACATGCATCTCTTATTATATTTATTTCAGATGAATAATAACCTGCATCCATTAATGAATCCTAAACTCATCCAAAATAACAGCCGCCTGCTCATAATTTAAATTGATCAATATTTCAAGTATATCTTCATATGCTTCAATAAGTTCTTGATCCTGTTTAATTTTATCACTATATGTAATAAAGGATTTAAGGATAATCAACTGTACTATTGCTTCTTGTTCTCTTATTGATTTTTTAAATTTATTTACCTCAGATTTTGCATTTTGAAAGCTATTTCTAATAGAAATTAATATTTCTGGCAGCAATTCATCCATATGCATTTGGTAAATCGTTCTCAACAGTTCCTTTATGTGATATTTTCCATACTTTGTAAATTGCTTATTCAAAAATTGCTTATCTACGTATGAATAATTTGTTTTGATTTTACTCCAGTCTCCCGTGCAATATCTCGTTACAGAAAGCATAAGAGATTTATATAACTGTATTCGAACATACTCCTCATCAATGTCATTTACTTTTTTCTCAATATATAGAATTTTCTTTTTACATATATTTCTTCTTTTTGAGTCAACATATGAGTCAAAAAATTCACATAAAAAATTGCCAAAGATATCTTGATAGAACTCAATTGTATCTGTTGTAAATTTTGTAAAATCAATCTCTTCAAATAATATATCGATTGCCATTTTTGCATCATCTTGGGTTTGAATCATTTCCCGCTGAAACAGCCCTATGATTTCATGTTCTTGGTAAACATCAAAAATTTCGTGAGCATTATAATTTCTTTTAGTATATTTCCAAATATCAATCATACATAACAAAATTTCATGAATAACCATTCTAAAAGATTCATTCGTAAAATTTAGGCCGCAATTTGCAACATAGCATATTGTAGATATATCATAGTTACTCATATCAAAAACATCTATCTCTAAAGATTCTTCCTGCAGCAGATACCTATCTATTATCTCCTCTTCGCAACTAGTATAACAATTTCCATCATCATCTTTGATATAACGATCTATTCCTGACAACTTAGGTTGCATATTAGGATTAAATATAAACTCCTTATCTTTCTTACTCACTTTCAAATAATTAGCATTATATTTTTGATGTTCCATCTGATCTTCAGATAATTTAATAATTGTATTAAATACCGCTTGTGCCAAAGTCTCGTGATTAGCTAAATATTTCTTCACGTATTTAGCCATTTCATCAATAACACCATGTTGCCCCTTATACATCAAACAATCCAACACAATTTTCTTTATTTTATTTTTTATCCCAATAGCAACGTCATTTTCCAATTGATTCAATAAAACTGGCATAAGTGCAATATCTGCCAAAAAGCTTCCATTAGAAAAGAATTTTTCTATTCCGTTAATCCATATTGTGCAAAACTTTTCCCTTTTCTCATTTTCTAATTCTTGATGATTTATTGCACTAGCAATTAAAAGTATCAAAAGATTTTCATATTGAAATGCCATATCAGTATCCTTCATCAATTCTAAAATAACTTTAATTGCATCAAGAGTTGATGGCAAGTCAATCTGCCCAGACACCATATTATCATTACACTTTTTAATCGCCGCATTTAATCTCTGCTTAGGTTTATTGAATTCTTCTTGTCTTAGAACAATTTTTTCTGCTTCCCCTGATATTTGGGGTTCTAACATAATTATATTGTCGGTTATCTTGGTTGCTTTTGCACCACGCATATCCATTTTTTGAATCTGTAAATAGTCCTGTGCATTTTCTGCATCATTTTTTATAATTGAATATAAATAATCAAGAATTCCATAGCATTTATCCTGAACCATTGAATCAAAATATATCTGTGTATGAGATACATATTCTTGTATACTCAAATCACATTTTTTATCCAACTCATATCTATCTTTAAGCTCAGGTATCCCCATGGTCTTAAGAATTTGCCTTTCGAGCAACTCTTTTGTCGGATTTTTTTTGTACAACATATATCTTGTGGTATCCCAATGAACAAGTTCTATGCCTGTAGCCAAATCCAAAGCATAACCCGGTAATTCGTTTTCAAAGTGCATTCCTATACTCTCAATGATTGTAAGCAATACTATATTATTTGATTTTGAATAAATAGTTTCTTTGACATAATTTGCAAATGCAACAGTGAATTCATGATCCTTTTTACAACTCTCCAAACTGCTTATTATAGCCTCTTTAAGACAAAAAATAACATCTCCTATTAAGGTAGGTACATTGTGAGCTCTAATCCCTGCAAGCCACATGTTTCCATTTCCCCAATATTCCTTTATTGCATTACTCTCACTAATTTTTACTTTGATTTTTATTACATATTCAGGATTATTAGTTGCATATTCTAATATTACCCTATTTATAAATTGAATTGCCCAATGAAATCCCACTTTAAAATTCAATCGAAACAGATTCCATAAAAATGCATTCTCGTACACTGTTCTATATAAATAATTATAATGTTCAGCTTTCTCACTTAATCCATATTCAAAACCCTTAGACAGTCTATCGGCTCTATAGAAATCAAATTTCTCTGCATCTACTTTTCCACGTAACCATAGTATATCAGCTATCGAACACAATTCGCTTGCTAATCCAGTTACCAAAGCAGGATAAGCATTCTTCAATGTCCATTCCATAATATCTTCTGACTTACGCATACTTTTTCTATTTCCATTAATATAATTATTAATCAATGTATTAAAAAACTTTTTTAACCACTCTTCTGAGTTATCTGCCATTCGATAAAGTGCTTCCAAGCAAGACGATATTTCATCTATGATTTTATAATAGTTTTCTTGCTCAGATTCCTGCAACGAATATTCCACATAATATTCCATCATAGCGCATGCATCTGAAGCAATAACTGCCACTTTATCTTCTTGTTTCGCATAATCCAAGCATAACTTAACTATATCATCTCTTCCGATTATATTTTTCTTATATATTTCTTCATTTTTCAAAAGTCGAATAATACATGGTCTTCCATTACCAATTGGGGACAATTTCATTTGTGGTGATTCTTGTCTAATATGTAATAACTCACCTTCAAATGCGAACAAATTAATATTCTTCACAAAGTCGAACAACATGCCTTGTTCCAGAATCTCCGACCCTTGTTCTTCGAAATAATTATCACAAAACCTTGACTTAACAATTCCAATTTCTGTTTGCCTTTTCCAACTTTGCGGAATCTCATCAGAAAAAGTAAGGCTATATAAAAACTTATCTCTATTTACCTGTATAAACATTTTATTTGAAATCCAAATCTGATACCGTCTATACACACATCGCCCAAGATTTTCTATTTCATCATAGAAGGTCTTATACTTCCCTTTGCACAAATCAAAAGCTTTATCAAAATAATGTTCAAAGCAAATATCTTCGAAAATATCATATTTCAGTCTAATATAATCTCCTTGTTGAGCAATTACACCTTCTGAAAGCAATGCATGCATTATGTCTCTATCTATATCGTCCTTATGAATACCCAACATAAATTTTCTAGCTCTTTCAAACACAATCTTCTCAACAGTTTCAATAACTTTGTTACTGAGTATGCCATACATTCGAGATTTTTCCTCCAAACATATTATGTTTTTCCAAATATATTTTCTTAGAGAATTTTCATTACCTATATTACCAATATCCATCGAATTACTAACTATCAAGTTTATATAAAAGGGAGATTTTAATAAATCAACATATGAATTTGTTTTATACATTTTATGAATAATCGGATATTGCTTCATAAGCAATGCAAGTTCATCTTCTGTTATATCGCCAACTTCATAAATTTTTATTGAAAAATTTGTTTCCAGTTTAATAAAAGCATTTTTATCACTCGTTCTACAAGATGTTACTATGTACACATTTTGATATTCTGCCGCCATATCATACAAATACTGTAATAATTCAAATTTTGTTTCGGCACAGTCCGCAATAAACTCGAGAGCATCAATAAAGAATATTAATTTCTTTCCATTAATATACTCTAAAACGTCTTGGATACAGCAACCCCAAATGTCGTCAATATGACTTTCTTCCAAAAATCTTTCAGCACGAGCATATAAAACCAATTTTTCATTTTCAACATATTTTTTGCATAAAACAGATTTACCGCTACCAGCTCCACCTTGTATTGAAATATATCGCTCATTGTCTTTTGTTATTTTTTCAAGAAATTCATTTCTATCGATTTCATACTCTCCGTTAATCAATCCTTCAATATTTTTCAACCCTGAATTACTAAGTTCCAATGCACCTTTAAATTTTCTGATATTAATATTAAAGTTCTCATACTCATCCTTTAATACCTTGTATAATTTCTTCTGAAAATTAAGATCATTTTGTGCTTTAGTTATAATATCATTTATAGTAATCAAATTATCTTTAATAGTAAATGAAATACTCCCAATTTGATTATCCCCACTATACTCTCTCACCTTATCAATACTATTATTACTAAGTACAAAAAATACAATATTCTTTAAGTCCGAGCATTTTTTATCTTTTGAATCCCTTATCTTTTCCAATGTAGTTTTTATTTTTGTTGGTACATCTTGTACAGTACTTACCTGCACTAAAAGTTCTCTGTTTTCTGATATCAAATCTACATATGGATAAGTTGCCGTCTCGTCATTCAGATTACTAAACTTCTGTCCGAACCATACATTACATACCTCAATCGCAAATAACTCAAACATTTTTGCAGCATCAAATAATCCGTTTTTATTTGCCATTTTGATTTTTTCATCATATGAAGACATATATTCAATTATGAAACCCATTCTTTCGTTTGAATTCAACATATATTCAATGCTCCTTATCCGTTAGTTTCTTTTAAAATATTTACCTGTGTTCATTCTCAATTTCTTCTATCGTTGGCATAGAAGCTCTATATTCCACAGGCAATAAATTTGACAACTTATACTCAGATATTCCTATCGGTTCTTTTGAACTATTTACCACATATTTTGCAAGGATATTATTTTTGCTTTTGCATATAATCAGACCAATTGTTTTTGCATCAAAATCTGTCTTGACCAAATCATCCACAATATTCACATATGTACCAATCTGTCCAATGTCTCTCGATGTAAAAGCTACTATTTTAACTTCAACAACAACGTAACAATGCAAATACAGATGATAAAATAAAAGATCTATTTTTTCCTCTGTTCCTTCAATCGGTATTGTATATTCTCTTCCAACAAAAGCAAACCCTTTTACAAGTTCCATAAGAAATTTTGTGATGTTGTCCATCAATGCGTCTTTTAACTCTTTCTCACTATAATCTTCTCTGATTGCTACGAAGTCGAAATTATATGGATCCTTTGTTATTTCCTGTGCAAGGTCGCTTTGTGGTTCAGGCAATGCGTATTCAAAGTTTGAAATTGCTTTTCCCTGACGCTCATATAAATCGGTATCAAGAAAATTTAAAAGTACTGCCCTTGACCAATTATTTAAAATCGTTTTCTTCACAAAAAATATTGATTTTTCCCTGTCCAATTTACATTTATCAATGATAGCTCTATGATGTCCCCACGGAATCGAAAACAATTCTTTATCCGATAAATCTCCCACAAGTTGTGGAACATTTATTGAATCCTCTTTGCTCTTCAATTCTTACACAAATTGTGGAAGAGTTGGATCACTGTACAATTCATAAAATTTCTTCATATATCTGAGATTCGAACTTGATAAGCCTTGAACCCCTGGCAAAATTGTTCTCATATCTTTACTTAAATTAACAAAAAATCCACTGCCCACTTACTTTCAGCCGACTTTTCTACAATATCTCTTCCTATAGACCAATAGAAACCAATCATTTCCTGATTAACAGAAACAGATGCCTTAATCTGTCTCTGTTTATAGCGTTTTCCTATGTCCTCAATCCACTTCCTATACTCTTCATCCATTTTTATAAGTTGATTCATGTAAACCCCTTTCAGAATTCTGTTTTTTCCCACATCTCCTTATAGGCATTGACATAAAAATTTATACATCCAGGATATGTGTATACAAATCTTCTGCACAACTTTTTATACAATTCCAGCATACTCGCATCATCTGCGAAATCTAATAAGTAATCGAGACAATGAGACAATTCTTCTTCTGATACCTCTCTGTTGCACAATTCCTCCACTATGGGTAAATATATTTCATATGCCTGCTCTCCAATCTTGTTGAGCTCAATTACCGCGCTAAATATATCATTTCCCATTCCATTTGACCTCCAAATAACTGATATAATTTCTTCAATAGTTATTATAATCAAAGCTCACAGTAAATAACATATAAATAACGCTCATATTAAATCACCCCAAAATGTTTTAATGCATCCTTTATCGCTTCTACTTTCTCCGCCGTCGGATGCCTTCTCGGCTGTTTCAACTCTTCTACCATATTAGGTGCATCATACATCGGCAATCCTAAATTTCTTTTTACCTCTGCGATATATGCCGTATGTACTTTGAAGCCATATTTTTCTTCAATATATTCTTGTATCATTTTATATGTAACCCTTGGAGCCGGCTGATATTGCTTTGCCCGCTCCGCAATTTTATCTAAAGGTACCTTTTCTTCACCTTCTCCAAATTCAACTTTCACATCTATATGGCTATCTGGTGACTTGTGGGACAAGAGCACGATGCTTTCAACATGTCTTGTATGTGGAAACATATCATAAAGATACATTGTATGAGTATGATAACCAATCTTTTTAAAGTATTGTATATCTCTAATTTGTGTCGTTGGATCACATGAAATATAAACAACTTGTTTAGGATTTAATATTTTAACCGAATCCATGAATTGTTTGGTTGAACCACTTCTTGGGGGATCCATAATGACAACATCTACTTTATGCTTTTCTTTCGCAAGTTTTTTCATAAATTCAGTCGCATCATCACACACAAATTGAATATTAGAAAGTTGATTCATACGTGCATTGTTTTTTGCATCTTTGATTGCATCCTTATTACTTTCCACTCCAATAACTTGTTTTACTTTTTGTGATAGAATCATTCCGATTGTTCCAATACCACAATAAGCATCAATTGCTGTTTCATTTCCTTTAATATTCAATAAGGACAAAGCTTTGGTATAAAGGTTCACACATTGGTCATGATTGATTTGATAAAAAGATTGTGGAGAAATCTTAAATTTCAAACCACACAATTCATCAACAATAAATCCTTTACCATAAAGAACCTTATCTTCATTACCTAAAACAATTGGTGTTTTACGTGTATTGACATTTAAGACAATTGTTTTAATGCTTGGAAACCTCTTAACTAATTGGCTACAAAATTGTTTAGATCCACGCCACATATTTTCATTACATACTAAAACAACCATTGTTTGATTCGTTTTAACACCTCGACGAATTAAAACATGTCTTAATAACCCTTTATGTCTTTTACGATCATAAATAGAAACACGATACTTTCTTAAATAGCTTTGTATATATTGTAAGATTTCATCCATAATATCTTCGTGTAATAAACAGTGTTTATAAGGAATAATATCTTGACTATGTTCTTCGTAGAGACCGTATTCATATTTTTGATTAAAAGCTACAATTGCTTTATTTCGATAACCATTTTCTAATGGTGAGGCTACTGTTGGTTTTACATCTATTTTTAATTTTGTTTTCTTTATTTCTTTTTCTATAAATAATGTCTTTTCTTTTAATTCTTCTTGATATTGATCTTGTGGAGAAAAGCATCCTCCACATTTTTTAATTATTGGACATTTCATTTTTTATCACCCTTTACTTGTCAATCATTATAACATAGGTATTATCATTTGATGAAATGATTTATGAGTGTTATAATCTAGCGGAGGTGAAATATATGAGTAAAATAGATATTATTTCTGGCTTTTTAGGTGCTGGAAAAACAACATTAATAAAAAAATTAATTGCTGAAGCATATCAAAATGAAAAAATCGTATTAATAGAAAATGAATTTGGAGAAATTGGAATTGATGGAACATTCTTAAAAGATTCTGGTGTTACAATCAACGAAATGAACTCTGGATGTATTTGTTGTAGTTTAGTAGGAGATTTCGAAACATCATTAAAAGAAGTCTTAGATACGTATCATCCTGATCGTGTTATTATCGAACCTTCTGGTGTTGGAAAATTATCTGATGTTATTAAAGCTGTTTCTACAATCAATAGTGATGAAATGGAATTAGATAATTTTATTACAGTTGTTGATGCTAAAAAATGTCGTATGTATACTAAAAACTTTGGTGAATTCTATAATAACCAAGTTGAACATGCATCATTAATTGTTTTAAGTCGTAGCCAAGACTTAACTGAATTCCAATTAAAAGAATGCTTAGACATCTTAAAAGGATTAAACGATCATTCACCAATCATTACAACTGCTTGGGATAAATTAAATGGTTTAGATATCATTAATGCTTGTGAAGTGAACGTTCAAAAAGAATTATTGCATGAACATGATCATGAATGTTGCGGGCATGACCATCATGAACACGACCATGACCATGAATGTTGTGGACACGACCACCATGAACACGATCACGACCATGAATGTTGTGGACACGATCATCATGAACACAATCATGACCATGAATGTTGTGGACATGATCACCATGAACACGACCATGAACATGAATGTTGCGGGCATGATCATCATCACCATGACCATGATCATGAATGTGGTTGTGGACATCATCACCATCATGCAGATGAAGTTTTCAATAGTATCGGATTTGATACTGTTAAAAAATATAACGAAGTTGAATTAAGTGATATCTTAAATAAATTATGTAATGATGATAATGTTTTAAGAGCTAAAGGTTTTGTAGATAGCGGAAATGAAGATTGGTGGTATTTTGATTTAGTACCAGGTGAATTTGAAATTCGTTTAGGTAAACCTATTTATACAGGCCAAGTTTGTGTAATTGGTAAAGACTTAGATGAAAATACAATTAAGGAGTTATTTTTAGGATAAGCGTATGAATAAAACAAGAGTTTATTTGTTTACTGGATTTTTAGAAAGTGGAAAATCTTCATTTATCCAAGATACTCTTCTTGAACAAGGTTTTGGTGAAGATGAAAAAACTTTGATCATTGCCTGCGAAGAAGGTGAAGTCGCTTTTGATATTCCAGCTTTAGAAAAAGAAAATGCTTCTGTTGAATTTATTGAAAACGAAGAAGATTTAAATTATGAAACTCTTCTTCATTTACATCAAAAATACCAACCAACACAAGTTATGATTGAATATAACGGAATGTGGGATAATACAAAATTCGTGGATGAAATTTGTATTGATCAATGGCAAGTTGTTCAAATCCTTACAACGATTTCTGCTGAAACATTTGATCTTTATTACAACAATATGCGTGGACAATTCGTTTATCATGTTACTGGTAGTGATTTAGTTATTGTTAATCGTTGTGATGAAAATACAAAGAAATATCCTATTAGAGGAAGTATTAAATCTTTAAATCCAATGTGTCAAATTGTTTATGAAAATAAAAATAGACAAATTGAAGATTTAACGGTTAATGATTTACCATATAACTTAAATGATGATTATATTGAAGTAAATGATATGGATTATGGTATTTTCTGTATGCATATTATGGAAAATCCTCAAATCTATGAAAATAAAACAATTAAGATCAAAGGTAAAGTGATTGGCCGTGATAAATTAATTGAAAATGGTTTTGTTTTAGGTAGACAAGCCATGGTATGTTGTAGTGATGATATGCAACTTTTAGGTTTAGTATGTATTAGTAAATACGCTAAAGATTTAATTAAAGATGAATGGTTAGTGGTTGATGGAACCATTAGTTTAGAATATGATGAATCTATTCAAAGTAATATTCCTATTTTACATGTTGATCATTTAGAAGGTGCTAAACCTTTAGAAAATGAATATGTTACATTTGATTAAGAGCATTTAGCTCTTTTTCTATTTTATTTATAAATACTTTCATGTATAATGAATAGGCAAAAAGAGGTGGAAAAATGAAAGATTTTTGGTATGAATTAAAACATGTTTGTAAACAAAGTGGTGCTCGATATGGGATTTTACATACTCCTCATGGAGATGTGGAAACACCTATGTTTATGCCTGTAGGTACACTAGCTACAGTAAAAGGAATTGCCCCTGAAATGTTAAAAGAAATGGGATCACAAGTAATCCTTTCTAATACATATCACTTATGGTTAAGACCTGGGGAAGATATTGTTGCTAAAGCAGGTGGTCTTCATAAGTTTATGAACTATGATGGTCCTATGCTTACAGATAGTGGAGGATTCCAAGTTTTTTCTTTGGGAAAAACAAGAAAGATCAAAGAAGAAGGCGTTTATTTTAAAAGTATTATTGATGGTAAGTCTTTATTCTTATCTCCAGAAAAAGCTATCGATATTCAAAACAAATTAGGAGCAGATATGATTATGTCTTTAGATGAATGTGCTCCTTATCCAGCAACTTATGATTATATGAAACATAGTGTTGAAAGAACAATTCGTTGGGCTAAAAGAGGTAAAGAAGCGCATCATAACGAAAAACAAGCGTTATTTGGAATTGTTCAAGGTGGAGAATATCCTGATTTAAGAGAAAAATGTGCCAAAGCACTTGTAGAAATGGATTTCCCTGGTTATTCAATTGGTGGAACGAGCGTTGGTGAACCAAAAGATGTAATGTATAAAATGGTCGAAGATGCGGTTCAATGGTTACCTGAAGATAAACCACGTTATTTAATGGGAGTTGGTAATCCAATTGATTTAATTGAAGCTGCGATTCGTGGTATTGATATGTATGATTGTGTTTTACCAACACGTGTTGCTAGACATGGTGCTTTAATGACACATCATGGACGTATGAATATTAATAATGAAAAGTTTAAAGAAGATTTTACTCCTATTGATCCTGAATGTGATTGTTATACTTGTAGAAATTATACAAGAGCTTATTTAAGACATCTTCATAAATCAGATGAATTATTTGGAAAAACATTGTTATCGATTCACAATGTAAGATTCTTATTACAACTTTCAGAAGATATTCGTAAAGCAATTCAAGAAGATCGTTTATTAGATTTTAAAGAAGAATTTTTAGATAAATATGGTAGAGATGTTTATAAGAGGGCTTTTTAAATGAAACTAAGTGAATTTGATTTTGAACTACCTGAAGAACTCATTGCTCAACATCCTGTTGAAAAAAGAGATACTTCTAGATTAATGGTAGTAAATAGAGAAAACGGAAATATTGAACACAGACATTTTTATGATATTCTTGATTATTTAAAACCAGGTGATGTTTTAGTAAGAAATAATACAAAAGTTATTCCTGCTCGTTTATTTGGAATTAAAGAAGAAACAAATGGACATGTTGAAGTTCTTTTATTAAAAGAATTAAAGAAAGATACTTGGGAATGTTTATGCGGTAATGCACGTATTGTAAAAATGAATACAGTCATTACTTTTGGTGAAGGCTTATTAAAAGCAAAATGTATTGAAATCAAAGATGAAGGTATTCGTGTTTTTGAAATGATATACGATGGTATCTTCTACGAAATCTTAGATCAATTAGGAACAATGCCTTTACCTCCTTATATTAAAGAAAAACTTGAAGATAAAAATAGATATCAAACAGTTTACGCTAAAATTGAAGGAAGTGCAGCAGCTCCTACAGCTGGCTTACATTTTACTGAAGAAATCAATCAAAAAATAAAAGATAAGGGTATTGAAATTCTTGATGTATGTTTACATGTTGGTCTTGGAACATTTAGACCTGTTAAAGAAGAAAATGTTTTAGATCATCACATGCATAGTGAATTCTATATAATCAGTGAAGAAGTCGCTGATAAACTAAATAAAGCTAAAGCTAATGGTCAAAGAATTATTGCGGTAGGAACCACATCAACACGTACTCTAGAAGCTAATATGAAAAAATATGGTAAATTTAAAGCAACAAGTGAAAATACAGATATCTTTATTTACCCTGGATATAAATTTGAAGCTATTGATTGTTTAATCACAAACTTCCATTTACCTAAATCAACATTATTGATGTTGATTAGTGCCTTTGCTTCAAAAGAACTTATTTTCAAAGCTTACAAAGAAGCTGTCAAAGAAAAATATCGTTTCTTTAGCTTTGGTGATAGCATGATGATTTTATAATGAAAATCAATTACGACTTAAAATTCAAAGAAGAATTAGAAAAAATAAAAGGTACAAAACCCACCCTACTTCTCCATGTTTGTTGTGGGCCATGTAGCGGAAACGTTTTAAAAGAAATATCTGAATTTTTCGATATAACTATTTATTACTCTAATTCAAACATTTATCCAGATACCGAGTATTTTCGACGATTTCATGAATTAGAAAATTTTATTCAACGCTTTAATCAAGATTTCAATCAAAATATTCAAGTTGTTGAAAAAGAATATCAACCAAAAGAATATCTAAAAGATATTTCTCAATATAAAGATGAACCTGAAGGTGGAAAACGTTGTTATCTTTGTTATTCAAAGAGAATGAAAGATGCTTATGATTATGCATCTTTACATCACTTTGATTATTGGACAACTGTTTTAAGTGTTTCTCCACATAAAAATAGCCAATGGATCAATGAAATTGGAGCAAGCTTTAATCAAGAAAAAACACAATTTCTTTTCAGTGATTTTAAAAAGAACAATGGTTACTTAAAATCCGTTAAGTTCGCCACATTATATAATCTTTATCGACAAAATTATTGTGGTTGTGTTTATTCTTATCAAGATATGTTAGAAAGAGAAAAAAACAAGGAGTTATAAAAATAATTCCTTGTTTTTTATATTTTCGTTTCCTTTTTATTATAAAATATATTCTTTTAAACAATTTGTATAACGTAGATATCCTTCATGATTGATATGAAGTCCATCTTCATAGTAAACTTCAACAGGTTCACCTTTTTTATTACATAATATTGGATAAGCATTAATAAAAGTTACATATTCATAAGGAATTGTCTTTTTAAATTCCTTATAAATCATTTTTAATAAATCATTACTTCTCAATACACCAAGTGTATGTTTATAATCATGCATTGGTAAACATGGTAATGGTGATACCACATAAATTTCACATTCAGGTAAATTATAATGTACAGTTTCTACAAGTTCTTTGACATTAATAGCAATATCTTTAGGTGATTGCATAACTGTTTTTCCTAAATCATTCGTACCAATCATATAAACAAGTTGTTTAGGTTTAAATTTTAAAACTCCTTCATCAATAAAATAAAGCATCATTGTGGAAGTAATTCCACCAATACCACAATTATATTTATTATCTATTTCAGGAAAATATTTTTCTATATCCATAAATTGGGTGATAGAATCTCCAAAAAAGACAGTACCGCCTTCCTTTGCATTTTTATTTTGATCAATAATTTCTTTCATACGATCAATTGTCATTTCTCTTATTTGATAGTAATTTGTAAGAAATGTCATATTTTCTCTCATAATGTCGACCTCTTTTCTATATAATATTATTATATTTTTATTGTTTTATTTTTTCAATATTGAAAAAATATTGAATATACTAGAAAAAAGTGATATTTTATTATCATTAATATGAGGGGAGAATTATTATGGTGAAAATCGTCAAATTCGGTGGTTCATCTCTTGCAGATGCCCATCAATTTAAAAAAGTCGGTGACATTATCAAAAGTGATCCAGATCGTCGTTTTGTTGTACCTTCAGCGCCTGGTAAACGTTTTAAAGATGATATCAAAGTTACTGATTTATTATACAAAGCATATAACGCAGAAAGTGAACAAGAGTTTGAATGTACTTTCGATACAATCAAAGATCGTTATCAAAGTATTATCGATGAACTTAATTTAACAGTTGATCTTACTGAAGAATTTGAAGTTATTAAGAAAAACTTCCAAGATCAAATCAGTGAAGAATATGCAGCAAGTCGTGGGGAATATTTAAATGGTATCTTACTTGCAAATTATTTAGGATTTGAATTTGTTGATCCTGCAACATGTATCTTTATCGATGAACATGGAAATTATGATGATAAAAAAACAGATCCTGTTTTATCTAAAAAATTAAGTGAAGTAGAAAATTGTGTTATTCCTGGATTCTATGGTTCATGTAGTGAAGATCCTACAAAAATTAGAACTTTCTCTCGTGGAGGAAGTGATGTAACTGGTTCTATCGTTGCTAAATGTGGACAAGTTAAACTTTATGAAAACTGGACAGATGTTTCAGGATTCTTAGTTGCTGATCCACGTATTGTTAAAAATCCAGAAGTGATTGGAACAATCACTTATAAAGAATTACGTGAACTTTCTTACATGGGAGCAAGTGTTTTACATGAAAATGCTGTTTTCCCTATTCGTTCTCAAGGAATTCCTATTGTAATCAAAAATACTAATAAACCTGAAGATGCTGGAACTTTAATCGTTGAAAGTACTGTGCATAAACCAAATCATATTATTACTGGTATTTCTGGTAAACAAGGTTTTGCGACAATCATGATTGAAAAAGATATGATGAATGATGAAATTGGTTTTGGTAGAAAAGTTTTACAAGTTATTGAAGAAGCTGGTCTATCTTATGAACATACACCTTCTGGTATTGATACAATGAACGTAATTGTTGAATTAAATTCATTCATTGAACATGAACAAGAAATTTTAGCTAACTTACATCGTGCCGTTGAACCTGATTCAATTGAACTTGAATCTGACCTTGCTTTAATTGCTATCGTTGGTCGTGGTATGAAAGATGGTCGTGGAGTTGCAGCAAAAGTATTTACAGCCTTAGCTAATAAAAAAATAAATGTTAAAATGATTGATCAAGGTTCTTCAGAATTAAATATCATTGTTGGTGTTAAAAACATTCACTTTAATGACGCAATTCGTGCTATCTATAATACATTTATTGAACAAGAATAAAGACTTTGGTCTTTTTTCTTTTTATTTAATTCATATAATTTCTCTAGGAATTATCTAAAAAAGATGTTATAATAGACAAGAGGTGGTCATATGAAAATATCAACAAGAGGGCGTTATGCTCTAAGATTAATGATTGATTTAGCCCAAAATAAAGAACAAGGAAATATATCTCTTAAAGATGTTGCTAAAAGACAAGAAATTTCTATCAAATATCTTGAACAAATAGCTACTCCTTTAATTCGTGCAGGACTTATTAAAAGCGTTAGAGGTGCCCAAGGTGGATATTCTCTTACAAGAGATATGAATAAATATACAGCAAAAGATATTTTAGTTGCTGTTGAAGGTCCAATCGCTTGTGTTGCCTGTTTAGAAACTGAACCTAATCAATGTCCTCGTTATAGTGAATGTTTAACTCTTCCTTTTTATAAAGGACTAAATAAAGTTATTACTGATTATTTAGAATCCTATACTTTAGAAGATCTTGCTGATTTACATGGATATCAAATTGAATATATTATCTAATAAACATATCATTGATATGTTTTTTATTTAAAAATCGTGTATTTCTACACGATCAATCATCATAATGTTCTAAAAACAGATGTTTCCCTTCATCATCTTTATAAGCAACAATTGTTTTTAAATTGACATTTTCTACACTTTTAAAAATATTTCCTTCAACAAAAGGATTTACTTTCTTTAAATCCTTAATTAATTGTTTAATTTCTAAACGTTTAGAAGCATTTTCTTCATCATGAGCATCTTGATTTTCTTCAGTAAATTTACATGCACATTGTAAAAATGTTAATTCATGTTCATCTCTCCATGCCTTAATATCATCTTCACGAATAAGATACATCGGTCTAATAAGTTCCATTCCTTCAAAATTCAAACTATGAAGTTTAGGCATCATTGTTTGAATTTGTGCTCCATAAAGCATACCCATTAAAATAGTTTCAATAACATCATCATAGTGATGTCCCAAAGCAATCTTATTACATCCTAATTCCTTTGCCTTAGCATATAAATGTCCTCTTCTCATTCTCGCACATAAATAACAAGGAGATTTTTCTATATTAAAAACAGAATCAAATATTTGTGAATCAAATATTTGAATTGGAATATTTAATTTTTTCGAATTATCAATGATCATTTGTCTATTTACTTTATTGTACCCAGGATCCATTACCATAAAAACAAGTTCAAATTCAAATTTATTATGTCTTTTTAATTCTTGAAAGAGCTTAGCCATCAACATAGAATCTTTTCCACCAGAAATACATACAGCAATTTTATCTCCAGGTTTTACTAATTCATATTGATTAATAGCCTTGCAAAAAGGTCTCCATAATTTTTTCTTATATTTTTTTTGAATACTCTTCTCTACTTCTTTTAAATACTCCAAATTATCCATCTTTTATCCTCACTTTCTCTATTTATAAAAACAAAATTAATATCTAAAGTCAAATATTTTCGAATAATTCACATAAAAAGTTCAAATTCAATTCATATTGATATATAAAATGATAGCGAGGTGATAATTATGGCTGAAAGATTTAAATTCAACGATGAAGAAGAAAATATAGATGAAAACGATAATCAACAAGATGATTTAGAAAAAGAATACTATGATAATACTGATTATTCCTATACAAAAAGTAAAAATAAAAAAAGACCTAAAACAAAAAAGGTAACAAGAAAGAAGACAAAAACGAAAGTGAAAAAGAAAAAAAATGGACGTTCTAAAATTTCTACTTTCCTTATCACGTTACTTATTTTACTTTTAATTGCTGGTGCAGGAGTTGGTGGCTATTTTGCATATGAACATTATCAAGATCAACAAAAACAAATTAATCAATTAGAAAAACAAGTAGATCAACAAAATAAAACAAAAACAGACAAGTCAACATCTACAAAAAAAGAAACCCAACAAGAAAAATCTTCTTCATCTAAAAATGAAGAAAGTACATCAAGTGATAATACAACAAACAGCGATGAAAGTGATTCATCACAAAATACAACCGATGATTCTTCATCAAATGAAAATACAAATTCAGATTCAACAACTGAAACAGAATAAAAAAACTTGGCATTTGCCAAGTTTTTAAATTTGATCTAAAGCTTCTTTTAAATCAAATAAGATATCATCAATATGTTCTGTACCAATTGATAAACGAATTGTATTAGGTTGAATTCCAACATCAGCTAATTCTTCTTCTGTTAATTGTGAATGTGTAGTTGTTGCTGGATGAATAACTAATGATTTAACATCAGCGACATTAGCAAGTAATGAGAATACTTGTAAATTATCAATAAATTTATGAGCTTCTTCTACGCCACCTTTAATATTAAAAGTAAAGATTGATCCTCCACCATTTGGGAAATATTTTTCATATAAAGCATGATCTGGATGATCTGGTAATGAAGGATGATTTACTTTTTCTACTGCTGGATGTTGTTGTAAGAACTCAACAACTTTTTTAGTATTTTCATTATGACGATCAATTCTTAAAGATAATGTTTCTGTACCTTGTAATAATAAGAATGCATTGAATGGAGAAATTGTAGCTCCTGTATCTCTTAATAAGATTGCTCTAATATAAGTAACGAAAGCAGCTGGTCCTGCAGCTTCAGTAAATTTCACTCCATGATAACTTGGGTTAGGTTCACTGATCCATGGATAACGTCCACTCTTAGCCCAATCATAAGTACCACCATCAACAATGACACCGCCTAAACTTGTACCATGACCACCAATAAATTTAGTAGCACTATGAACAACGATATCAGCACCATGTTCAATTGGTCTAAATAGATATGGTGTACCAAATGTATTATCAACAACAACTGGTAATCCATGTTTTTTAGCAATTGCACTAATTGCATCGATATCAGGAATATCACTATTAGGATTTCCTAAAGTTTCTAAATAAATTGCTTTTGTGTTTTCTTGAATTGCATCTTCAACTTCTTGTAAATTATGAGCATCTACGAAAGTAGTTGTAATTCCATATTGAGTAAATGTATGTGCTAATAAGTTAGAAGTTCCCCCATAAATTGTTTTTTGAGCAACGATATGTTCACCTTGTCCTGCTAAAGCTTGAATAGTATAAGCGATTGCAGCTGCTCCAGAAGCAACAGCTAAACCTGCTACCCCACCTTCTAAAGCGGCAATACGATCTTCAAATACACCTTGTGTAGAGTTTGTTAAACGTCCATAGATGTTCCCCGCATCTGCTAATTCAAAACGTGCTGCAGCATGTGCACTATTTTTAAATACATAAGATGTTGTTTGATAAATAGGTACTGCTCTTGCATCTGTTGCTGGATCTGGTTGTTCTTGTCCTACATGTAATTGTAATGTTTCAAATTTAAATTTTCTATCTTCTCTTTTAGTTACTGCCATTTTAATTTCCTCTTCTTTCTTTTGTATAAATATTATATATTGTTTTATGAATAAATAAAACTATTTACACATTCGTCCGTTACGGAAATTATGTCTTAATTCTTCAATCATTTAAATTCCCCTATCTAATCTTGAATTAAAGGTGTTGATAAATAACGATCTCCACCATCTGGTAATAAG
>OLPP01000552.1_pt1 | contig 26290 bp, 37 predicted proteins | sample 1643151 | NCBI WGS metagenome assembly OLPP01 (sample SAMEA3136679, study PRJEB25190) | human gut metagenome | biome: human gut; feature: human-associated habitat; material: faeces | place: Austria | collected 2013 | reverse complement strand
ATTACCGGGCTAGTCAGTATGACCATACCGCAGATGACTACATCAAGAAGAAACTATCACAGAGAATGTACAATCTAAAGGATGGAACGAAAGTACAACGGGACTGGTATTCCTCCTTCCTGTTGTATTGTATCGACCTGATCACAAAGACCATTGACCGGCAGAAATGCCTTGCAATTTTTGAAATTCAGTTAAACAAAGAACATGAATTGATCGAAGAGATCATTCGTTTGAAGAAACGCATTATGAATTCTGGCATCCGTGTTGCCGCTTAAAATATAAGATAGAACAGGGCATCCGACTGTGTGTCCTTTGAGATAGAAAGTATCTTGAGAATACGCGACCGTTCAATTTATTTGAACAATTGTGGCCGTTGGGCTGCATGTCCGTATTTACTGCTCCGGAGCAGATGTGTCAGCCAAAGTCTATGAACTTTGTTCGTAAGATGTACGTTGGTACTAGAATTCCATCAGTAGAAACCCATGGGCTTGCCCGTGGGTTCAGTCAGCAGAATAATATCCAGAAGCTTTCAGACGAAATTTGTCAGGAAAATCTGAAACAGAAAGAAAAACTTCCTGTTCGATATCTCGTTGGATATTGCGAACATATTGGATATTTTTTTATATATGAAAAATTGTATTCAAAATAAATATCATATTTAAAGGAGAAAAACTTATGAAAACAGAAATTTTTAGCTTTAACGAACTTAATGTGGACGGAAATGGGGATTATGTGCAGATCGTTATTCAGGTTACTGGATCTGATTTCGATTATTCCTCCATATTAGATCACATCCGAGCTCTAAAACGGAAAACAGAATATGCTGATACAGATTATCTTGTAGATGAAACCTGTGAATGGCTTCGATCTAAAGGAAATGTATGTACCTATATTCCATTTTGTGTGGTTGAATTTTAAAAAGGAGAAGAATTATGGATCAAAATAAAAAGATTACGAGTCAAGATTCATTGAAAAACTGTGAGATTCGAAGAATCATGGATCCATCTATAAAACTTTCAGAAGCTGAAAGACAGAAGATCAGGGAAATGTCAATTCAGTCATTTTCTGAATATCTTGACTATGATGGATCCGATGATCCGGATTAAAAGGTAAACTATATTTAAAAAAAGGAGAAGAATTATGACTATTGGAAATCGAATGAAAAAAATCAGAGGTAAGCTTGGAATGACTCAGGCAGAACTTGCAGAAGAATTAGACATTGATGAAAAAAGATTATCTGATTATGAAAACGGAGATCTTGTTCCATCAAGCGTAATACAAGATCTTGCAAGAATCAGTGGATTTTCTCCATCCTATATTTTTGGTTGGAAAGAAAATGAAGGTAAAAATCCATTTGCAAGGCTTAATGAAAATGATACGAAAAAGTATCTTAGCGATATGATCAAAATCTTCGAAGAATGCACGAATACAGAAACTGATGAAAACGCTCAGACTAGATTATATAATAAGTTGGGACATCAGTGCTTCAAATGGGGTATTTCAACACAAACAATGCCGTTAATTGAATATTGTTTTAAGATTATTATCAATGATAAAACTTGTAATGGACATATTTCTATTACAGCAGAAAGTTTAGAAAAAGCTTACGACAAAGCATATTCTATTGTTTCGAATAATCTGTCTGCGGCACTTCCTGATGTTGATATTCCATATTATCTAAAAGTCATGGAAGAGGAAGGGTATCCAAGATATAGTGTTCTTTCCATTGATAAAAACTATCATAGAAGTTCTTTTACAATGTATGAATATACTACAGCTTCACAAAAATATGAACAATTAGTTAACGCTGTAAAAAAAGAAAAAAATGATACTGTTGTTTATCTGCTGATCAAAACATGCAGCAAAGCAGATTGGTCAGAGCTAAAATGCTATGGAGAATAAGAGGAAATAAGTAATTAATAGTAGAAGTCCACTTGCCACTTTTTATTATGTGGTTAGTGGAACTTCATTTTTAGGATGAAAAGCGGGAATCCTCGGCCATTCAATGACCGAGTAGTTCACATCAGAATTTAAAGGAGAAAATTTATGAAAAGGAAAAAAATTGTCAGAATGTTAAAAGAAATGCAAAAAACAGTATACAATTCTGATATGTTTGAAAAAGCAGGACCTCAGCAGAAATGGATCATTGAGAATCTGCTTGGAAACGCAATTGCAGAACTAGATGGGTATCCATATGCGATCGGACTAAAAAATAAGAATCTTATTGAATCTAAAGTGGTCCATCCTGAGAGCGAATATGACTATGTTGATAGATTTGATGATGACGAAGCAGATTTGTTAAATTATAATTGTAGATATTCATACTCTAAACCAGATTTAAAAGATCCTTTTCTGATCACAAAGGAAATGATCGCTATTGGAATTTATCAAACAATTTTCAATTATGAAAAACAAGGTGATGGAAAGATCAAAGTAATTCTATATCCAAGCAATGTAAGATTTACAATTGGAATAGAATCATTATCTATATCATCTGACATTAGAAAAGTCGAAATCATATTTTCTTATCTAAGAACACAGTATAGGAGCATGGATGCAAAATTATTTAATGAAATCCAGGAAAATATCATTGATCAATATATCCAGTATATGGCATATGAAGGGATTAAAAAAACAAATACTTTAGATTTTCATGTAAGAATGCAAGAATGCGATTTATTAAAATTGTATGACCTTTTTATTTATCATCGTGATCGAAATCATCTGATGGTTAACGCTAATTCATGTGATAATGATGTTTGTTGTAATCGATATGCTAGTAAATATGCGAATGCCATCGGAGAAGAAATTAATATAAACGAATTCAATGATGTATTGATTGGAAATTGTTATGAACGAGATCCTGAGAGATTTTCAAAACTTTATGATGGAATGTTTAAACATTTCTTAGAGTCATTTAATTTTGAAGCAAATGGGATCTATCGTATTCATGATTTTACATGCGCAGATGGTGTTTTAATCGGAAGAAAAATGGAATTTGTATTTGAATGAGTTATTTTTAAAAGGAGAAAATTATGAAAACAATAGGTTTTTTACTCACAAAAGAAATGATTGATGCTGCAATAAGTATCGGAACATTAGAATTTGAGTCTTGTTGGTATAAAGATACGGAATGCATTGAATGCACAGTAAATGAGGAGGACTCTTTTCTTTTGATGGATGTAGATGAACGTTTTATGTATGAGAAAAACATGTATAATCCAGATGTTTACTCAAACGAAGAAAAGATTTCTATTATTTATAATCAGTTATTGAAAGATTATAAAAATGACAGTCTAGAAAATTTCAAAGATATTCAAAATGCTATCATTGATTCTTATATAGTTTCTTTGGCAGAAGATATTTCTTATAAAATTATAGACATAGGAGAAACAGATATATTAGGTCATCTAAATTTCCATGTTAAGTTGCCAGAATGCGTTTTATTGGAATTATATGATTACATTCTTTGGAATACTGAAAGAAAAAGATTAATTACGAACATGGCCATTTGTGAAGATGATGCTTTATTATCAAGGTATAAAACGTTTTTAAAAAACAATGGTATAGAAAATATCAAATTAAAAGCGGTAACAGGAAATGAATATGAATGTGATCGTAAAAAATTTGTTAATATCTTTGATGGATTATTTAGTAATTTTATCAAAGAGTTTGAATATGACGCAAATGATATTCATTGTATCTGCAATATGGGTCGTTTGGATGAATATTCTGATCCTAAATATGCAGATGTAGATGTTATGGGCGAATTAATTAATGCGTTTTAAAAGGAGAAAATATGTTAGAAATCAAAGGAAAGGTAAATACTGCTATCTGTTATGCAAAAGTGATCGAAGATGATGCGATTGAACAGATTCGGACCATGTGTGATTATGGATTAACAGAAGGCAGCAAGATTCGTATTATGCCTGATGTACATGCAGGAGCAGGTTGTACTATTGGTACAACTATGACAGTATCTGATAAAGCATGTCCAAATGTTGTCGGTGTTGATATCGGATGCGGAATGTATACAGTTCAATTAAAAGAAAAAGAGCTTGATTTTAAAAAAATCGATGAAGTTTGTCATTATATTCCTTCTGGAAGAGATGTATGGGAAGAAAACAACTCTGATTTTGATCTTGAACGATTAAGATGTTATAAAAGCTTGAAAAATCCTGATAGGTTAGAAAAATCTATGGGAACATTAGGCAGCGGGAACCATTTTATTGAGATCGATCAGGCATCCAATGGCACATATTATCTTATCATTCATTCCGGTAGTCGTAATCTCGGAAAACAAGTTGCTGAATATTATCAACAGCTTGCCATTGAATTACATATGGGAAAAGAAGAATATGCTGCTAAGAAAGCAGCGATCATCGAAACTTACAAATCTGCTGGTAAAAGCAAAGAGATACAAACAGCATTAGTAGAATTGAAAAAAGAATATGAATCAAAAATTTTAAATATTCCAAATTCACTTTGCTGGTTATATGGAAAATCTTTCAAAGATTACTTACATGATGTAGAAATTTGTCAGGAATTTGCAAGAAAAAGCAGAGAAAAAATGGCTCAGATCATTTTAGAAAGAACTGGCATGACAGCAGAAGAATCATTTCATACAATTCACAATTACATTGACACAGAAGAAATGATCTTAAGAAAAGGTGCGATCGCAGCACATAAAGGTAAAAAAGTTCTAATTCCAGTAAATATGCGAGACGGATCGATTCTTGCTATTGGAAAAGGGAATGATGAATGGAATCAGTCAGCACCACATGGTGCAGGCAGGTTAATGTCCAGGTCAAAAGCAAGAGAAACAGTTGATATGGAAGAGTATAAGAAATCTATGAGTGGAATTTATACAACATCAGTCAATGAATGTACATTAGATGAAGCACCGATGACTTATAAATCATTAGAAGATATCATTGATGTGGTCAGTGAGTCAGTAGATATTATGGAAGTAATGAAACCTGTGTTCAATTTCAAAGCATCATAAAAGGAGAAAATCAATGAATCAATACGAATGGAAATATGGAGAAAATAATTATCAGAACTACTATGACGTAAAACTTGGAAAAGATTACCTTTGTGTGTTTGCAAATAAATCGGCCCCAAACATATGGCTAGGTACATATATTAAATATGGCTGTGGTTCTGTAACTATTGCAAATAAAACTTTCAATGATAAACAACGCAAAAAAGGAATCCAAGAATGGAGCGATTAAACTTTGGGATAATATGCCTAACAAAATCCAGATATTATCCAGTAATGATCCTGAGTACATGAAGGAAAAAGTTATATATGCTTATGAACATAATTTATTGGAAGTTGATTGTTAAAAATAGTCTAGTAAAATAAGAAATGAGAAAATCATAATGGAAAAATTGGTATTTTGGACAATTAATACAGATGGGAATCTCAAACCATGGCGTATGACCTTAGATGATTTAAGAAATGAATACTATGGTAATTGCGATCTTCCATCATTAGATAATTGAAAGATAAGATAGAAAGCATACGTATTTGAAGTCGGAGAATTTTCTTCGGCTTTTTTTATATATGAATTTTATTATGCCGAAAATCCTACATATTTATAATGAAACAATTCATATGACGAAAGGAGAAAGAATATGAATCGAGAAAAAACATTGCAAGGTTCGAATATGGGGATGTGATACAGATCTTGATAAATGTATACAAAAATTCGAAGAATACACGGAGAAATTTAAATTAAATGAAGAAGGAGAAATTGTCGATGAATGATAAAATTCATGGTGTAACATTGCCAAAAGGAGAAAAGTTGTTAAAATATTGCCGTTCTCGTAACTGTCAATGTCAAGAATATGTGAAATGTAAAAAGGATGGTAAGAGATATCATGTTCCACAATGTCCAATACAAAAACATCTAAATGCCAAATATTCGTGCAATTGTGTATTGGATTATATCTCAGAAGAAACCTTGGACCAATATTTGCGGATCATTGAAAATGCAGATTTAAAAGAGTTGACTGATATTCCATATAAGATCAAAAAAGAATATTTGGAATCATTACAAGATTCTGTGAGCATGAAAGAAATCCAAAGAGAAAATGACGGACAGGTATTCTACGAATTAACACTTCCATATCTTGACCGCCAAAACGATTTTCTACAGATATATTTAAGAAAGGATGATAATGATCAGTGGATATTATGTGATGATGGAAATACCATTGAAAATCTAAAACTTAGTTTGTCGAAATTTAACCCAAATAAAGTTTGGGGAGACACAACTTATATCACAGGAACATCTTATATCAGTCATGGTTGTCTTATCGCTACAGACGAAGGTAATATATTGTTATATACAGAAGGCAATATGTTGTGTGCAAAATGTTCTAAATGTGATCTAGTTTACACAATTCATCGATTCGGAAAGTTTTTGGTAGATTTTGAAACTATTGCATATGTAAGGAACTTGGATTTCCTATTAAACTAATTTCAGAGAGGAGTAGAATAATCATGGCAAAATGGTGTCCGATCACAGGAGAAAAAGTCTTATACCTTGAATGTTTGGAATGCGATGATAAGATCTGCAAAAATCCTAAACAAGAAAAACAAACAGACGAATCGAAAGAGCAGTAATTTTACTGTTCTTTTTTTTTGTATTTATTTTTCACATATAAGAATTTGACGCTTTATCTCGATCAATAAATGACCGAAGACTCCTGATTTTTATCTAAAAATGCTCGCAAATGAATACTATTGCCATTAAATATTTTGAAGAAGATCAGTAATTTTGCTGTTCTTCCTTTTTTTGCCCCTTTTTTACAGCGTCAGATTTTTTTTCTTAAATCTCATATTTAATATGAAGTTTTTTTAAAACGTCTCATAGAAAGGAGAAAAGCATATGAGTGTAAGTTTAAAAAAAGGACAGCGTGTCAGTTTAAAAAAGGAAGATGCTTCCTTAAACAAATTAATGGTCGGTCTTGGATGGGATCCTACAAAGCGTGGGCAAGATGCTGATCTGGATGCTTCTGTTTTTGAAGTTGGAGAAAAAGGATTTCTTAGTAAATCAAAACGGGTCATTGATGAAATTTCATATCGAAATTTGGAGTCTGATGATGAGGCGATCAAACATCATGGGGATAATTTGACCGGAGATGGCGATGGAGATGACGAACAGATCTCTATCGATCTTAAGAAAGTTACGAAAAAAGCTGAAAAATTAATCTGTGTTGTAAACATCTATCAGGCGTTTTCCAGAAAACAAGATTTTGGAATGATCAAAAATGCTTATATCCGCTTAGTCAATGAAGAAACTGGCAAGGAATTATGTCGTTATGATCTGACAGAAAACTACGATGGAAAAACAGCGATGATCATGGGAGAGCTCTATCGTCACAACGATGAATGGAAATTTGTTGCGATCGGAGAAGGAACTATGGATGGCAGTATTTCAGCAATGAAAGAAAGAAGTTACTAATTTTTTTTCTTAAAAATCTCATATTTGAAGTAGAAAGATTAATTTCAGAAAATTTGAAAGGAGCACATAAGATGAGTGTTAGTTTAAAAAAAGGAAACCGAGTTAGCTTAAAAAAAGAAGATGGAGCTTCTTTAAAAAATATCACTTTAGGATTAGGATGGGATACAAACAGATTTGATGGAGCAGATTTTGATCTTGACGCATCTGCATTCATGTTAACATCCAATGGAAAAGTAAAAGACGAGAACCATTTTATTTTCTACAATAATCCTGATGATCTTGCAAAATCAGTACATTATACTGGTGACAACAGAACTGGTGGTGGAGATGGAGATGATGAACAGATCATTGTTGATCTGACAAAAGTTCCTGAGGACGTTGAAAAAATTGCTTTTACTGTAACGATTGATCAGTATGAAGAGCGCAATCAGACATTTGGAATGGTAGACAATGCTTTCATTCGTATTGTGGATAATGATACAGGAAAAGAAGAGATTCGCTATGATCTGACAGAAGATTATGATAGAGAATCTGCCGTTGTATTTGGAGAATTATATCGCCATAATGGTGGATGGAAATTCCGTGCTGTTGGACAGGGATATAATGGCGGATTAGCTGCACTTTGCAAATCTTATGGGATTTTAGTCGAAGACTAATATAACTTTTGAATAATAACATACAATGTATCAAAAAAAACAGGAGGAAACATTATGAAAAAGAATGTAAAAAAAGTAACCATTGGCGTTTTATCATGTTCACTTCTTTTGACGATGAGTGCATGCACAAAAAAACGTTCTGCAGAAGAAGTCTTGCAAGATAGTTTAAAAGCAAGCGCGAAACAGGAGAATATAGATGCCACAGGAAAGGTCGATTGTAAGATTGAAAGTGGTAAAAAGGGGTCATCTTCTTCTGGATCCAGCATGAATCTTGCTCTTGATCTTAATCTCAAAGGACAGAATCTAAAAAAAGACCCTAAAATGTCCTTAAAAATGAATATTAATATGTTCGGTATGAGTTTTGATGCTAATACATATTATGCAGATGGATATTCTTACACTGATTCTATGGGAACAAAACAAAAGGAAAAAGTAGATGCAAAAGAATTGCAGAAACAATTGAATTCCATGACTGGACAGTCTTCACTTCCTAAAAATTGCTACAAGGATGTCAAATTAACAAAAAAAGATGGGAATAATGTTGTAGCTTACAGCATTGATGGAAAAGAACTTGGAAAATATCTAAAACAGGAATCTAATAAAAATTCTAAAGGAACATCAAATTCAACGCTTTCTCTGGATGATGTAAACATTAAATCAATGAAAGGTTCCAGAACATTAAATGATAAAGATCTTCCATTGAAAGAATCTATAACACTTGTAGTTGAAAATAAGAAAAAAAGCAAAACGGATAATAACATGTTCAGTGGACTGACGAATGGAAAGACAACAGTAAAAATCAATGTAACCTATAAGAATCCTGGAAAATCTGTTTCTGTAACATTACCAAAAGACCTAAGTTCTTACAAACTACAAAAAAAATAATGGAAAAAGTATGAGATTATCGTTTTTTCGATAGTCTCATTTTCTTATATGTGAAAAATAAAAAAATTCAAATCTCTCATATTTAAAATGAAATTAAAACATTTTGATATTTTAAGAAAGGAGAGCAGAGCTTATGAGCTTTGCAACAATAAACTATGGCAGTTATTTATTTTATCATTATTTTCCTTGGAATCTTAGCAGTTGGCTTAGCGATCAATAAACCGTTTCGTCAACAGCTTAATCTGAAATTTCATGGAAGAACAGAGGCGATTATGGCGGAAAATGCATCAACACCAGAGGGTGCAGAAGACATCTTTAGTGCAGCGATTCAGGAAAAACAGAAAAAATTCGAACAGATCAATAATCTTTATTCTGAAGCCGAAGGTCGTTTAGATGCGTTAAAATCTGATAAATACACAGTGAATGAGAAACTAAATAAAGCTCAGAATAATATGAATCGTTGTCTAGATGATGGTAATGATGAAGATGCAAAATATTATGCAGCTCAGAAGGTATCTTTAGAAGAACAGCTTGAGATCATTAAAACAAGCATTGAAGAAACAAAAGTTGATGTTGCACAGAAAAAGGAACTAAAAACAAAAGTGTTTGAAGAATTACAAGCATTAAAAAATGAAAAAGATGTTACAATTCAGCAGTTAAAATCTGATCAGGCAAGATTAGAAGCCGCAAGAAGTTTAGAAGGAATCAGCAACTCTGAAACCGATCGTATGATCGAAAAGGTCCGTGAAGGGGCAAAGAAGAAGAAAGAAATGGCGAATGGGGCCAGAATCTCTTATGAAAATAGTGCTGAAGCTGCTGAATATCGTATGCAGCAAAGAGAACGCGAAAGCGAAATCGATCGTGTATTAGCAGAAGCAAAAGCAAAAAGAAAAGAGAATAAAAAGTAAACTAACGAAAATGAGGCAGGAATCAGATCCTGTCTTTTTTCATTCTCTCAAAACTCATATTTGGTGTGAAGACAAAATATTGAGGAGCAAACAAATGAAAAAGAAAAATTTGAATCTAAACAAAGCAAGAACAGTTAAAAATGATGAGTTTTATACGTTATATGAAGATATTGAAAGGGAAATATTCTATTATAAAGATGAATTTGAGGGGAAGATTATTTACTGTAATTGTGATGATCCAAACAGATCTGCCTTTTGGAGATTCTTTCATCTGAATTTTGAGCGTCTGAATTTAAAAGGATTGGTGGCTACTTATTACATAGAAGGAATGCAAACTTTTCTATATAGATATTCTGGTGGAAATGATACAGATATTTCTAGTTATGACCAGTTTTCTTTAAAAGAAGATGGCGATTTTCGAAGTAATGAATGCCAAGAGTTATTAAATGAATGTGATATTGTAGTATCAAATCCTCCATTTTCATTATTTTCAGACTATATCCAATTACTATTAAAGTATGAGAAAAAGTTTTTGATCATTGGTAACAAAAATGCTGCAACTTTTAAAGATATCTTCCCTTATGTGAAAAAAGGGGAGATTACATATGGGTATCACAATGTAAAAGAATTTTTACAACCAGATGGAACAATAAAGGTATTTGGAAATATTGGATGGTTTACAAATTTGCCAAAGGAAAAATGCATCAGAAAACTGAGTCTTATGCATCACTATTATGAAGCAGATGGAATGACTCAAAAAGATGATGCAGACTATCCAAGATATGAAAATTATCCTGCAATTGATGTAAATCGCGTAAATAAAATTCCAATCGATTACAAAGGAATTATGGGAGTTCCCATGACATTTTTAGAATATTACGATCCTGAAGAATATGAATTGATTGGATATGGAAAAGAAAATAAGCATAATCAGGTTGGAATTAAACCGGTTGGAGAATCATTTCTAAACGATTTTTTTATGCAAGGTGGCAGAGGGCATTATACAAAAGTAATGAAGGTTTTATGTTATTACGACAAAGAAGGAAGAGCAAAATTTCCATTTGTAAGATTACTGATTCAAAAAAAGTAAGAGTGTTTGTCTTTTTGTATTATGTATAGTACAATATATATAGTTTTTGTTTGAAGAAAGTTTAAGGAGCTGTGTTATGAGAATTTTGAAAAGTTATGATGAAAATCATTTGATCGAGGTAATCGAACCATTTTTAAAAGAACACTATGACAAAGGAATCACAGTATGGGAAATTGAAGATATATATGCAAATGACAGTGACGAATTTATGCTGGATCTATCCTGTGAAGACAAAGATGAAGTCCATTTTTATGCAAATCTTTTTCTTAAGAAGAGTCCTAAAGATTCTTATCTGTTACTCTGTGATTCTTTTGATCTTGTAATGATCAACTGTAGCGACACAGAAAAGATAAGAAACATTGTGTATGAAGATGTTAAAGAAGAATTGCGTTTAAGGAAGTATTGTATCAGTTTCTACGAAGGAAATCATCCTGGTTGTTTTTACTCCTCATCATTTTATATTGCAGAATCCGAAGAAGCTGCAATTAAAAACTTTCATGAATTGCATCCTGATTATCTAATTGATAAGGTTGAAGACGACACAGAAAGATATTTGATTCGAAGCGATCAAATAAGAACAATTGCTGACGACAAAGAAAGTCGTGATCGTGTTGAAAGAATGAAACACAATATGGAAGAATGGGAAAGAAAACATCCATAAGAAAGGATATTTATAGGAGGATATAATATGAAAGTAACATATCCAGTTATTTTTACAACATATAAAAAAAATGAATAATGGACTTGAACTTAAAAGTAAAAATGGAAAGAAGATAAAAATCACAAAGCTTTGAGAGTGGAAGCTGCCACCTACTGATGTGCAGATCAGTTAGTTTTTCTTAAAATCTTATATGTGAAAATAAAATAATTAATTTTCTTTCATATTTATAATGAAGGAACAAATTATATAGCAAAGGAGAAAAATTATGAGATCATATAAATCATACGAAAGTAGTTACATCGGCGATAGTGATATCGCAGCATTAATTTTAGCAGGAATTTCTGACGGAGGTTTGCAGTCAAAGGTATTGGATTTTGGAGAAGATGGTCGCTATTCTGCATATATCGTTGATGAAGATGCAGAAATTGGATCACACTATGTAAAACAGCATGAATTTACAAACTGGATGACCATTTATGACGATGACACATGTGTTCGCACTTATCACGCTGAAAAGATCATTGTTTATAGAGCAGGAGATTTTGGATGTATCATTCAGTTGATCCATGAGAGATAAAAAAATTTACTCTCAAATCTCTCATATTTATATTGAAATGTTAACATCTAATTCCATATGAAAATACAACATGCGTGTGTAGGCATGACTTAAAAACTGAGGTTTGAGAGTAGTGTAATTTTATATGGTAATCAAACGTAGTACATATGCAAGAGGAAAAGTGGTAAGGTTTGAGAGTAGTGTAATTTCATATCACAAATATTCATAATTTAAAATGATCGCTCAATTTTTCATTAAATTGGGCGTTTTTTTTGTATGTAAAATTTTATATTTTTTTAATTGTATAGCGTTGAAAATCGGTAGAAGGACAGATATTTTTTATTTGTTTTTTTCTTAAAGACAGGCAAGTCATATTGCTTGTCTTTTTTTTGTTTTCAAAATCTTATATGTGAAAAATATTTTTTTGAATTTCTCTCATATTTATAGTGTCAGAAAAAAAATAAACAAAGAAAAGGAGATTAACTATGCGAATTAAAAAATTATTAATTGTCGGAACTTTAGCATTAGCCACAACTGGATGCGTATCTGCATATACTTATGCAGCAACACCAAACGACTCAACAGAATCATCGATTGACACATCAAAAGATTCAGCAAAAATTAAAGCTGACTCTGAAAGTACAACTGAAGCAAAAGAAAATGCTGACGAAAATACAAAAAAAGATGTAAAGTCTGAAAAAAATGATTTTGAAGATAATGAATCCACTGAAGCAAAAGAAACAACTGATGATTCAGAAAATGAAGATGTAAACGTTGACGATGAAGATTCCACAAAAGACGTAGATGAGTCTGAAGATGTGACAGAGCCTTATGAAGTGATTCAGGATGGCGATGAAAATGATATTATTTGTGAACATACGTGGGGAGCTGAACAAGGTGGATATGATTCTGAAAAAGGATACTTTTACTGGAAAGAATGCACAAAGTGTGGACAGCAGAAGATTGATCGCTATGTGTCAGAAGAAGAATTCTTAAAAAATGATCCAGACTATAATGAACCTGCAAAAGACACAAATACAACAGAAACAGATGATTCCGTAGATAACAATGCTGAAAACAATGTAATAACAACAGAAAATAACAACTAAAAACAAAAAGGAGAATAACCATGACAAAAACAGACAAATTAAACATCATGAGAAACAGAAAGACAGTGTTAATGGCACGAGGAAAAGAAAATGGAAAGATTGTAGCAAAGATCAATCGTAAGATCAAAAAGCTGGAAAAATAACAGTTTTTGAATGAAATATAACATGTGATGTAAAAAGGAGAAAAAATGAAAGTATTTGAATTTCAGTGCAAGATCAAATTTCTAAAAGATATTGAATATCAGAATGTTTATGAAAAAACAACTTATCTTTTAGATAGTGTTCTTGTCAAAGATGAACAGTATTTAAAATTTCATGAGAGCAAAGATTATAAATTTTATGTAACAGATGCTCCATGGCCCGTTGAATCAGATGGCATCTATAAAAAGGGACATGTTTATACATTAAGAATCCGTTCTGTAGATGGAAATCTGATCGAGTTTTTTATAAAACATCTTTATCAGCATCAGACAAAAGAATTGCTGTGTATTGGCGGAGAAGTAAGAACGATCAACCCAAAACGAATGATCAGTAAACTATATTCTGTCACTCCAGTGATCTTAAAAAATGATTTTGGGTATTGGAAAGCAGAAATGTCACTTCCAGAGTATGAAGAAAGGTTAGTTGTAAATCTGATGAAAAAATATCAGTCATTTACCGGAGAAAAAATTGAAGATGATGTACATTTATACGACAGCATCTTGTTTAAAAATAAAATGCCCGTGAAAATTCCTTATAAAAACATTCATTTATTGGGAGATAAGATCGATCTTGAAATAGCAAACAATGAAATGGCTCAGAAATTAGCTTATTTTGCACTGGGTGTTGGACTTGGAGAAAACAACAGTAGAAGTTGCGGTTTCGTTAATTACAAATATTTATAAGAAAGGAGAATTTGAATCATGTCTAAAAATAGAACTGGATGCTCAGGCAACACTCATACAAGATCCCAAATGAATCATCATGCAAATCAGCATAACCCAAATAACGCAAGTTATAGAGCAGCAGCTAACAATCATGCTAACCAGTGTAACCCAAATCACAAATAGGAAGAAAGGAGATAGTAATGTTGCAAGAAGCAATTGATGTATTTCATACAATGCTGCAAAAAGAAGGTGATCATCTGATCACAGATGCATATATCCCAAAAGATGGCGAATATCGACTGATCATAATGGATGATGATCAATGGGAAATGAAAGATCCGATCAATATCACATTTAACAAAAAAACAGGAGAAGCGGAAGTAAGCGATCCAGAAAATTATGCATTGATCCAGGAACTCGATTATAAAAGTAAACTGTTAGAGATGAATAAGTCTATGGACCCGAAAAAGAAGATCCATTGCAATAATTATTTGTCTCTTGCAGTAAAAAAAGAAACAATTCGATCCGGAATCTTAACAAATGATATCATTCATCGTTATTTTGATGTTTTTCGTAATCCAATGAAAAAATATGAGAAAAAGTCCGCATCAAAGGCATTGTACCAAGCAACAGAAGAAAGACTTGGCGTTCCTGATATTCACCTGATCGATAAGATAGAACAGTTTGTTTTATCTCATGATATCTGGGAAGGAATGGATCTGGATAAAAAGAATTATGCAAAAGTATTTTTTATCTATCCAGACGAACTCAAAACAAAAGAACTCTATGCGAAAGAAAACGAACGTTATCTTTTTCCAAATATTTATAATCGAAATGATTTCAATATGGAACGGAATGGGAAAATTGTTGGGTTGCCGAATGATAATATCACGCTAAATGATAACAAACCATATTTAAAGAACAAAACAAGAAAAAATGAAATTCCTCATTTGTTATCACAGGAAGATGCTTTACTTCGAAAGAAATTTTTTGACTATCTTTTTGGGCAGGCATCCCAGAAAAAATATCATGTTTATGTTGATACTATGAATCATGATATGAAAGCTTATACAAATCGTGAACATCCACAGAATCTTTCCAGTGGATATTATTTAAGGATCAGCATGGAGAAAACAGGAGCTGAAATTTGTGATGCCGATGCGATCATACATTATGATACAAAACTGGATCATCCATTTTATCTAAAGAATTTTAGTGAGATCCCAGAAGATGTGATCAAAAATTCCAAATTACCTTATGGAGCTGCAGTTGATGATAAATGGGAGTTGTTTTCCATGATCAATTCTGTATTTTTCGATGGAAAACTGTTGGGATCAATGTTTTGTGATGCAAGTGATATTCGAATCAATGATCCTTGCCTAAAACGAGCTATCTTAAAATGCAGAGATATATTTATCCAGTGGTTCTGGAAAGGAGAAGACATCAAGATTTCAAAGATCATGGATGATATCTTTTTACTACTGATCCAGAATTCTATCGTTAATGATAACATTTTTGCAGCGCAAAGACAGATCAATTTAAGATGGTCCCTTTTAGAATATCTTAGTGATCCAAAATTAGGAGTACATATGGGTGACATTCGGAATCAATTAAGAAAACACATTAACACGTCAGGAAATAAGGATTGGAATTTTGTAAACGATGAAGAGTATTGTTATGCGGTGGGACAGGGTGTTTCTTACCTTTTATCCTTAAGTAAAGCGAATTTAAAAAGTAAGGCCTGCATCAATCCATTTTTAAGCACAAAGAATACGAAAGTCCTTCACCGTCATTTAGAAAATCTGTTCAAAAAATATGACTATTGCATTGATCACAATGCCTATGGTGGAAGAGTAACGCAGCTATTTTCGCAGTTGACAGAATACAAACCAAAGGAAATTAAGACTGCATTCATCATTGCAGGGTTTAATGCTCCTTGCTTGGTTTATGAAAAACGTAAGAAAGAAACAAAGAAAGAAGATTAATCAGGAGGAAATTTACAATGGACAAAAGAGTTTATGGAGTATTAGGAGTATCATCAATCATGGCAAACTGGAATGCTGACTTTTCAGGCTACCCAAAGACAACTTCCAATGGAGATATCTTTGGAAGTGACAAGGCTTTCAAGCATCCAATGAAGAAAATGTGGAAGGATCAGGGAGATAAAGTGCTTTACATTAAATCCTTACGATTTGAAAAAGACAAAAAAGGCATTATTTCTTTAATCCCAAAAAGCTTAAAAGAACGCTATGAAGAGATCTTTGGAGTTACTGATCTTAAGAAAAATACAAATGCGGAAGAAATCTTAACAAATTTATTTAAAGCCGTTGATGTGAAAAACTTTGGCGCTACTTTCGCAGAGGCAGGAGCCAATATCTCAATCACAGGAGCTGTACAGCTTGGACAGGGATTTAATAAATATGATGGGTGTAATCCTCATGAGCAGAACATCCTTTCTCCATTCCGTGATGCAACAAAAGCAACAGAAGAAAAAGGAGAAGCGAAAAACTCTACATTAGGAACAAAAGTTGTAACAGATGAAGCACATTATTTCTATCCTTTCGTGATCAACCCGGCTTCTTATGATGATTATGTCGCATTAGGTGTTACAGAGGGATACACAGAAGAAGATTACAAAAAATTCAAAGAAACTGCTCTTGTTTCTGCAACAGCTTTTGCGACAAATGCAAAAGAGGGATGCGAAAATGAATTCGCATTATTTGTAGAAACAGACTCTGATCTCTATCTGCCAAATCTAACTTCTTATCTCACATTTGAAAAAGGAGAAGAAAAAGATGTGATCACGATCTCAGCAGCAAATATCTTAGATGAGGTCAAAGACCAAATTAAATCTATCGAAGTTTATTATAATCCTCATACGACAGAGGTTGTAAGCGATATTGAAAATACAAAATATTATCATATCATTACGAGAAAAGAGGTATAGTTCAATGAAAGCTTTAAAATTTACTCTTTCAGGGAATACTGCATTTTTTAAAGTTTCATCTGTAAATTCTAACTGTTATTTTACCTATGGAAATATTCATAAACCTGCGCTATTAGGAATTTTTGGAGCAATTCTTGGATATTCTGGATATATGAATCAGACCAGTACCTATCCGGAGTATTATGATAAATTAAAAGATTTACAGATTTCTATTATTCCTAACAGAAGGAATTTCAAAAAGAAGATTCAGGTTTTTAACAATTCCGTTGGATATGCGTCAAAACAGGAAGGTGGAAATCTGATCGTAAAAGAACAGTGGTTAGAAGATCCATCATGGACAGTTTATGTAATGATCAGCAATGAAGAAAGCGAAAAATTAGCGGATCATATGATTCATAGGCGCTGTGTTTACATTCCGTATTTAGGAAAGAATGATCATCCTGCGGATATTCATGATTTTTCATACGTTGAAATTTCTGAAAACAAAGAGTTAGGCTGTATGATCAACAGTTTAAGTCCTTATGATGGAATTAACTTCGATATGTCAGAAGCTACATTTAAATATGAAGAGTTTCTTCCGATCCGTCTGGACTCAGAACTTAATCAACACGAATTACAGAAATTTATTTTAACAGATGCGATAGCAGAAGACTCAAAAGTGACTGTTTATAAAGCAGAAGATAAAAATGTCGTTTTTTGTTAAAAAAGAATTACCAAGTGATTTTTTGATTTTCAATGGAATGGTTGGTAAAATGTTGGAAAAATGGCTTAAAATCGTGATTTATATAGATCAGTAAGATGCAAGAATGACGGTTTTTCGTTGGTTGAATAATAACATGTGATGTATTGAAATACTCACTCCTAACTATTTTATTATTATAAAAAAAAGGTTGAATAACAACATGGGATGTATTGAAATTAAATACAGTTACCTGTTGTTTGATTATCCAGTTCAGTTGAATAATAACATGGAATGTATTGAAATTCCTACATATTTACTATGTCACTTTTAGATTTTACGTTGAATAACAACATATGACGTATTGAAAAATAGTGGCAAGCTGCTCTGCCTGAAGAGTTGAATAATAACATAAGATGTATTGAAATTCGGAAAAGTGCGAGGCAAAGAAGCATCTAGTAGTTGAATGGCAACATAGGATGTATTGAAATCCAGCAAGAAGTAAGTACTATTTACAAAAAAAACTGTGTTGGATAATAACATGGAATGTATTGAAATGTGGACACACGAGCGTAAATAACGGCATAAAGAGGTTGAATAACAACATGGAATGTATTGAAACAAAGAACGAGATAAAATAATTAAAAAATCAGCCAGTTGAATAGTAATATGAAATGTATTGAAATTTTAATTTGCATATCCCTTCACGTATCGCCGCTGAGTTGAATAACAACATGGGATGTATTGAAATAATGAATATTTTGTCCCTCTTTCTTAAATTGAGCTGAATAATAACATGGGTTGTATTGAAATTATTTATTTTGAAGCAAACAACCGTCTGAAAGGAGCGTTGAATAACAACATATGATGTATTGAAATTATAGTACCTCCGTAACAACTATCAGTTGAATAATAACACAGAATGTATTGAAATTAAATCCCTGGCGTAGCGACGTAATAAATCTGTTGAATAACAACATAGGATGTGTTGAAAAAAAATAATCGCAAAATTTACGATTGAATTTGCGATTAAAAATACGCATAATCTCATTTTTATATGTGAAACTTATTTTCCTTTTCATATCTCATATTTGTTATGTAAAAACATGACGAATAGAGAAATAAGGAGGATACGAACATGACAAAAGTAGATAATCCAATCAAATTAGAGAGTTTGATCTTAGCAGTCACTGGAATTCTTTTATATCATCTTAGTATGACGTCTTTTGCATTAACAATGATTTTCTTAATTGCAGGAATCGTAGAATTATTTGATGATTTTACATCAGGTGAAGATACCGCTTTTTACAGTTTCTTTTTTGTAAGAATTCTGAAATTAAGAGGATTTGACTGTGTCGGTGTTGCAAATGACGAGAATGATACATATTTTTTGTATCAGGATCAGACAAGAAAAAAACTATATTGTTTTAAGCAGGAACCAGAAGAATTTGGGCCCTATGATAAACGATATGTGGGTATGATTAAAAATCAGGCGGAATTACTTACTTTTGAAAAAGGAAAGCGTATTCTGCTGCCATACTTTTGTAGAAAAGGAATAGGTGCTTAATTGCATCTATTTTTTTTCATTTTTTTATATATGAAAATTATTTTTTGGCAAATCTCTCATATTTATAGTGTAAGGTTAAAGGATATCCAAAAAGACCTTTGGGTATGAAAAAGAAGAATGGCATTTTTTCTCTATCGTCATTTGGAATTCGAAGTTCGGATCTTCTTTCTTTAACAGATCATCGAAGAATGCGTCTTTTCAAAAAATAGCATGAAAAGAGTTAAAACAGCAAATGTTGCCCTTTCCTGGGTTCCTCTCTTTCGTCAACGGTATGCTGGCATTCAAGATTACAATGAGGCGAGTTTAAAAACTTGCCTCTTTTATTTTGAACAATAACATGACATGTATTGAAATAGAAGTGTCTTTTCTAATTTGCCATAACCAAGATTATGAATAATAACAAAGTATGTATTATCTCTTTTCTCATCTGTCATATTTATAGTGTAAATGTGAATGACGAAAGGAGAAAAGTTATGAATCTAGAACTAATTAAAAACAATATTATTTTTCGATTAATTACAAAAAAGGAGTTTGATCGACTTACAAAGCAGTTAGAAGCAACAAAAGACGAATTTCCATATCGAAAATGGAACGATCTATATTTGATCTACAGATCAATACTTCCCAACCAATCAGAGGATCTTGTTACAACAATGCTTATTTCAAACTTTATCATGAAACGATTGAAGTTTACAGAAGAAGAATTGTTTCAGTTTGCAAAAACAAACACAGCAAAAAGAACAGGGATCATTGTAAAGCCACTTAGTAATCCATTTAGTGATATATTTGATTTTGGTAATGAAATGTCTGCTAAAACTGATATCTGGAACTTTTCAGATGACACTAGCGATTCGACAATTCTATCTAATAAAAATTATTTGAATGGAGCAGCTTTAATTTTGTGTGACGAGGTAATGGATAAAGTTGTAGAACATTATAAAGTAAATGTTCTTTATATCTTACCGTCATCCATCCATGAAGTAATCATCATTCCTGATAGCGATTCCGTTGATGTCGAATATCTAAAGAATATGGTCTATGAGATTAATCGTAGTACTGTTGCACCCGAAGAAAGATTAAGTGATCATGTATATAAATATACATATGCGACAAAATCTTTTGAGATGCTATAATATTGTTAGATTCAGAAAAGCAGAGGAGAAATATCTTCTCTGTTTTTTTATCTTTTCTCCCATCGCTCATATTTAAACTGAAACATTTAAAATGACGATTCAGAGAAAAGGAGAAGAAATTATGGGATGGACAAGTTATGAAGCTACATATTTTAAGAAGAATGGAGACATCGACAGAAAAGCTGAGTGTGATGCATATTTCATGAGAGATAATGCAGGTCATTATAAGGTAGTGAAATCAAGCATGAAAGGGACTGTTTACTATGCTGCTGTTGCAACTCTTACCAAATATATCGGAAAAGATGAAAATGGGAAAAACATGTATGAGTCGATTCCAGAAGATAAACAAGAAGTATGGGCAGCTGTATTCTTAACAAGAACAGAAGAAGGACGATATTTTCATTATAAAGATCAGGATGAGACAGCTGGACCATATGAAGATCATTGTCCAAAATGCATTCTAAATCTTTTAAGTGATACTGACCATGAGCTTGCGTTAGATTGGAGAAAACGCTGCAGAAAAAATATCCAAAAGAGCAACAAGCTTTCAAAATTAGATCGTTTAAAAAATGGATCTGTAATCCGATTCCCTTCAATATTAAGCTTCACGAATGGAATTGATGTTGGTGATGAAATGACTCTGACAAAAATAAATCGCAAATGGATCTATGAAAAATATGGAACCCGATATTCTTTGAAAAAAACATACATCAATCCTAGTTACGAAATTCTTGTGGAAGCATAAATTGTAAAATTTTTTAATGAAAGACTCCAGATAGACTCGGCAACGGGTCTATTTTTTTATATATGAATTTTCTTTTTTCTCAAATCTCTCATATTTGTAGTAGATGAAAAAAAACATCGAGTTTTTGGAAAGGAGGGAATCCGTATGGATGTAGTGAATAACATTTGTCAGTTTCTATCAGCATCTACAAATCATACATTTATGATCTTGTGGGCTATCGGAGTCTTGTTTTTCATCATTATGGAATTTATAACTTTGGGACTTACACATATTTGGTATGCATTTGGATGCTTTTTGGCTGGAATTGCTGCATATAATGATGCTTCTATCTTTTTGCAGTTAGTGATCTTCATTGTGAGCAGCACAGTCTTAGTTCTTTTAACCAGACCGATCGCAGAAAAACATGTCAATGGAAAAACAAAAAAAACCAATATCGATCGATTGATCGGACAAACAGCGATCGTAAAAGAAACGATCAATAACAAAAAAGAACAGGGAGTCGTCCGAATTAATGGGATGGATTGGACTGCCAGAGCAGAAGAAATTGACGAAGTTATTTTAAAAGGAAAACCAGTTGAAATTTTAGACATTCAGGGGATCAAGTTGATCGTCAGAAAGAAAAAGTAGGAAAAGGAGAAGAATATGGTATCTATCATTTTAATTTTAATTGTAATCGCAATTGTTGGATTAGTAGTTGCTACATCAATTCGAATCGTTCCACAGGCAGAAGCTTATGTCGTAGAAAGATTGGGAGCTTATATGGAAACATGGGAAGTTGGGTTCCATGTAAAAGTTCCATTTATGGATAAAGTAGCTGCTTACGTTCCATTGAGAGAACAGGTGGAAGATTTTCCACCACAGCCTGTGATCACAAAAGATAACGTAACCATGAAAATTGATACTGTCGTTTATTATCAGATCACAGATCCTAAATTATTCTGCTATGGTGTTGATAATCCAATCAAGGCGATTGAAAATCTGACCGCTACAACTCTTCGTAATATTATTGGAGATCTGGAATTAGATGAAACATTAACTTCCAGAGAAACGATCAATACAAAAATGAGAGCTGCATTAGATGAAGCAACAGATCCTTGGGGAATCAAAGTTAATCGTGTAGAACTTAAGAATATCATTCCACCAGAAGAAATTCAGGATGCAATGGAAAGACAGATGAAAGCAGAACGAGAACGAAGAGAAGCAATCCTTCGTGCTGAAGGAGAAAAGAAATCTGCTGTATTACGTGCTGAAGGAAATAAAGAATCTTTAGTTCTTCAGGCAGAAGCTGAAAAAGAAGCAGCAATTCTTCGTGCAGAAGCAACAAAAGAAAAAGAGATCAAAGAAGCTGAAGGTCGCGCAGAAGCAATTCGTGCCACAAGAAAAGCAGAAGCTGATGGTATTAAATTTGTAAAAGCTGCAGAAGCAGAAGGAATCAAGTCTATTAAAAATGCTGAAGCAGATGATACAGTCATTCGATTAAAGAGCTTAGATGCATTTGCAAAAGCTGCAGATGGAAAAGCAACAAAGATCATTATTCCATCTGAAATTCAGGGAGTTGCTGGACTTGTTTCTTCAGTCACAGAGATTGCAAAGGATGTAAAACCTACAACAAAAGCGAACAAATAATCATAGGATCCCTGGGATAGTTTTTCTGGGGATTTTTCTTTTTAAGGAAAGGAGAAGATGTGATGTTCAGTATCATTCTAGATCAATCTGTCAAGACAAAAGATAATGTCCCAGTCGTAATTGATACAATTGTTTATTACAAAATCACAGACAGAAGCAAGTTTTTTGAGCTGTCAAATAATCCCCAAAATATAATTGACAACTTGGCTATTAAGGTTCTTCATGCTATCATTGGGAATTTTGCAGCAAATGAAATTCAATCATCAATAGAAATGATTTGTATAAAAATGAAAGATGCATTAAATCAGAAAACTGAATTCTATGGAATAAAGATTTATCCAATCGATCTAAAGCGAGTCAGTTTTGAAAATGAAGATGAAAAAGAAAGGAAAAATAAATGAAACAAATAAAATTCAATTATACATTTTTTAAAGGAGTCTGCGTCATTGTGTTAGTCTTTGGACTACTTTTTGCTGCTCCATCTGCAATGAAACTATATAAAGATAATTTTGTATACACAGAAAAAGTCATGGCAACTTCATCCTCGATCGATATAAAAGCAGAAACAAATGAAGATACTGGAAAAACATATTATACTCCTATTTACTATGGAACATATCATGGAAAAAAAGTATCTTTTCAATCAGATCAATCTTTAGACCAAGATTATCTAACAAAAGATCAGCTTATAAAACTTAACCAGCCGAAAACATTCTGGATCAATCCAAATGATCCAAAAGATTACACGGATCAAAAAATGGGGTTTGATGTTCAAATTTTAATCGGTGTATTGTTAAGTCTTGGAAGTATTCGTATGATCTTCGTCATGAGAAAGCTGGAAAAAGAGCGAATTCATGATCATAAAAAAAGGTGATGTGAATGAAAAAAGGGAATTTGGGCGGAAAGATTTTTTTCTTACTTTTCTTTGGATTGTTTATCTGCACGGTTGGAGGAAGCCTGTTAGATTCTTGTATCAAATTGTATAAAGTCAATAAGATATATACAGATACATGCACTGTAAAATGTACGGATTATGAATACAGTAATCAATACGAAGATAATAGTAGTGATGATTATAATAGATCCTACTATTATGTATTATGTATATTTACATATACAGGAAATTACAATGGAGTAAATATTTCTTATAAATCACAAGATACCATGAGTTGTATGCCGGAAAAAGGATTAGATTTACGTGTAAAAGATCTAAAAAATGAATTTTGGTTAAACAGTGAACAAAAACAATTTCTAAAAGATACTAAAGCACGTCTTGGTACGATTAAAATTCTAAATGTAAACCCAAAGAATCCAAAGGATCATATTTGCGTAGAAGAAGAAAAAGCAAATATTACATCTATTGTTGGAACTTGTGGATTCTCATTTATATATATTTTTTTTGTTTTGCTTATTATATGGATATGCTCCAATCATCCAACAGAAAGAGAAATTGAGAAGACGAAAAAGCAAAGAGAACTAATGAAAGAAAATGAACAAGATAATATCGAAAAAATGATGAAATCATTCGATAAAGAACTACTGAAAGAGAAAGGAAAAGGCAATGAAATTCAAGATCGAGACAAATCTCCATGATGATGGAAAGCCAATGTTTTGTAAAAGACAGATAGAAATCGAACCAGGATTGACTATCCTAGTTGGCTGCAATGGTAGCGGAAAAACAACGCTCTTAGACCAGATTCGAACCATCATAAGAGACAAAGAAATTCCATATATCAAATACAACAATCTAACCGATGGTAATGAGACATCTTATTCTATGTCAATGGATGCATATTTTGGAAATTTTGAGCAGATGAGTGCTACTTTCTCATCTTCTGAGGGAGAAAATATCGCATTAAGTCTTGGAAGGATTGCAGAAAAGATTGGTCGAAAGATCAAAGAGTGCGAAGAAGATCATAAAACACAGCTATTCATTTTCATGGATGGCATTGACAGCGGTCTAAGTATTGATGCGATCGAAGATGTCAAAAAATACTTATTTGACACAATCTTCCAACGTGCAAAAGATCTGGATGTGTATCTCATTGTATCAGCAAACGACTATACGTTAACGATCAATGAACGATGCTTAGATGTGTATACAGGAGACTATAAGAGATTTGCATCTTATGAATCATATTATAAGTTCATTCTGCAATCCAGAGAACGAAAAGACCAGCGATTTGTGTAATATTTTTTCCAAAAACTCTCATATTTGTAATGAAGGAGTTTTAAGAAAAGAGAAAACTATGAGAAGAATGAATCAAAGAAATTCGCACCTATATGAAAATATGAGTCAGGAAGAAAAAGATCAAAGGAATCTACAACTTATGGATCAGCAGATTCAACAGTCCAGAGGAATCCGAAAAATCTTTTTCCTAGTTCTACGAAAAATGCAAAAAGATAACATCGAAGCTGATCGAAGAAAACATGACCACAAATGGCATATTCGCTTCAGATAATCGTACATAACACAGAAAGGAAAATCATATGTTTGAAATTGAAAATTTATACAACAACCAAAATGTTAGCTTTACACAAAAGAAAAAAGGATTTCGTGTCTTAGAACATGAGGAAGATATGAGTGTTTCTCCATACTCTGCTCAAACAGCATTTTTTTGTAGTGAAATGAATGTAAAAAAGAGACAATTATTATGCGATCTTTCAGAAGGAAATGTAACAATTCAGGCGGGAGCAATGCAATGGATGCTTGGAAATGTAAATGCAACAACTGGAATCAAAGGAGCTGGAGATCTTATTTCCAAAGCTTTTCGTGGAAAAGCATCAGGAGAATCCATTGTGAAACCAGAATATACAGGAGATGGATTATTGATGTTAGAGCCAACTTATAAACATCTCATCCTGATCGATCTTAAAGATTGGAATCAGTCAATCGTTCTGGATGATGGATTATTTTTAGCATGCAGTTCTGAATTAAAGCAAAAGACTGTTGCAAGAAGTAATTTATCTTCTGCTGTTGCAGGTGGCGAAGGTTTATTTAATCTTGGATTAGAAGGAGACGGCATTGTTTGCTTAGAAGCAGATTGCCCAAAAGAAGAACTTATCGAAATCAATTTGGAAAATGATGTGTTAAAAGTTGATGGAAATTTTGCGATCGCATGGAGTGGAAGTCTTAGCTTTACTGTTGAAAGATCTGGAAAAACATTGATCGGTTCCGCAGCAAGTGGAGAAGGATTAGTAAATGTATACCGCGGAACAGGAAAAGTATTACTTGCTCCTGTTGGAAATGGGAATATTATGAGAAATGGATTTCCTGGTATGCAGTAGTTTTATTTCAAAAATAATTTTAGAAGAGAGTCTTTTGACTCTCTTCAGACTGTAGACAAACTAGGTGCTGGGATCATCCCAGCACCATTTTTTCCTTTA
>OLPP01000549.1_pt1 | contig 26364 bp, 11 predicted proteins | sample 1643151 | NCBI WGS metagenome assembly OLPP01 (sample SAMEA3136679, study PRJEB25190) | human gut metagenome | biome: human gut; feature: human-associated habitat; material: faeces | place: Austria | collected 2013 | reverse complement strand
ATGCAAAAATAATTTCCTTTTCCACAATCTCCCTCGCACAAGCCCTTATGTTATTGAGGCATCCTGTCCATTCTAAGGCGTTTTCTGCCTTTAGCTGTTCCGTTATGCCCTGTGCCTGTTTCATACCCTCTATGAGCCTTTCAAAGCGTTCCTGTGCCTGTCTGTTGATGTCGGCAAGGTAGGCGTTTAGCCTGCCGCTTGTAAGAAGATTGGTGTATGTAACTTTACGGTACTGTTTTAGATAATCTAAATGCCGTTGCCCCCAGATGCCTATTGCCTGTTCTTCTTCGGCGGGTACAGTTAAGCACGGTATCAAATAATCCCCTTGCCTTTCGTATTTGCCGCCCAGTTCCTCAAATAATGATTTTGCCATTGTCTGTTACCTCCACATTCTTTTTTATTTTGAATGTCCGCAAAATCCGTCCTACATCAGACGGTTTCCAGGGACAATCCAGATGGTGCAGAGCAATGAGCCTGTCCTGTACGTTGGTACCAGCACCGAGTTTTGGAGTGGAACCCATCAGGATTCTCACCTGTCCGACCCGCACCTTTGCAAACAGTTCCGTTTTCTTTGCCTCCGTGTTATATTCATGGATAAAAGCAATCTCTTCTTTCGGGATTCCTTTTTCTGTCAGTTTGTTCCGGACATCATCATATACGTTGAAAGTCCCATCTCCTTTGGGTGTGGACAGGTCGCAGAAGATCAGCTGGGTTGTCCGGTCTGCTTTTCCTTCTTCCCATACCTGAAAAGCATTTTCCACACAGGTATTGACCTTGCTTTTTTCCGCATCCGGAAGGAGTTCATTCAAAAGCCTTTGGTCTAACGCACACTTCCTTCCGTCGTTGGTGATCTTGAGCATATTGTCCTCTGTAGGATTCACCATTCCTGCCCTTACTGATTCTGCACGTTCTGAAAATGCTGCTACCATATCCTGCTGTTCTTCACTTGGTTTTAATACTTCATTGATAAACTCTGCTTCCGGTACGGGAAGGTTCAGCATATCCGAAGTCTGAATATCTGCAGCTTCCTTAAAAATGGAGATCAGCTCTGGAAGATTGAAAAAACGGGCAAACCGTGTTTTTGCACGATAGCCCGTTCCTTCCGGTGATAATTCGATTGCGGTTACTGTCTCCCCAAACGTTGCCGCCCAGGAATCAAAATGTCCCATGCCCATACGCATAAGTGTGTCATACTGGAGATAACGCATGATAGTGTAAAGCTCGGTCATACTGTTCGATACGGGAGTACCTGTAGCAAAGGTGATCCCTCTGCCGCCTGTCAGTTCATCCATGTACCGGCATTTCATAAACATATCTGAACTTTTCTGTGCATCCGTCTGTGAGATACCCGCCACATTCCGCATTTTTGTATACAAAAAAAGGTTCTTAAAACTATGGCTCTCATCCACAAACAGCCGGTCTACGCCCAACTGTTCAAAGGTTACTACATCATCCTTTCTAGTCTGATCATTGAGTTTCTTCATCCTCGTCTGCAGACTCTTCTTTGTTTTTTCCAACTGCTTGATGGTATAATTCTGCCCTGCCTGATGTGCTGCTTCTTCAATGGAGAACGCAATATCTGCGATCTGATCTTCTAGCATGGCAATCTGTCGTTCTCTTGAAAGGGGAATTTTCTCAAACTGTGTATGTCCAATGATCACGGCATCATAATCCCCTGTCGCAATACGGGAACAGAAACGTTTTCTGTTTGCCGGCTCAAAGTCTTTCTTCGTTGCCACCAGGATATTTGCCCCAGGATAAAGTCGTAAGAAATCACTGCCCCACTGTTCTGTCAGATGGTTTGGCACAACATAAAGATTCTTCTGTGAGAGTCCCAGCCGTTTTGATTCCATACCGGCTGCGATCATCTGGAACGTCTTCCCTGCTCCTACGCAATGTGCCAGTAACGTATTATTTCCATACAGCACATGAGCCACTGCATTTTTCTGGTGCGGCATCAGGGTGATCTCCGGGTTCATGCCGACAAACTGAATATGGCTTCCATCATATTCCCGTGGACGGATGCTGTTAAATCGTTCATTATAGATCTTACAGAGATCTTCCCGTCGGTGCAGGTCTTTAAATATCCACTCCTTAAATTCCTCTTTGATCAGCTCCTGCTTCTGCTGTGCCAGCATCGTTTCCTTCCGGTTTAACTCCCGGTGTTCCCCATCGGCATCCTGTACCGTGTCATAGATCTTGGTATCTCTAAGGTTTAAGGCATCTTCCAAAAGACGGTAAGCATTGGCCCTCTGTGTTCCATAAGTAGAAGTAACAAGAGCATTTCCGTAGCTGTCCACATTCTTTCCCATAACATTCCACTGTCCGGTCACTTCGGCATACTGGACTTTGACCTTGCTCCCTACATAATATCTTGGTGTATGGAATGTTTCTGCCATGAACCGTGTAATGTAATCCTCGGAGATCCAGGTTGCCCCAAGTCTTGCCTCAATCTCTGACGCATCCAGATCTTTTGGCTGTACCTGCTCCAAATACTGCACGTTCACCTGATATTCCGGGTGATCTTCTGCAAACTGTTTGGCGATCTGAAGTTTCTCCCTCACATTTCCAGACAGATATTCGTCCGATGGCTCCCATTTTTCACCGATCGGGTTCTTAAAGATCACCCCTGCCAGTTCTTCGGTAAGCTCCTCTTCTGTTTTCCCGGAAAGCTGTGCCATATAGGAAAGGAAAACGCCTGCCCTCTCACCAATGGAAACCGCAAGTGCTTCACTGGCAGTATCCACGGAAGTTACGGTTTCTGCCCTGCGGATCGTCCTTTTGGTAAAAATATCCGCTTTCCGTTTCAGTTCTCCCTTATCATCCAGAAATTCCAGAGAAGTCAAAAGACAATAACTGCTGTCCTGACTAAATGCCCGCTTATTGGCATTGCTGCTGATAAGACCATATTTTGCTGTAAAGGTATCGTATTCTTCATTGAGTTTTCCCTGCAGCTTTGTGATCTGTTCATCGCTTCCCTCTTCCATCTGACACCGGATCAGTTCATTCGTAACATCACGAATCTTCACCATCCCTTTGACACGTTCCGCTGTCATTGCCGGAAGCTCCATGCGGTTCATCACAGAATTTTCCCGGTAATAGACTTCCTCATTCACTACGATAAAACTGAAATTCTTTACATCCGGGTCTGCCGGGATAGAGACAACATCCTCTTCCAACTCTGTATCCGAAAGTTCCAGTTCCGTGATCGTGCCATGGATATTCCTAATCGCTTCTTTTAACTGTTCTTCTAAGGTAATGCCTTCTTTTGGTTTTACGGTCACTTCCTGCTTTCCGTACTGGGTACTGTCTGTAGTAAAATCACCAAGCACCATTTCCGGATGCTCTGCAAAATAAGCATTGACCGAATAACCTTCCGGTGTTTCCTTTAGATTTAACCATTCCGGTTCCTCAATGGATGCCCTGTCTCTTTTCTGGAAAAACAAAATATCAGAAACAACACTGGTATTAGCATTTCTCTGGAACGCATTATTCGGTAATCGGATAGCTCCAAGCAATTCTGCCCGGTTTGCGATATACTGTCTCACTGCCGGATTCTGCTTATCCATCGTTCCACTGGAAGTTACTACTGCAACTACGCCACCGGGACGCACCAGATCAAGGGATTTTGCAATAAAATAATCATGGATCATAAAATGATGCCGGTCATATCTGCGGTCACTGACCTGATACGCCCCAAATGGAACATTACCTATCACGCAATCAAAAAAGTTGTCCGGATAACTGGTTTCCTCAAATCCCTGCACGGCAATCTTGTTTTTCTGGTAAAGCTGTTTTGCGATCCTGCCCGAAACCGGGTCGAGTTCCACACCATACATATTGGCTTTGCCCATACTCTCCGGAATCAGTCCCATAAAGTTACCGACTCCACACGATGGTTCCAGGATATTTCCCTGTTTCAGTCCCATATTTTCCAGTGCTTCATACATACTTCGGATCACGGTCGGGGATGTATAAAAAGCATTTAAGGTCGATGCCCTTGCTGCACTGTATTCTTCTGGCGATAAGGTATTCTTTAATTCCAGATACTCATTCGCCCAGCTACTGTTATTCTCCTCAAATGCCTGTGGGATGCCACCCCAGCCAACATAACGGGATAAGATTTCCTGTTCTTCGGGTGCTGCCAGACGTTCTTCTTTCTCCAAAGTCTGTAACAAATGGATGGCTTCCATATTTGCCTTATACTTTGCTTTCGGACCGCCTGCCCCAAGGTCATTATCCTGGATACGGAAGTTATGTGGTTCTAACACAGCTTTTTCCTGTTCCTGACTTTTCAGAATAGATTCTTCGGCAGTAACCTCTTCCTCTTCTATTTTCTCCACATCTGACATATCTACTACGGTCGGTTCTGCCACTGCCTTCGTATCTAAGAAATCAAACATGGTCATCTGGTGCCCGGATGGTTCCACAAAAGACGGTTCTGCTTCCGGTGTCGGAAATATCGTATAGGTTCCTTCTGCATACTGGTGGAGTTCTGAAAGAAGTTCTGTTTTCTGCTGATAGTTTGTCCCATACGCCTCAAAATCTAATGACAAAGCTGCCAATGCTGCATCCATCTTCTGTAACAGTTCCTCTGTCTGCTCTGTTCTTTCCAACACTGCCATCAATTCTGCTCTCGACACAGCCCCAAAAAAGTCATTGGTAAATGGTCTGTCTATTCCTTCCGGAAGACGAGCATAAAAACTAAGTATCTTATTCGCCATCTGTTCCCGTTCATATTCTGGCATATGAACATAATCTTCTGCCTGCAGGAACTGGTCATTCCTTATCAAATAGGATATTCTATTGGCAACTTTCTTCCAAGATAATGAAATTGAAGCATATGGGCTATTATCATCACCTCTTGCAAGAAGCAGTCCTTTCCTGTCATAATTTACATAAAAATCATCTACATCAGGCAGTGCATGAATCCTTTTATTAGCTCCATACTTTTCTTTAACAAAATCTGTTCTGGATTTTTCATTTTCATTTAACAGATAAAAAGAATACGTTTTGAGCCTATCTTTTGAATAAGGGCCACCCCTTGCGAGAAAAGAATCTATCTCATCCTGCGTAATAAACATCTGATGTTCTTTCCACACAAATCCGTCCCTTGCCTGATAAGGGATGACCTCATCCGCAAACTTCTGAAACTGCTTTGAGATATTTACAGGATTATAATGATGGAAACGCATAATGGAATGATTTTCTTCATAGGCTTCTGCCAGTGCATCCAGTCTTTCATCCAGTTCCGAAAGCCACTGGGGATCTTCCAATTTTTCTTCCAGATAATCCGTGATCTCTGGATAGATACTGCGAAGATGTGGTAAGTCCTCTTCGTCGAAAACAATCTCCGCTACTCCTTCTGCCATATCCCCTTTCATATAGGCAAGAGCCTGGGCGTGTTCTTTTACTGCATTACTTCTTGCCGCATCCAATACAGACTGCGGTGCATATTCACCCTGATCTAAAAGCTGATGGATACGTCCGCTGACATCTTCCCATGATAAAAATGCCTTATCTAAGATATGGTCTGTAACTGTATGCCCTACTGCGATCTGCATCCCGGTTTCATCAAACCAGACTGAATATTCATTTCCATCAATCTGAAAGCCTTTTCCCCCTTTGCGGTATTCACGCTTCACAAACTCCGTATATTCCTCCGGTGTCTGTTCACTCATGAAATTATAGATGACCCGGAGCTGGCTGGCTTTCCGGTTTCCTCCTGTCCGTAAGATCTCATCAACAACTTCCTCTGGAATCGGGATTTCTCTGGCATAAAGGGCAGCTGCCCTTTCCTCGATCTGCCGTCTTTGTTCATTTGCGGTTGGATATTCGGGCAAAGATAAAGCAGAGGCGATCTCTTCCTCTGCTTTACTCAATCCATCTTCTCTTGTATCTTTGACTAACTGTATACCAATTCCGTCAAGATGCTCTCTTCCGCTGTTGCCATCAGTGCGTTCATGTGTGCTGTCCATGCCATCGGATCTGCTTCCTTGTCCGGTGCCGGATTCTTCTCCAGCAATTTCTCCATCTGGCAGTCCATTCTCTCCTGTGCTGCTTTCTCGATCTGCTCCAGATGACGGTTCAGCTTCCCGGTCAGAAACAGGCTCTGATAAAGACTGTTCCTGTGTTCCTTCAGAAATGTCCTCCGCAGCATCCCGTATTTCCCGATCGTCACTTCTTCCTCTTCGACGGTCAGATTCGGAAACAGGTAATCTCCCTTGCGATGATATGTCAGTTCCATAATCGGTTCCTCCTTCATTTTCAATATTTTCTTCTTTTTTCGTTTCTGCATCCCGGTTTTTGATTCCACGCATTAACGTGGTAAAGTTATTATAATTCCTTTCATTGTAATTTTCAACCTCTTTTCTCGCTTCTTCCAGAGAAATTTTATGTACGGTCTTTCCAATATCAATCAGAATACTTTCACTGAGCTGGCTTGTTGCATTTCCAAGGAAGGTGAGAACAGACAGGCGGTTATAATCTGTGATATGCATGAAGTCCTCTTCTTCCAGAAGTTCCATCGGGTCAAGTCCGCATCGCCTGGAAAGCAGATAGTAAACACTGTCTGTTGCCAGCTGACGGAAATCACTGCGGATCGTCACCTCATCCAGATCTTCCAGATAAGTACCTTCTACAGCATATTCCAATCCGTCCAGATATTCCTCCAGATTATCACTGACCATTTCCCTTGCAACTGCCATTAATGAATCCTGCAAAGTTGCTGTATCCTTTTCTTCCAGAGCATAGACCTCTGCCAGATGGGTGAGAATCTCTTCTCTCTGGTGTTCCTGCATCTTCCAAAGATACGGGCTTCTGCCTCCGGCTACCATGTGGGTATCCGAAATATCAAACACATAATGGAGTTTGGTATTCTGCCAGGTTTCATCAAACAGGGCAATTCCTCTTGCACCACGATTTACCCAGCGTAACATCTTTTCATTCCATAGTTCCAGTGATGCACAGGCTGTTGCGTCTGGACGCTGTGCATGAATCAGAAGCTGATCAGAAAAAGAATACCGATATAATCTTGATGCTGTATCCATATAATCCATCCAATTCCCTGGCGAACTGCTTACTGATACGGCATGTTCCTGCGCCAAGTTTCGTATGTCCTGTAGTTTAGACATTTAACTTCCCTCCTGTCAATAAAAAAACAGCCTACTCTTTTTAGAATTGGCTGTATAAAATGTACTTTACTTTTCGGAGAGAAAATGCTATATTCTAATTGAAAAGAGTAACCGCCCACAAGGTGGATGCTCCTGAATTAGGTTTTAATTTATTTTGCTCTCAAAGAGAGCTGCCTATCCTGTTGGCAGACAGGGTAGGCTATTTTTTTCGCTTGTTGTCCCTATTATCCAAATAGGCAAGCAAAGCAATCAGAAACGTACCGCCTAAGAACAATAAGCTCAAGACTTCGTATGTATCCATTCGCTCCACCTCCCTTCTTCTGTATCCCTTAACGGGATCTGAAAATCCAGGAGGTTTTTACCAACCCTGTACACGGTTACTCCAGTAATATTCTAACAGGTAACTCTCCGCAAAGCAATTCCTTTTTACTTTATACGGTTTTATATTCTGTTTTTTGTTTATCCTCTGGCCAATGCAGTTTCCATTCCAGATATTCCTCTTCTGTAATTCTTCCATCGCCCAGTTTCTGCTTTTTCCCCATCCATTCCTGCAGATAAGACATTGTTTTTTTATCCCTCATTGTGATTCCAACTGTTTCACTTTCTGAATCATTTAGCAGGAACAGATGAAAAAGCCCTCTATTTTCTTCATCCATCCAGAATAAAGTTTCCATTAATTCGTCCATTGTCGCAATTCCAGGACTTAAAAAATTTCGGACATCAACTTCCAATATTTCTGCTATCCGGATAAGCGTTTCCTGCTTCGGTGTACGCTGTCCACTTTCATATTGGGCAATTCTCACATCTGCACTATTTTCTCCATACCCTAACCTGCGCCCCAGTTCTTTTTGAGTTATGTTGCGAAACATACGGATTTTTCTTATTCTTGCTCCTAGCTTCACTTGTTTCTCCTTTAAAAACAAATCTACATGGTAAATATATCTCTACAAATTGCAGATAAAATTCCAAATAAAAATGCAAAAATATACATTAATGAATATATATCCTTGCATTTTTCAACTATAATTGAATCCAATAATAGCTCACAAAATTTTTATATTTTTCCATCTTGTTCAAGTTTTTCTTTCAATTGGTCTATAAACGGTCTCATCCTACGATATGCTCTTTTGCTTAAATCCAACTCATAGCTAATACCTTTTCTTTGTTCTGCGATAATGTGAATGCCATTTCGATACGAATAGATTTCGATTAATTCAGAGGGTAAATCTATTTCAATTTGCTTGTCGTTGACAAATTTATGAATAAGCCCTAAACATTCTGCCGTTCTACATTTATCATCAAATCTAACTTGAGGTTTTTGTTTCTCTTTTTTGCAATAATAAAAAGGGACAATTTCTTTTCCATCATGCGATAACGCATCTTGCAATTTATTCATTTTATCTTGAGGAATGGATATTCTAACAGGAACTGTATAATGCATTAAAGACTCAAATTCAGCTGTATCATAATAATATGTAGTTAAAACATTTTCTATTACGGCTTCGTAAATCGATGCATATGCAAGTATCTGATTTCGTACTTCAAACATTAAATTAGCATCAGTTGCGCCTATTCCTTCATATAATTTGTATGCAAATCTTATAGCCTTAAATTCCGTAATAATACGATGTCGTAATTCTATATCCTGAATAAAAGAAAATTCATTTTCATACCATGAATCATCTGCTAAATGGTTATTACAATAATCCTCAATTTCTTTTTTGATTCTTTCAGAAAAAGCCATATTTTTTTACCTCCTAGTTTCGCTCCATCTATTCATATAATATCATAAAATAGCGTTGGCGCGTAAAACTTTATCCACAATCCCTGGGGCTGTATTACAGCCCCAGGACCTTATTCTATTATTATTTATGTTTTCTTCTGATTGCCACTACACCTCCCAGACATCCTGCTGATACCGCAAGAGTCAGCACAAAAATAGCAATATTTGTATTATCTCCTGTTTTTGGTGAATTGGATACAGAAGTCGCATCAGAACCATGGGAACCAGGAGTGCTGACTCCCTGGTTTTCTGATGTTTCCGGAGTGTCTTTTTCCGGAGCTTTCTTATTTGTCAGATCCAGAGTATATTCAATCACAGGAGTACGGTCATTGACATATTCAAACTGAATCTTATGCTCGGTTTCATCAAGCTGATAGCCATCCAGTGTTTTTGTTTCTTTCAGGATATATGTGATTGCTTTTTTATACTGCCCATTCTTAAAAGTCGCAATCGGATAATTCTTTGATTCTGCATGGCCGGCACTGTCTGTTACCAGAGTTTCCAGAACTTTACCTTTACTGTCACAAAGGGCAAATTCTACACCTTTCATTGGCTTCTTGGTGTCTTTATCTGTTTTATTTAAGATTACCTTGCCCATTGCCTGTTCATCTTCCATTTTGGCTCCCTGAACATCTCCGGTGTCCTTAACCTCAAATGTCACTTTATTTGCCACAATATAGCCTTTCGGTGCTGTTTCCTCCAATAATGTATAAGTACCGATTGGAAGTTTCTCTACATAATGGGGCTGATCACCAGATGTCCAGCTTTCCATAACTTCCTGGTTTTCATTAAGAATATACAGTTTAGCACCTTTGACCTCGCTGCTTCCATCTGTCATATCAACTTTACTGATCAGAATTTTTGTTGTATCATCCTGCATTTCTACTTTCTGTATATCTGCAGTATTTTCTACTACAAACGTAATGGATTCTGCAGTTGCATAACCATCAGCAGGAATTGTCTCTGTTAATGTATATTTCTTTCCAACTTCCAGTTCCTTAATGATGTGTGGTGTGCTTCCGGAAGTCCACTCATCCACAACGTTTCCCTCTGGATCGGATACTTTCAGTTTTGCACCTGGTAATTCTTCCCCAGTTGTAAGATCTGATTTTGTGATTTCAAAAGTAGTTGGCTCGTCTTCATAAGTGAACTCAAAGGATACTTCTGCAACATCTTCTCTCGCATAAGTAAAGTCAAATTCCTTGATTTCTTCTGTTGTTACAAATCCTGCAGGAGCCTGCACTTCTTTTACATAGTAGCTGCCATTGATTGGAAGATCTGCCGTAAATACAATTCTTCCATCCTGATCCGTAGCTTTCTGCTCGATCATGGTATCTGCTTTCATGATTACTTCGCCTTCTGCATTTAAAATATCATTCTTTGTATAAAGTGCAAATACTCCGCCTTCCAGAACACGATCTGTATTTTTTTCTTTCTTAACTACAGTTACTTTTGCTTTCTGGCGGTTATTCTGCCAGTCCTCATCATAAGTCACAACCGGAGTATTCTGATCACGATAAGTCAGATCAACCTCTCTGATTTCTCCATCCAGAACATATCCATCCGCCGCCTCTTTTTCCTTTACATAATATTTGCCTAAAGGAAGATCTTCTGATCTCGCATATCCAAGAGCATCTGTCGTAATTGTTGCTACCAGTTCGTCCTTTTTATAATAATCACTGCTTTCCCCATCTGCAGCCTTGATATCCTCCGCTGCATAAATTTCAAAAGTAACATCTTTCAAAGAACCTGTAACATAACCAAATGCTGCGTCCATGCCGCCTGCCAGCATATCTTTCCAGGTAACTTCTTTGACAAATTCACCTTTTTTATTGAGGATGATTCGTCCAACCGGAACAGCATCCTTCATTTCTACTTTTTGAACATCTGCAGTATCAGAAACTGTAAATTTCACTTCCTCTGCCTGCAGATAACCATATGGTGCAAACTCTTCCCGAAATGTGTAGGTTTTTCCCACATGAAGTCTTTTTATTACATGAGCTTTTCCTTTTACAGAAGTCCATTTTTCTACTTCTTTTCCGTCTGAATCCAGAACCGTCAGTGTTGCTCCGTCAAGTTCCACACCTGTTGTAATATCTGATTTCGTAAATTCAGTTGTTGTCGGCGCATTCCTAAAAACAGTTTCCAGTTTTACTGTTTTTACTTCCTGTCCCTGATATTTCGCAGTCACCTCAATCTGCTCATCCGAAGATACAAAACCATCTGGGGCTGCCAGTTCTTTCACATAATAAGTTCCAAATGGCAGATCCTGCTCAAAAACAGCTTTTCCATCTTCGCCTGTTACCGCTTTTGTAAGCAGTTCGTCTGCTTTTACCAGCACCTTGTCCCCTGCTTTTATATCCTCTTTTGCGTAAAGACCAAACTCTGCTCCAGAAAGCCCTTTCTCATTTTCAGCATCTTTTTTCACAACTGACACTTCTACTTTCTGGCGATCATTTATAAACTCTGCACTCTGTGAGATCACTGGTGTATCCTGGTCTGCATAGACGAAAGAAATTTTCTGTTCTTCTTCATTTAATACAAATCCCTCTGGTGCAGTCTTTTCTACCACTTTGTATTCTCCTAAAGGCAGATTATCAAGATCTGCTTTTCCGGATTCATCCGTTGTCAGTTCTGCAACTTTTGCACCCTTTGCATATTCCAGGATTCTTTTTCCTGTGTCATCTTTCTGGAAATCAGCTGTATAAATATCCTCTGCAGCATACACTTCATATACTGCACCGGAAAGGTTCTGAACTTCATACTTAAAATCATTCTTATAGGTCGAAAGAACCTCTCCTTTTTTCTGTACAGTGAGTTTTCCTTTCACCGGATGATTCTCATATACAACTTCAATGATTGCATCACCTGATACCGGATCAGTCTGATACAGCGTATTGGTGTCCACCTGTATTTCGACATAATTTTTGTTAATGGTATAACCGTCCGGTGCTGTTACCTCTTCGATTCTGTAATGACCGATTTTTAAATTCTGCGGCAGTATCAGATATCCGTCTATATCTGTGAAATAAGAGGTATGTGTAACGGTTGTCGGGTATGTAGTTACCTGCTCTACATATTTTTCATGATCCAGATCATAAATTTTAAACTCTGTTCCCGGAATTAAAACTGATTTTTTAGTCTCATCATCCTGTTTGATGATTTTCAGTTTTGCAGAAAATTCTTTATCCAAAAGAACTCTCCATGTCTGCGGCTCTGTTGGTTTATTCTCTGTAATCCTGACAATAAAATCATCTACAGGTTTGTAATTATGGGGTGTTGTAGTTTCTCTCACCAGATATGTTCCATATGGAATTGCAATGGATTTTACATAACCTTTCTCATTTGTAAAAATTTCTGTTGCTCCATTTTCACCGATCACAACCGGCTCTGCAGAGGAAAAATCATAATTTCCATCCTCTTTTACCGCCAAAGAAGATACCAGGTATGCACTAAATCCAGCTCCGGATAATAATGCAGCATCTGTGTCTCCATTATTGGCAGCTTTAATAAGTTCAAACGGCTGTTTTTTTACAGTTTCCAGCGAAGTACATTCTTTTTCTACAACCGCTGTCAGATCACCTTCATCACTGCATACAAGGTCATATTCATTCTCATCTGTCAGATATCCTACGGAAGGGGTAATTTCCTTGATATAATACTCTCCAAGATAAAGATTCTCTATCCTTGCTTTTCCCTCTTTATCTGTGGTCAGCGTACCGATTTGGCTTCCAGCTTTATAAATAACACCGGTTTTTCCATCTGGATGGGTAATATCGTTTCTTGCATAAAGTCCATACACCGCATTTTCCAGGGAAGCATCTCCCTGTGCCTTATTTTCTTTTGTCTCGGCATCTTTTTTATTCAAAGAGATTGCAGCACTGACCCTGTCATTCACAAAAGTATGACTGAAAGAAATTTTTGCCTGTTCATCATTGGTATAACTGAACTGGAAAGAATAAGTATCTTTCTCATTTCTGACATAACCAGCCGGAGCCTGGACTTCTTTTACATAATAAGAAAATCCCACTGGAAGATCTGCTTTAAATGCTGCTTTTCCATCAGTACCAGTAATTGCAGTCTCAATCAGAGCATCTTTTTTTACCGCTACTTTTCCATCCACAGTTTTCATATCCTGCGCTGCAAACAGAGCAAAATGCCCTCCGGATAGTGTATTTTCAGTATCTTTGTCTTTCTTTATCACCTGCACCACTGCTTTCTGACGGTCATTTGTAAAGGTAGTCTCTGAGAAAGCCGCTTCTGCAGTCTGCCCTGCATAAGAAATGGTTACTTTTTTTGTTTCTTTTGCATTATAAAAATTTTCCGGGGCCTGTGCTTCTGTTACATTATAGCTTCCAAGCGGAAGATTCTTTACCGTTACAGAACCGTTCTCACCTGTGATCAGATTTTTCGCTACTTCTGCGCCTTTTTTGTAAACTGTTTTTCCACCTGCTGTTACAATATCCTCGGCAGCATATACGTTATAAACGGCTCCTTTCTGACGGCGTTTCTCATACTGGAATGAAGTTCCATTTTCATCAGATACAGCTCCTACAAAAACTTCTCCCTCTTTATAAACGGTCAGATTTCCTTTCTGCTCTTTGTCCGTTACAGTCTGTTTGGTCGTACTGCCAACTACTAATTTCACTCCATAAGAGGAAGCCTGGACAACATAACCTTCTGGTGCTGTAATTTCCTTTAAGTAAACTGTATCCTGTGTCTTAGTAAGAGTTACACGTGAAGAACCATTGCTGTCTGTTGGCGGCATTTTAGCAATCAGCTTTGTGCAGGCGTTATCACTATATACCCCATACACGGCTCCAGCTAGATTTTTTCCAGTATCTCCATCTTTCTTTGTAATTTCAATAACTGCTTCTTCCGGCCAGTCAACTGTAATCTGCAGGTCAGAGGAATCTGTATAGTAGCCAAAACCAATGTCCTGTGAACTCTCCAATTTTAAGAGCATTGCATGGAAATCCAAAGGGAAATTAGATGTAATCGCATACTTTCCTTTCAGACTGCCCATATTGGCTGTTGTAGCTACAAGATGGAATTTCTCTCCACCCTTTACAGTGACATTTCCAGATGCCGTTTTTCCTGTGGTTTCATTAACAAGGCTTACTCCGTTCTCCAGATGAATGGTAATGGTAAATGCTTCATTTGCCTTCCAGGTAAAACTTTCTGTTTCCTTTCCCGTTGCATTAACGGAAAGTCCTGGAAGAAGTTTCATTGCTGTCGGATCAGGCATTTTAGCAAGAGCTGCTTTAATCTCTTTCAGCATATTTTTAGCGGTTGTAGAAAGCGCACCTCCAAATCCGGATTCGCCATCATATAAATAGTCAACCAGGTAATGCTGCATGGCTCTTGTCTCAGAACTGCATCCATATTTTTCCATAATGGATTTTACATTATATCCATTGAATGTATGTCCCCATCCTGGACCGCCATATCCATAGAATAAGGCTTTTCTCAAATATTTATCATCTCCGCCTTCATCCAGTTCAACCATATTTTTATATGTTGTCCCACTTGGAGGTGACTGCATGGAGTGCTGCATACAATACGCATTTACTGTATAAGTCTTTCCGCCTGCTTTGTAACGAACATATTTGTAGCTGTCATTTCCACCCTGTCCCATAACTGTATCAAACGGATGAAGCTGGCCATCTGAATAATAGTAATATTTATTTGCTTCAATATTTGTTGCATCATCCCATGGAGTATCGGTTGCAAGTAACATGATACCGTTTTCTGCCTGATCCATGGAAACACTTAGATCAATGTCATCTGCTGGCATTTCAAAACTGAATTTATCCGATTCTTCGTGATAAGTCACCTCAGAATACAATAAATCTTCTGTATTCTCTGTCTGGTTTGCCTGTACTTTTGTTGTTCCTACTGCAATTAAGCTGCCTTGCGGCATATCTCCGGAAAAAACAACGGTTTCTCCTGGCTGATACTGTCCATCTTCATGGTTCAGCTCAATATGAAATTCCTCTCCACGAACAATATTTACCTGATAATTTCCATCTGCATCTTCTGTTTTCTCTGTTCCATCTGTAAAAGAGTCGTCTGTCGCCTCTGGCATTTCTTCCGGATCTGTATCTGTAATTTCTTCAAATGTGCTGTCTGTATCCGGATTATCATCTATGGCAGGTTCTTCTGTTGAAACTTCCTCAGACGGATTTTCCGGGATTGGTGTATCTATTGGCTCTTCCTCAACCGGAATTTCTGTCGGAGTTACTTCTTCATAGATTTTATCCTCTGACGGAATTTCTACATTTACCTCATCCTGCACAGGTTCTTCACTCTCTGCAGTGCCTATGGCTGGTTCCTCGCCTTCTGCTTCATTCTCATCTTCCTGGTTGCTTACAGATTCCTGATTCTCAGATTCAGCAACCTGCACCACCGCTTCCTTTACAATCAGCTTACGATTGATCTGATAAATTGGGTGGCCACTTACTGGCTCTACATAATAAACAGCTTTGTATGTATCTTCGTAATCTGTTGTAAAGTCCTGCTTTTCCTCATTTTTTGCCTCATGGAAAGTGATCTTCACCTTTTTTTCATCTGGTATTTCCAGTCCGGTAAAATCTTTCTCCACTTCAAAAATACTGCCTGTTTCCAGTTCCAGATCTTTTGCTTTTACCACCTCATCTGCATCAAGTTCATTTTTTACCTTTTCGTATAACGGTGGCTCTTCTGGCACTACATCTGCCGCATAGGACAGTATTGGAGATAGAATTGTAGATAACACTGTAAGCATTGCCAAGAATCCCGACAAAAATCTTCTCATATTTTTTTTATTCTTCATTCTTTTTTCCTTTCTTCCGTTCCGGGAAAATCAACTGAAACTTTGGATTTCCGGTTTCTGAAACCTCCATCTTTATAGTTGCTTCATACTTCCTTTTTGTTTTCTCTGATACCAGATCTTTGAAATGCACCTGCTTCTCACTCAGCAGCTTCCTGACAGTTGCTTCATCAAGTATTTTTCCCTGACTCTCAAAAAATCGGTTATTTTTCCATAAAGTAAAACTGCAATCACTTCCTGAACAATAATAATTTCTCTTTCCCACATAAACCTTATTGCCACATCTTGGGCATTTTCCAATTTCTTTCCGACCATCTGAAAATAGTTTCTGGTATTCTTCCACTGGCTGTCCATTATCACTTACCAATTTGGTAACCATTTTTTCAATTTCGAAGAGAAATTCTTCTACATTTTTCTGGCCTCTGGAAATCAGTGTCAGATCATTTTCCCATTCTGCTGTAAGTTTTGGTGATTTGATCATTTCCGGAAGAATCCTGATCAGATTTCTTCCATCTGCAGTCGGTAATATCTGCTTCTTTTTACGCTCAATAAAGCCTTTCTCAATCAGTTTTTCAATAATCGCTGCCCTGGTAGCCGGAGTTCCAAGCCCTTTTCTCTCTGCGTCTTCTATCGTATCCGAACTTCCAGCGTGTTCCATGGCACTAAGGAGCGTATCCTCCGTATAATGTTTCGGCGGTGCTGTAAAATGTTCACTAAATTTTACAACAACACATTCAAATACCTGTCCTATTTTTATATCTGGAAAATCACTTTCCTCCTCTTCTGGCTTTTCTGCATTTTTCCCATATGATTTAAAGAACCGTTCTTCCACTTCTTTCCATCCATATTGGAGAACATTCTTTCCAGATGCAGTAAACAGTTCTCCATGACAGGAAATTTCAGTCTTAATACTCTCATATATGTATTCCTGTTCCGATGCACATAATAACTTTGATGCAATCAGCATGAGAATTTCCTTTTCTCCACCCGGAAGTGCTTTTAAATCCATGTTTGCAATTTCTACCGTTGGTATAATTGCATGATGATCTGATACCTTTTTGCTGTTTAAAAGTCTTTTTATCTCTGGTTCCGAACCCTTCATTGATATTTCTGGAAATACTCTATTTACCGCATCAATAACCAAAAACGCATTTTCTTCCATATCATCTGTAAGATATTGGCTATCCGTCCTTGGATACGTCACCAGTTTCTTCTCATAAAGGCTTTGGGTATAGTCCAAGGTTTGCTGTGCCGTAAATCCAAGAAGACGGTTTGCTTCCCTCTGTAATGTGGTCAGATCATATAATTTCGGCGGCTGTACCTTTTTCTTCTCTTTCTTTACTGAAAGAATCTGTACAGTTTCATCCTTCATATCCTCCATCATCTGAACAGCAGCACTTTTCTCTTTTATCCGGCTGCTTACAGCATCCAATCCATCCATCAGAAGATGAACCAGATAATACTTTTCTTTCTGGAAGTTCTCGATGTTCTTTTCCCGTTCCACCAACATTGCAAGTGTAGGTGTCTGCACTCGTCCTACAATCAACCGATGGTGGTACAGCACCGTAAACAGTCTGGTGGCATTAATTCCCACCAGCCAGTCTGCTTCACTTCTCGCCACCGCAGAATAATAAAGATTATCATATTCATGTCCATCTTTCATCTGTCGAAATCCTTCCAGAATTGCTTTTTCCTCCATGGAAGAAATCCACAGTCTTTTAAAGGGAAGTTTACATTCTGCCTGGTTATATACCAGACGGAAAATCAACTCCCCTTCTCTTCCTGCATCTGTTGCACATATAATTTCTGTGACATCTGCTCTGTGAAGCAATTCCTTTAAAATCCGAAACTGCCCTTTGGTACTTTCTTTGATCTGATATTTCCAATTCTCCGGGATCATGGGAAGTGTCTCATATCTCCATGCTTTCCAGTCATCCCGGTACTGATCCGCACTAGCCAGTTCAATCAAATGCCCAATACACCAGGAAACCAGATATTCTTTTCCTTCCAGGTAACCATCTTTTACGTTTGTGGCATGAAGCACCTTCGCAATGTTTCTGGCTACGCTGGGTTTTTCCGCAATTACAAGCTGCAATTTTCTATCTCCTTTCTGCACCTGTCGCTGTAATTAAGTGAAACAAAGTTATTCCTCTGATTCTTCGTCTTCTACTTCACCTTCCATTTCATATTCTTCTAATTCTTCATCATCCTCACAAATTGTATCTTCCTCCTCATCGTCGTCCTCGTCCTCTTCATAATCAAAAGAAGTATTTCTTCCTTTCATAAATTTCCAATAATAGTAAGCACCACAAACTCCTGCCAGAACCAGCAGCATTAATAAAATCGTGCCGGAATTATTGCTTTTCTTCTCAGGTTCTTCCTTTTCTTCCGGTATGATCGTAACTTCTGGTTCCGGTGTCTCTGTGATCTTCTCTGTTTCAAGTGGCAGTGCGGATTCTGCAATAGCCTGGTTCTGTGGAAGTGTGACCATGTTGGTATCCGTAAAGTTCAACAGATCATTTTCGCCTACCTCTGTAAGAAGATAAACATTTTCATCCGTTTTATCCTTATCTACGATCAGATAAAAAACCTTATCACTTTTTGTCTTGATCGTATAAAATTCCTTTCCCCCTTTGTCCTGAACTGTTCCTGTTGTCATACCGGAAGCAGAACTTTCTCCCTGCACCCGTCCGGTATCTGCTTCTGTATCCGTTTCATTTCCTGTGTTTTCTGGTTCTGTTGGTGCAGTAGCAGTCTCGTTCGTTGTCTGATGTTCCGTTACGGTTGCCGTAGCACTGGTGGGCTTACTTGCAGTTCCATCGACTGGCAAAGAAGCTGCATTCTGCTCCGTTCCGGAAACCTCTGTATTCTCTTTTACTGCATCTGGATTTTCATAATAAGGGTTTCCTACTTTATAGATCTCTGACATATTTCCTGCTTTGTCTTTTGCCTGCAGGGTAAAGTATTCATAGGAAGTATCCGCTTTTTGCAAACGGACATTTAATGTATTATTTGTCAGTTCTGTGAATTCATTTCCATTGACATACAAAGCAGCAATTCCCGATTCCGCATCAACTCCCTGCACAATCAGTATCCCATTCTTCGCAGCCGCAATAATAGTTGGTTTGGTTTTATCAAAACACTCTATGTAACGATTCTGCTCATAAGTATTTCCATTCTGATCGGTAACTCTCACATAAACACTACAATTAGAAGAGATAGATACTTCCATATTTCCGGTTATGTCTGACCATCCTCCATTTTCTGAAAGTCTTGCTTCTACTTTTGCAATAGAAAAAGCTCCTATATTCTTTGTATCTTCCACTTGAATTTTTACGGTTGCCGTATCTGTCTGCCAGCCTTCGGGTTCTGTAAAGGTAATCCCTACTTCCGGTGTTTCCGTCATATCATTTCCTGCATCTTCCTGTGCCTGTTCCACTGGATCTGCAAGAATTTCAGCTTCTGATCCATCTGAAAAATCAACATCTTCCGGGCTGCTTTCTTCTGATGATTCCACTTCTACATTATCTGCCCATACAGTCAGACTTCCGGGTGAACTATAAAAGAAAGCTCCTGCCGGAAGTCCTGCTAACGTAGCTGCGGTTAAAAATACAGCTGCTCTTTTATGAAATTTCTTCATTTTCTGTCTGCTCCTTTTCTCTGGTTTCCAATATCTTTTTTTGTTCCTCCTTGCTAATATCAATCATCAACTGAAGTTCCTCTGCGGAAACTCCATTGCTTCGGATAATTTTCAGATACTCCATATCCTCTGCCTGTTTCTTCTGTTCTTCCAGATCACTTGCTTTTTTCTGTAGCTTTTCAATCTTAACGTAGGTTCTTGCAAGTTCTTCTTTTATTCGTTCAATGTTCAAATACGCCCCTCCTTATGGCCTGCCAAAAGCATAAAAATGAGACTGCCAGTATGCAGAATTAATGGACGTATACTGAATTGGATTTCCACAATGGATCATCTGTCCATCTCCGGCATAAATTCCTACGTGGGTAACCGGCTCTCCCGCATCATACGTCCCAGTGAAAAAGATAATATCTCCTGGCCTTGCTTCTTCTGGTGATACAGGCATACAAATGTCATAAATTCCCTGTGCAGTAAGTCTTCCCATATTGCAGACACCCGAATTGGTAAACACATAGCTTACAAAACCAGAACAGTCAAAAGAAGTCTCCGGGCTGGAACCGCCCCATACATACGGCATACCAAGATATTTGTCTGCTTCCGCAAATAATCTCCGCACAGTCTCATCATCATAACTGCCGCCTCCACCATACAGCCCGCTATCTCCGGTACTGATATAAAAAACAGGATTATAATATTCCCCATCTTTGACCAGTTCCAAATATAACTGGCTTCCGGTTGCACTTCCTGTACTTCCCGTTGTACCAATTACAGTATCTGTTGTTACTTCCTGACCATTTGCTACCGAAATGCTCTGCAGATAAGCGTATTTAATCTGCACACCTTTTTTATCCTGCGTAACTACATAATTTCCAAAAGTTCCGCTATATCCTACATCTACAACAAAACCATTCATCGCTGACTTCACTTCTGTTCCCTGTCGTACATTAACCGTCACACCTCTGTGAAGTTGTGTCTGCCCGGTTCCATTGTTTACAGAATACCCATAACAGGTACTGATATAGGCATACCAGTTTAACTCAATCGGAGTTTTATATGTCTGTAAATTTCCTCTGTTGGAATAGACCTCTTCATAAATTTCCTGCTCATCCTCTTCCATTCTGGACAGAATAACACTTCTAAGCGGTTTTGACTGAACAGAAACATTCAGTACATCTGCAGTTACTGTACGGGTAACTTTCACAGAGTTCTGATTGCCCTCTGCCAGAAAACATTCCCAGGTCTGATGACCATGTGCCTCAGCTACTGCGTGATTATCATAATAAACATCAAACTGGACACCATACTGGGCAAAGTTTCCAGTATCTTCTACGGTGTACTCAATCCCATTCATCACTACTTTCGTCCCCATTGGAAGAAATGGGTTTGCAGCATCAACCGCAAGCGTATGATTAGCCTGTGGCATTGCCCCTGAAGCAGTTGGTCCTCCACTCCACACGCCACAGCAGATAGGACAGTTACAGTATCCACTGGTCACAACATTTCCCAATGACTGCCCTACCTGTATTGTAGATGTTTCCTGCCGGGTTTCACTTTTTTCCTCTACGATGATTCCGTACTGTAAAGAAAAAATTGTTTCCAGTTCTCCTTTTATCTCATCAAACTTAAAATCCCCATACCTGGCAGTCAGATAACTGATCAATGTATGGGGATCATGGCCGATTTCACCAATGTTATATCTGTATTCATCTTTTCCTGGATACCGGGCTTCCATCTGGTTTATTTTCTGTTGGAGACTGGCTTCCAACTGCGTATAATACAACTCTGCTTTTTCAATTTCGTCCGGATCCGCAATGTAACTGGAAGCGATTACCGTAGAAATTCCATTAGAAAACATAGCCGAACAGGAAGCAAATCCTGTCATTACGGAAAGAAGCAAAATCAATAATAACCCCATTGAGATCAGAGTAGTTACATTTCTTACAAATACTTCCTGTGCCTTTCTTGCAATTTTAGTAGCAAGATTTACTGACCGGATTGAGGTGCCTTTTGTTTCTTTTGCAATCTTCCCAGCCCGGTATGCCATCTGATACTCTCGCTTAATCCTCTGCTTCTGTATTAATTTTCTGATCAGCTTTTTCTGCATCTCGGGATGTTCTTCCAGATATTTCTGATATTGATACCTGGATGCACTCTTCCAGGCTCTTTGCTCTAAACGGTTTTCTTTATGTATCTGACTGCGGTTCTTCCGGATATTTCGACTACTATGTTCCTGTAATATCCACTCACCTGAACGCACCAGCTTATGTGCTGCATCTACAGCGCTGTTTTCCTCTTCGTCTTCGCCTGCTTTCTGATATACTGCATTTTTTAATGCTTTCTTTGGAACAGAATACAATGTTTTCTTTTTACCATCCGTTTTCCCTGTTTTTTTGTCGAAATATAAATGGTACTTTACCTTTGCTTTCTGTTCCTCATTTGTTTTCTTGGTATAAACAGAATCTTTCGAAATTTTGTTCTGCCTCTCAGCTTCCTGTTTTCTTGCAGCCTTATCCACTTCCTGATAAGTTTTTATTGTTTTTCGGCTATATTTCTGCTTTCCTTTTTTTCGGTTTGTAGAAACAACCTTCTTCTCTGCCTGAAAATGTCCTCCATCTGTTTCATCCGAAGTTTTCTTTTCTTTCTTCAGACTTCCATCTGTCTCCAGTTTTCCAAACTGCAGTCTCTGCTGTTTCTTTTTCTGTCGCTGATACTGGCTCCTGTGTTTTTCTTTGCGCTCACGTATTTCTACCGCTGAATCCACAGATACACCTGCAGGCTTGTCCCGGTATCTGTACCGTCCCTGTGTTTTTCGTTTTCCCGGAGGACTGTTTGCAGCCTCTTCTTTTTTGGCAGGATTTCCCTCCTGAACTTTTTCGGAAAATTGTTTCTTTTCAACTTTTTTATGAGAGTTTTTCTTCTTTTCAGAAGTAATAAATGCCTGTTCTACATCTTTCTGTTTATAAGACAACTCCTGATCGCTGTTTGTAACTTTTCTGGTCTCCTTTGTTGCAAGATTTTCCTCAACCAGACCATTTCTGGTCATACGGCTGACTTTCTTCTCTTTCGCCGTATATTTTTGTTTTCCCAATGTACCTCACCTCTGCTTTTTTGTCCGTTAAGTCTGAATCTCATCCGGTTTAGTACTCATCAAAGCATAGGTTCTGGTATCCTGCGGATATCTGTCTGCAAAAGGTATGATTACATTTCCGTAAAAAAGCAGCCCTTCTCCTGCATTACTGTTATTTACAAAAGAAATCTGATGCTTGGAAATATTCAATTTCTCCGCAAGGATCTTCTGATCCCCACTGTGCTGATTTAACATCAGGATAAAATCACTGTTTCCCACAATACTTTCTACTGCCAGAGAGCCAAGAAAATCTGTTACATTCTGGCTGATTCCTGTAATGATTCCACCCCACTTACGAAATCTCTTCCACATTTCAATAGAATAATTAGCAGTCTGTGGCTGGTTCAGCAAAAGGTGAAATTCATCCACATAATAACGGGTTGATTTCCTGCGACTGCGGTTCTGTGATACTCTTGTCCAAACCATATGCTGGACAATCAACATCCCTGCTTTTCGTAGTGTGGTTCCAAGTTCCCGGATATCAAAGCATACCACTCTGTTCTGCGTATCGACATTACTTCGATGGTTAAATACATTCTGCGATCCTGTTACATACAACTGCAGACTGTTGGCAATGTTCTGTGCTGCTGGTTTATCTGGTGCATAAAAGTTCAGACGTTCATAGAAATCCTGCAAAGTCGGCATATTTTCCGGTTTTGGATCATTGTAAAGATATTTTTTATAAATGTCTTTTACACACAGGTCAATCATGGAAACCTCATCACCATTTAATTCTGCATTTTGAGGTTTCTTCATAATGACCTCGCAGAAAGATGTGATAAACTCTGCTTTATCAGCAATAATGGTATCAATATCCTCCACATCGCCATTAATCCTGTATTTCTCCGGATGATAAATAACATCCAGGTTCACTTCCATAGGATTGATGTAATCATTACTTTTTGCACTGATTTTAATAACTTCACCATTTAAGGCATTTACCAGCGGAAAATATTCTCCCTCCGGGTCACAGATAATAATATCATCGTCTGTAATCAGGAAAACATTGAGAATTTCTCTTTTCGTTGCAAAACTCTTACCGGAACCAGGAGTACCCAAAATCAGGCCGTTAGGTGTTTTCAATCGTTTCCGATCCACCATAATGAGATTGTTTGACAGTGCATTTAAGCCATAGTAAAGAGCTTCACCGCCTTGGAAAAGTTCCTGTGTGGTAAACGGAACAAAGATTGCTGTAGAAGTCGTAGTCATAATTCTCTGTATTCCAGTCCGGTTCATTCCCAGTGGCAGTGATGCCACAAGTCCCTGTTCCTGCTGATATTGAAGTCTCCGTATATTGCAATTATATTTCTGGGCGATTCCTGCAGTCTGATACACAATATTGTCCAGTTTTCTCTTATTGTCCGCTGTATTCATCAGCAAAAAAGTAAGTTCAAAAAGTTTCTCATTCCTGGACTGGATTTCATTGAGCAATCCCTCCACATCCTCTCCGTATGTAGAAATGTCCGTTGGAATAATATCCATATCATATCCGCTTCTGACCGCTTTCTTCTGTTCTTCAATTTTCATTTTCTGAATATTTGACAGCGTACTTTTCAGGCTTTTAATAGCTGCCTTGGGATCAATTGGACGCAGGTGCATATTGATGATAAGATTCTCTTCCAGATCCAGCAGATCTGCCAGCAGTTTATCCGTAAGTTCTGGTGATGTAATCTGTAAATATGACACGCATCCAAAAGTCTGTCCCATCCTAAAATAGCTGTCATTGCGAAAATCAAATCCGGTAGGTGCAATAAAGTCTTTTGTCTGCAGACCTGTTTTTGCAACCATCCCATAATGGAAATGGAAAGATTCTTTTGTGTCCATATTCATCACATCATGCAGAATTTTCAGACGTTCTACCCCATTTAAAGGCTCTGCCATGGCTCCCATCACCTTAAAATTATTCAATACACTGGCTTCAATTCTCTCCAGCCTGGATTTTGCATTTCGCAGATTATCCGCCTTAATGGAAAATGTAATATATTTTGTTTTTACAAGCCCATTATTTCCTTTGGAAAGCTGCATTTTCAACATATCCGAATATTCTTTCCGAATATCATTGAAACAGTCATCCTGCTCTGGAATATCAATATTTTTTGCATACTCATCAAAATTCACCTGTTGATTAAGAAATGTAATTTGTACCTCAACAGAGCTGTCAAATGAATTCAGGAACTCACAATAGTTCTCAAAAATAGCCGCTTTATCATCATTCTGCGCTAACTGGTAATTTATATCGTAGAACTGCACCATTTTTGAATAATAGTTGTCATCTGTCCTACAGATACCATCCTTATATATTTCCTTATATGGAATCGTATCCTGCGCTGTAAAAGGCTTCCTCTTCTTCTGATTCTCCGCTTTTATCATCCGAAGTTCTTTCAGACGCTTTTTTTCCTCTTTCGTAAGTCCGGTTTTCTGTTTCTTATTTTTTTCGGTCTGCTTTTTTAAGGAAATGGAACGGATTTCTCGCTTCCCTGGCTTCTTTTGCCTTTTTCTCAAGCCATGCACCCTCTTTCTCTAATTTATCGTACTCTATAATCCGGTCATATAAGTTTTGGGAACGATAGACCCTGATTCCAGGTCTTAAAAATTTCTGCCGGATAATGTGAAGCAATATTTTCTCTGCTGGAAATCCATCCTTTTCATACATTGCAAAAAAGAAAAATGGCAGCATCACTATGATCATAAGCGTTGCTGCCACATCTGTTCCCAGTCCTGCTTTTGTCAGCAAATAGACCGGAACACCACAAATTCCTGCCAGAGAAAAACATATAATTTGTCTTTTAGTTAAATTCAATGCTAATTTTGTCTTTATTTTTGAAAAATCTTTCGGCACTGGAACATATGCCATATTCTTGTTTCCTCCTAATGTGCATTGAAGATTGATTTTGCCAGGGAACTGGTCTTAAACAGGCTGAAACATAAAATAACTGTATATGCTGCAACTGACCAGATGGCTGTATGAAGATTATCCGCAACTGTAATAGCATTTACCAGAACTGCATAAATCGCAACACATACCATCATAAAAAATCCCTGGAATCCCAACGCTAATAATGCCTTCACATAATTATTTCCAATACTTCCCCATTCCCTGTTCGTAAATGTTGAAAACGGAATAGGTGCCACAGAGACATAAAGATATATTTCTATCATTCGTCCATATAAAATGACGGTAATCAGGACTGATATGATTTTTAGACATAAACTGACCAGCATCGTTTCCAGACCAAGCCCCAGTAATTCTCCGATTCCCATATCTTCAATCTGCGTTTCAAGAAGCGTTTTCAATGCTTCTGTAACATCAATAGATGCGGAACCGGTTATCATACCGCCAGCATTGGATACCACATGATTCGCTACATCAAAAATTGCCATCGCAATATCAAAAGTATGAGTAACCAGATATACCGCTACCCACATCTTAAAAATGTATTTGAAAAACATAAACGTATCCGTATCGTGCATATTGTTTTTTTCCATAATCATGGAAATCAGCTCATAACACAGTACAAATGTAATAATCATCCCCGCAATGGGGACAATGACATTATCCGACAGATTTTTTATCATGGAAAAAATGCCACTGTTCCAATTTTGGGGTGTTTTCCCAACCTCTGTAGCAATCGTTTCTACTTTGGTATTTACATCGGTGAACATGGTATCCAGGTTTGATGTGATCCAGCCTGTTAGCAGATCCTTTATGAACTCTGTTATTTTTTCGGTTATTCCACCCATTTATTTATCCAAACAAAGTTGCAAGCTGTGGAATCAGGTTTATTCCAATCAGTACGATGCCACCGCCCGCCATCAACTGTTTTATCCCCAATTAGGTGTAAAACTCTGCTCGATGGCGGGCGGCGGCGTACA
>OLPP01000536.1_pt1 | contig 27150 bp, 39 predicted proteins | sample 1643151 | NCBI WGS metagenome assembly OLPP01 (sample SAMEA3136679, study PRJEB25190) | human gut metagenome | biome: human gut; feature: human-associated habitat; material: faeces | place: Austria | collected 2013 | reverse complement strand
ACCTCGGTTTACGAGAACTCGGCACAAGCGGGGAGAAAATACCGTTACTCAGTACAGCGAATACCTGGACTAATCGACAAACATTCAGCGGTGGCCTTTCTGGTGAACTATCCGGCAATGCTTCTACAGCTGCAAAATTAAAAACTGCCAGGAAAATAAGCAATGTGGCTTTTGATGGTTCCTCCGATATCACATTAAAAGCAAGTCATGTTGGTGCGTTTGCCTTAGGGAAAACAGGAAGCACCGTTGCGAATGATAAAGCAGTTGGATGGAACTGGAGTAGCGGAGCCTATAACGCAACTATTAGTGGTGCATCAACGTTAATTATTCATTTTTATATGGGAGAAGGAAGTTGTCCTGCAGCTCAGTTTCGGATTAATTATAAAAATGGCGGTATTTTTTATCGTTCAGCCCGTGATGGTTATGGTTTTGAAGCCGACTGGTCAGAGTTTTACACCACGACCCGCAAACCCTCTGCGGGAGATGTTGGTGCATACACGCAGGCAGAATGTAACTCAAGGTTTATTACAGGTATTCGCCTTGGCGGTCTGTCATCTGTTCAGACATGGAATGGTCCCGGCTGGTCTGACAGGTCAGGTTATGTCGTTACGGGTTCAGTTAACGGAAACCGTGATGAATTAATTGATACAACTCAGGCAAGGCCAATTCAGTATTGCATTAATGGGACGTGGTATAACGCGGGGAGTATTTAACGATGATGCACTTAAAAAACATTACTACTGGCAACCCTAAAACAAAAGAGCAATACCAGCTAACAAAGCAATTTAACATCAAATGGCTTTATTCAGATGATGGAAAAAACTGGTATGAGGAACAAAAGAATTTCCAGCCAGACACTTTGAAAATGGTCTATGACCATAACGGCGTTATTATTTGTATTGAAAAGGATGTTTCAGCAATTAATCCGGAAGGCGCAAGCGTCGTTGAATTACCTGATATTACAGCAAATCGCCGGGCTGATATTTCGGGGAAATGGTTGTTCAAAGATGGCGTAGTGATAAAGCGAACTTATACCGAGGAAGAGCAGAGGCAACAAGCGGAAAATGAAAAGCAAAGCCTGTTGCAACTTGTCAGGGATAAAACCCAGCTATGGGACTCACAGCTACGGCTGGGCATCATTTCCGACGAGAATAAACAAAAATTAACCGAGTGGATGCTCTATGCGCAGAAAGTCGAATCTACAGACACCTCCAGCCTGCCAGTAACGTTTCCCGAACAACCAGAATGAGGGAAGGCCCGATATTGGGCCTTAATTTTTACTCAGGCTTTTGTGGCCATTCGGGATTTGCTGTATCCACACGGCTGACCAGAACGCTGTAGCGTTCCCATGACTCCAGTCGTGTGCGTTCCTCATCCGTCGCCATATTCAGCCTGACAGCGCGTTCCAGTGGCTGAATAACGCTTTCAGCTTCAGAAAGCAACGCGACCTTTTATGATTCGGCCTGTTGTTGCTGTTCGTCTGCTGTATAAATCCGCTTAACCACAGCTCCGTCCTTAAACATCCACTTCCCTGAATCATCGGCACGACGATTGGCTGTTATATCGGGAATCTCAACGACACTAAAGCCTTCGGGATTAAGCGTTGAGGCATCTTTGGTTATGGCAACAATAATATTATTTTCGTCGTATACAATCTTTATGGTGTCGTCCTGAAAGTTATTTACTTCCTCATACCAGTTTTTACCGTCTTCGGACCATAACCAGATAACATCAAAATTCTTTGTTAGCTGATATTGTTCTTTTGTTTTTGGATTTCCGGACTTAATATTTTTTAAATGCTGCATAATTTATACCTGTGCGACGTTATACCATGTGCCATTGATGTATTTTTGTATTGGTCTGAAGATGGCTTCATCATCGCCATCTACTTCACCAATGATTCTTAATCCGGTAATTGCGTGTCCGGCTTTTTCATAACGACCACCACGCGCCATCAATTGAACAACACGCGTACCCAGGCGAACATCTTTTACATAGCGTGAATCAAAATTCCCCCAGTTGCTGGGCTGTATCTGACCGTTAACAGAAAATATTACCGAGTTATCTGTATTTCGCTGGCTATAGAAATGCCATCCTGCCTCATCGCCTAACTCTGCAACTACTGGACGGGTTGAAGCACCCCATAAATTAAACGTTGCATTCTTTGTGGAGGTGTTGGAGCTGGATAGCGAGAACTTTTTACTATCACCTGCCTGAATGTTTTTAAAAGCAATAGCAACTCCATTCTGAAAGCGGAATACTCGCTGACTATTAGCGTAAACATCCAGAATACCATCACCATTCTGTTTGAATCCGGTGTCATTATCACCAAGAACAATAGAGCTACCACCTAACGCATTCGTCGTACCAACTCCAAGACTGCCATTAATGACGGCATTTACCAGAATATTTAGTGCATCCCATTTCAGCGTCATCAGGTCTTTTGTTGTGGTGCTCTGGCGGCTTCTCCATTTGAAATATTCATTGCCGTTGTCGCCTGTTTCAAACCACATGTATGAATCAGTGTCACCATCAGCATCATTTTTAAATCCAATCTTCGCCCAGTCAGTATTTCGAATCCAGGCAAGGATTGAGTCATTTTCAAAAGTAAGCCCACCGGACAAGGTATCGCCATTTTTTTGCACGGCGTTACCAGCCCTGTTTACCGTTTCCTGTAAACCGAGGTATTCGATAACGGCGGCAACGGTCGATTTCGCAAGAATATCCCGCCCGACTTTTGTCAGAGTTGCCAGGCTGGCGACATCATTCCCCGTAAAATACGGAAACCTGTCTGCCGCAGTAGCAAGCCCGGCCAGCGCCGTCAGGGTGGCATCTTTCGGTTGCTTACCCGCAAGCGCGTTAGTCATGGTGGTCGCAAAATTCGGGTCGTTGCCCAACGCCGCCGCCAGCTCGTTCAGCGTGTTCAGTGCATCAGGTGACGAATCTACAAGGGCGGCAATCGCAGCCATAACGAAAGCCGTGTTTGCGATTTGGGTATTATTCGTTCCCTGTCGCGCAGTTGGTGTTGTTGGCGTTCCGGTCAGCGCAGGACTGTTTAAGGGCGCTTTCTTGTTCGTTTCATCCATTACCGCCTTAACCGCTTTCGATGTCGCGGCCAGTGTTTCAGACGTGCTGTTGGTGGCACTACTGAGCTGGACTATCCCTTTTTGTGCCGTCGTGGCGTCCTGAGCGGTATATTTTGCGTTAGCAAGGTCATACGCGGCCTTTACTGCTTTCGGCGTTGCAGCCTGCGTTTCAGACGTGCTGTTGGTGGCGCTACTGAGCTGGACAAGGCCTTTTCGCGTCGTGCTGGCATCCTGCGCAGTATATTTACCGTTAGCAAGGTCATACGCTGCCTTTACTGCTTTCGGCGTTGCAGCCTGCGTTTCAGACACGCTGTTAGTGGCGCTACTGAGTTGAACAAAGCCTTTTGCGGTCAGCGAGGCGTCCGGGTGACGTCGTGACTGTTCATGCTCTTTCAGTTTGTCATCCACGTAATCCACTGTGGCCATCACCATGGTGTTATCCACGGTAAGCGCCACGGTGGCTGTGCTGGATACGGTCAGAATGGTGCGAAATGTTTGTGCACGTCCGGACCCTTCGGCAACAGTTGGCTTGTAACTTTCGGCAGTATTGCCCACCGCGATTAAATCGCCGTGCTCATCAAACACACCAATTTCCCGGATCCAGAATCCGCCCGTTTCAGGAGGAATAACCAGCTCCGCAATAATGCGGTTCTGATGTGTTGCGTCCAGGATGACGCGATTAACAGTGTGTCGCCACACCTCATGCACCAGACGGGTCTGCTTACTGTCTGGTGTGGGCAACGTGCCGCCACCGTCGCCCACGGCCATATGAGTCAGGCGGACGGGCTTACCATCTGGCGCGGCTGCCTGAGCTAATTTTTTTGCACCCGTATCGGTGATAACGGTTTTAAATTTTCGTGTTGTGGTACTCATGCTTAATCGTCCGGATAAATGGTAATAACTTCACCGTCATAAGTTGCTGCCGCCGCGAAAATATCTCCCGGAATTTCCTGAATGATATTCAGCCCTGTCATGTGGCGGCTGACCGGGCGGGCATCAGCTATCAACCGCTCCATTTCCAGATACATTTCCTCCGTCACGCCACTGTCCAGCGTGCCGACTTCAACGGTAAATGTTCCCGGTTCTCCGCCGAACTCCCACCACTCAGACACGCGAATGAGGTATCCCAGCGGCTCAATGGCCCGGCGCAGTGCGCTGATGGTTCCCTTGTGTCGGTGTATCAGCCATGCATCACGAATCACCTGTCGCTTTGTCTCTTCCGGCCAGTTGCGATCCCAGCGGTCAACGGAAAACGCCCAGGCGAGATAAGGCAGCAGATGCGCCGGGCATGTGTCCGGCGACCACAGCGTGTTGAGGTCTACCGGAATGTCTGTAATGCGTGTTCCGACGGCTTCGGCGCAACGCATGAAATTGCTGGCTGATGGTGGTAACAACGAATTACTCATTGCGCCCACCTTCGCTGATGGTGAATGACTCACAGCGCGCCGCCTGTATGTCGCTGATGGCCATATTCTGTGTGGGTTCGATTATCTCCACGCGTTGCACACCGTGCACATGCAGTGCGGCAGCAATGGCGGACAACGCCACGTCCTGACCGATAAGCCCCTGTTCAGCCAGCCACTTCCTGAATGACGATTCCGCCGCGGCCAGAATAGGTTCGGATTCCGGGCCGGGGTAAAAGTACAGTTTTGCATTCAGCCGCCATGTCACGATTCTGGCGCTCTGTACAGTAAGGCGGTCGGCCACCGGGCGGGTATCCTCTGCATTCAGAACGGCGCGAACGGTATTAAGCAACGCCTCCGTTGCTGTGCCGTCGCCTTCAGTGGACAGGATGGAAACCGTCACGTTGGCCGGAGACGGACTGATAGCCCGCGCATCACGCACCAGACCGCTGGCGCTGCGGGCAAAATACTCGTATGCACCTGACGGGCCAGCAACACTCAGGCCGTCGTACGCCCGCTGCGCCCGCAGTCTCAGCGAGGTGTCGCTCTCCATCACCGCGTCGGTGGTATCCGTTGCCGGAGTGATAACCAGGCGCTTTGTGTTCATATTGCCCGCGAGGTTGTCCAGGTTTGTCCCTGAACCGTGGCTTAACATACAGGCGCGTGCGCCCTCATTAACCCGCTGGCGTAACAGCATTTCACGAAACGACATGGTTTGAGCGATAACGTTAAGGGGTTCCGATTCCAGCTCCAACGCGGCGGAAACGGCTTCACGCTGTTCGGCGGGATAGGACGCAATCATCATGGCTTTTGTGTCAGCCAGAATTGCTTCAAAGTCAGGCTCCGCGATGATGGCGGGGTCCGGTAACTGGGAAAGGTCAACGGCGGGCATGATTTACTCCCTCAGCGTGATGGTTAACTCAACATTCTGCATGGTCTGCATGACAGTGCCCGACAGCGTCACCCCGGCGCGGCCTCCCGCTTTCCAGACAACGTCGATGGCATCCAGGGCAATGCGGGGTTCCCATCGTGTCAGCGCAATCACGGCAGCACTCATGCATTGCAGACGCGTGGTGTTATTCATGGGTTCGTCAATCAAATCAGGCACAAGGCTGCCATATTCCCGTCGCATAACCCGGCTGGCCAGTGGGGTGGTCAGGATGTCCCTGACTGACTGTTTCAGGTGCTCCATATCGTTCAGGTTTCCCGTTCCGTCCTGGTTCATTCCTGTGTAGCGGGTTGTCACTGCGGGCCTCCTGTCGAATCGCTGCCACCTTTAACGCCACCGTGTTTATGCGTATGCACTGTGATGCCGTTTGAGGTGAAATTGCCGCCGCTGTGCGTGATATTGCCGCTCATCGTTCCCCCTTTTGTGACGTCAAGCGTCGCTGTTCTCAGAAGGTCTGTGCATTCCACGACAGGCGTATCCAGTGTCACACTGACGGATGCCTGCAGGGTGGCTGTTTTCATGCCGCTGGCGCTCAGTGCGCCTGCGGCCGCGTCGTAGCGGAACACCGCGCCATCCGGCGCGCTGACCACGATTTCTTTCAGGCTTTTGCCGGGGGCCGGAATGGCATCACTCCACAGGCTGCCAATTATCATGGCGGTTTCCGGGTTGCCGCCAATGCAGGCAATTACCACCTGTTCGCCTGGTGATGGCGGCAGCCACACATTGAAGGCTCCCGCGCGCGTGGTGTTCCAGCGCAACCAGCCTGTTTCCAGTTCGCCGCTGCGAACGCGCACGCGCCAGGACTTCTCATCAACTTCAGAGATGATCCCGGTGCGAATGATGTTGCTCAGCAGTCGCATGAGTTCTGCGCTCACCGTACAGCCTCCGCAATCCGGCCCAGCACCGTGTTATAAATCAGGCGTTCATCTGCCTGGCTGATACCCAGCAGCTCACGTACCGGGTAATCGGTGAAAATGCCCGGCGCAACCTGATCGCGCTCACCGAACTGATGAACGCGTGCAATACGTGCGGCCACGCCGCTGTAACCCACCGTCACACCGGAAGCATCTGCACGGGCTTTCAGGTAGCGGGCGGTGCGCAGTTTTACGAACATGGGGACGCGCTTTGTGCTGTCCTGGTTGATGCGCCGGGTGCGTATTTCCAGAAAACGGTCGATGTCATCCCGGTAAAACGTGCGGATATTGTTTTTATCCTCATCCCACCCGGTAATGGTTCGCCCGTATTTCCCCGTGTCGTGATGCCAGTTTTTCAGCGTGCGTGCTTCGTTATTCCAGATAAAGCGAATGCGCTCCTGTATCCGGGTTACGCGGCGTCTGCGAGGTGTCCACGCGGTCCCGTCCGGCGCTTTCTGTGACCGGATACGTGCCTGCTGGGCGCGGCGTAAATCCTGTGCCAGCTTTCTGGCGATGTTATTGATGGCCTGCTGATTCAGGCTGTCGCGGATGGCCTCAAAGGTTTCATCCACGCGGGTGAATGCCTTATCCATCGCTTTCACCCCACGTCACATCCTGGAATACATGCGACCAGTCGCCTTCGGAAGAGGGCAGACGGGGTTTTGGCTCCGGCAGGTGTTCTGCCTGCGGTGTGCCCTGACTGTTGCGCGTGATGCGAACGCGTTCCCGCAGGGGGAGCGTAAACAGGAGATCGGCGCTGTCATCGTCATTGATAACGGCGGAAAATTTGATGTCCTGATTACGCTCCGGATTGAGCAACAACTGTGGCTGATTTTCGGATAACCACGCCAGCAGCGGCAGCGTGAGGTCGTCCAGCTCTCCTGCGTAATCCATGACAAACATCACCATCTGATAGCGGTAAACAAACGAGGGCGTTTCTCCGGTCGTTTCAATGTTGCCGCTCTCCACGAAAATGGTGAATTTTTCCGGGTTAGCCTGACACCATCGGCATGAACGGGTCATGGCTTCACGCAGGGAATCAGTTTTCAGCATGGTTGTTATCCTCGTTGTTCAGTCGTTGCAGCCTGCGCTGTTCCAGTAATTCAATGGCCCGTTTATCCGCGTTACAGGTTTCAAGTGCATCCAGAAGGCGGTCGCCCCATATACCGAGATTTCCCCATGTGGGAGTTTCAGGGAAGGGGGGAGGCATTACCGGTATGGTCAGCGTCTGCGGTATAAGCCGGACTGACGGCGCTGGCCGTGGCGCGTTCTGCGTGCCTGCGCAACCTGTCAGTAAAACGAGCGTCAGGCAAAGCGTGGGCGCATTCATCTTTTGCAATATCGTTGCGTAGCTGTTCACGTCTGGCCTCTCCGTCCTGATTTCTCTGTTGATTTTCCACGCGGAGTTGCGCCAGCACCTGCTGCATATCCTGTACCCCGGCGCTAATGATATTCAGGGTGTCGGCGGTACTTTTCAGGGTGCTGGCCTGCGCTTCGTTTCTGGCGTTCTCCCGGCCCAGCGACCACGACAGACGCATGGATGTTCCCCATCCGGCAATCAGAAGGAAAGCGACGCCAAGCGTGGGCCAGAGCTTCATGCCGGATAGGCTCCGTGTGGTAACTGAAAATGCGGTCCGTCTTTCAGGGTTTTCCAGTCGCCGCCCCATTCCACCGGAATATTCAGTTCCCGGCTGGCCTGTCTGAATGCTGCTGCGATTTTTTCGTACAGCGGCCATTCCCATGACACCTGGCTGCCGATATAAGCCACAACATCCACGGCATGCCCCGTAAGGTGGCGGCTGTTCATGGTCTGGCTCTTACCCGTGGTCACCAGTTGCTTCTGGCGGTAACGGCTGCGCAACCCTTCGGTGATACCAAAATCCACTTCCGAGATTTCCAGTGCCCGTCGGGTCACTTTCACCAGATCAGGATTTACGCCCTGCAAATTCTTTTCGCTCCGGCTGCTGAATTTAAATGTGTTGCTCATTCGTCCTTCTCCTTCACCCTGCGATTAAAGGCCGCAATAACCTTGTCGCGTGCTTTCTCTGCCCCCATAAAACCGATTGATGCGCCGATAAACGTCACGGCATCTTCAGGAAAACCGAAGAAGCGCAACGACCCGGCCACGGCCATGGCAAGAACGCCGCACGCCAGCGATCCCGTTACGGTCTGAACCAGTGTTCGTCCGTCATAAAGACTCATCAGCGCGGAAATGCTGACCGCCGCGCCTACTGCATACACCGTTGGCAGGTGGTCAAAGAGCCACGCAATAACCTGCTCTGTGATCCCTGTTTGAATGGTGCTCACTGCTACGCCCCCCACAACTGAATCATTTCTCGTTTCTTCTTCTCCGGCTCCGGCATCTCCACTTCCTGCCCGGCGTCCAGAAATACCTGCTGACAGAGTCCGGGGTTGGCATCCAGCACCTTTTCGGTGACGCCCTGCGTCGTGCCGTAGTACCGGAAACAGAGCGAATCCACGGTGTCGCCTTCCAGTGCCTTCACTTTCATCAGCACAACTCCGCAAAGATTCGCGGGCGGCACAGAATGTCAGAGATGGCCCAGCTCACATCACGCCACAAATCCGATGTCTGTATATCCAGAGCGTCCGCCCGGCGGTCGCCCTTGTCCGTTGTGTCTGCATCACGATAACGCTCCAGAATCAGGGCGCGCGTGGCGGTATAAACAGCATTGCGCCAGTGCCAGAGATTGACGCTTTCTCCGTTAATTACGGGTGCCGGAACATCGGCCAGCGTCTGATGGCCAGCCGCCTGCTGTTCCTGCTGCCATGCTTCCAGCTCGCGGGTAACGTGTGCCACAGCTCCGGTGGCGGTATGTAGCAGGCGGGAAGTGGTCACGCGCCCCGGCAGTCGTACCGCCAGACGCAGCTCGCGCAACACAATATCCGGCCAGAATGCACCCGCTGAAATGCGGGTATCGCCATCATCGGTATCGGTGATGTCGTCCTCTGCGGGTCTGGGTTCAGTTCTGGCAACCATACTCATGGGGTTCACTCCTGAAAAAAATCGGGCGGTGGGTGCGCGGTGTAAACGGTCACGGAGTCAAACCGGAACACCGCGCACGCCGCCCGCTGACGGGGTCAGTCGTTAACCGCGCTTCGCCTTCTGCGTCGCGGTGGTTTTTCGTGTTGCAGGCTTCCGCGTTGTCTTTTTACTTTTGCTGCTTTCGTCCTGCGCCTGCTGTGCGCTGGCGTCTTCTGGTGCGGCTGCGGAATCGGCTTTTTTCAGGGCGCGGGAAAGGGTTGCAATCTCGCGTTTCACACCTGCGTTCGGGTTCAGGTGCATCGCTTCGCGCAGCAGCTTCAGTGATAAGGCCATGTTGTCTGCATCGGTCAGACCACGACGGGCAAAGGCGCACGCCTTGCATAATTTGGCGCGTACTTCGTCCGGCATATCCTGGTCTGTGACAATCTCCCGGAGGATGTCCAGTGGTTCGATAAAGGCGGACAAATCCGCGTCGGCATCCGTCCCGGCCTGCGTCAGCACCGGGTTGCAGATTTCTTCGGTCAGCACTGTGGCAGCAGTACGGCCAAAGTTATCCGGCATGATGAGGTTATGACGGACCACATACGCGCCAATACGCAGCGCAAGCGGAAGATCGCCGCAGTCAATCGCCCACACCATCAGCGTGGCAATCACTTCATCCTGCTGTCCGCCGTCAGCCTCCAGCGTTCCCTCAATCCAGCCGGAAAAGTCCGGCAACAACTCTTTTTTGATGGCGGCTTTCGCGCTTCTGGCCTGTACGCCCTTAAGCCGGGCCTGTGCCAGACGCAGACGATACAGTACCTCTTCATGTGCGGTACGCGCGGCGTGGTCCACGCCTTCATTCGCCCGGCCTGCTCGCTGTGCCATCACGTTCTGCCAGTGTTGCTGTGCAGGAGTAATCATTTGTTCTCTCCGTTACAGGCGGGCATGATGCCCGCCGTGAGTTGATTAGCTGTCGGCGAACTTCAGGCCAGTGACCATCGCGCACTTGCCATAGTCTTCAACGACATAAGCGTCATTGATGGACTGGTAGGTGGCGATGCGGTTGTATTCCGGCTCGTCTTTCATCAGGCGACGCATTGAACCTTTCTGCCAGTAAATCGACAGGTTGTTGAACGAGGTGATAAGCATCGTTGCATCCGGGAAGAACGGTGCAAGGAACACGCCCAGCCCGCCAATGGTGCGCGATGACAGGATGAGCTGCCCGGCGAGTAATTCCGCATTGGGATTCTGGCCGCTGATGCTGTTCAGCACGGGCAGACGCAGCGAGTTAAACAGGTTGCGCCCCATGATCACCACGAGGTCGTCAGCTTCCTTGTGCCATTCATCCAGCAGGGATGAACGCGCGTCCTGTACCAGTGCATCAGCGTTCGCATACTTACCCGCGTGCGCCACGGTGTTGTCCATGTTGCGGGAGGTCAGCGTCACGTCATTCATAACGCGTTCGCTGGCGTCGGTTCTGATGTGCTCCAGCCAGCCCACGTTAACGTCCTGAAGCAGCTTGTTGGTGCTGAAGTTGGACTCATCCGCGTGAGACGTGCCGTTGAAACCGATCATGATGCGGTCAAGCGCCACCTGTCGGGCAATCTGTGCGCTGATGCGTGACTGAAAATCAGGGTGTGCCGACCAGGCATCAAGCTGCGGATACGAAATAAACGTGTCGTAGTTCACCTGTTCGCACTGGTATTTGCGGTTTTTCAGATCAACCACGTTATTCGGGTTACGGCGTTTTGTTCCGTCATAACTGGTATTCGTGCGCGCAATCGGTCCTGTGGTATCCAGGAGGATTTTTTCGCCTTTCTGGTCGGTCACGCCGATCACGTTAATTCTTTTCGTAAATTCGGTACTTTCCTTTGAGGCGTTTTCAAAACGCTGCTGCACCGCGGGTTCTACGGTAAATCGCGATACCAGCGCAGAAACCGGGATATTGTTAAGCGACGCCTGCTGCGCCATATAGCAACCCAGCTTGTTGCGGGTAATATCTGACATCACCAGATTCATAAAAAATTTGCTCCTTTGTCTTATCAGAAGTCAGCCAGCTGGTCGGAGGCTGCGCCCGTTGCGGTGAACCGGTTCTGCGGATCGCCGTCCTGCGTGCGCAGTTTTTCCTTCAGTGCTGTCAGCTCTGTGGTCAGTGACGTAATTTTCTGGCGGTCCTGCTGATGGCGGGTTTCCAGCACATTAAAACGGTCGATAATGTCGGCCTGTGACGTTGCGACGCCTTCCACCGCTTCCTGAATACGGGAAAAACTGGCGTCATCCGCTTTGCGGCCACGGCCAATAATCCCCATTACGCGGTTAAACCACTGGGTGCCTTCTTCCTGGCGTTGTTCTGCCATTTCGATGATTTCAGACTCGATGGCTTCAGAGATAAGCGGCGCTTCACCCTGGACACTGTTGAACGTCATTACCGCCTGACGTTGCTGTGCCGTGAATTTCAGGCGCTCAGTGCCCAGGCTTGCCGGGGTGTCGGTCATCGCCAGCCCGACCAGATAGGCGCGCCCGTTAACGGAGAACTGCGGGTGCAGTTCGATACTGGAATAGATTTTCTTGCCGTCCGCGACAAGCTGCTTCATGCGCTCGGTCGGTTCGATTTCTGCATACAGCGCAGTACGTCCGGCCAGCGGACCTTCCGTAATGTCTTCCGTACTCAGTGCGGTGACATCGCCCATTGCGGAAAATTCGCTTGACGGGCATGGCGAGAGATAGTGCTCAACGTTCACGCGGGCAGCGTAAACATCCGGGTTGAAGTTCTCGGCGGCTTCACGCAGATGCACCGGACTGATTTCACGGCCATCAACAGTTGATCCGGAGACAGCCACGCGAAACTTTTTGCGGGATGTCTTTTTTTCATTAGCCATAGTTTTTGCCCCTCTGACTGGTTCTTCAGTCATGATGGCAAAGCGTAACAGGCTGATACAAAGGGCTTTTGTTGTAAGAAAACGGCCAGAACAGGGGGTTAAGGAGAACGGTTTCGCGCGCGGGTAATCTTCCTGTAATTACTCAGGGGGAGCAATGATTCAGGACGCTTTTGTGCGCCAGCGTGCGCGGCAACTTTACTGGCAGGGTTATCCGCCCGCAGAAATATCACGTCTGATGGGAATAAACCCGAACACGATTTATGCGTGGAAAAAACGCGACCAGTGGGATGAAACGCCACCCGTGCAGCGTGTCACGCAGTCCATCGATGCGCGCCTCATCCAGCTTACTGAAAAACAGAATAAAACAGGCGGTGACTTTAAGGAAATAGACCTGCTGACCCGGCAGCTTAAAAAGCTGCATGATGGCCAGCCGGATGTGATGGCCGCAGGAAAGAAAGGCCGGGCGAAAAAACTCAAAAATCATTTCACGCCGGAACAGATTGCCGCACTGCGGGAAAAAATCATCAGCAGGCTGGAGTGGCATCAGCGGGGCTGGTTTGACTCCCTGACCCTTTGCAGGGAAGCCGGGATACGTAACAGGATGATCCTGAAATCCCGACAGATTGGGGCGACCTGGTATTTTGCACAGGAAGCACTGCTGATGGCGCTGCGTGACGATGTGGCGCAACCTTACCAGCGTAACCAGATTTTTTTGTCTGCGTCGCGTCGTCAGGCGTTCCAGTTTAAAAGCATTATTCAGAAGGCCGCGGCTGAAGTTGATGTGGAGCTGAAAGGGGGCGATAAAATCATCCTCTCCAACGGCGCAGAGCTGCATTTTCTCGGCACTTCTGCTGCGTCGGCACAGTCCTATACGGGCAATTTTTATTTTGATGAATTTTTCTGGGTCAGTCGCTTTGCTGAACTGCGCAAGGTGGCTGGCGCTATGGCAACCCTCAGCGGACTGCGGCGCACCTACTTCTCCACGCCATCCACCGAAACGCACGAGGCATACGCCTACTGGAACGGCGACCGCTGGAACGAGAAAAAGGCCTCGCATAAACGCCAGCGTTTTTCTGTGGACTGGAAAACGCTGCATAACGGGCTTATCTGCCCTGACCGGACGTGGCGGCAAATTGTCACGCTGGAAGATGTGGTTAATCACGGCTGGAAACACACCGATATCGACGAAATTCGTGATGAAAACACCGAAGACGAGTTCCTCAATCTCTATATGTGTGAGTTTGTCCGCGAAGGGGAATCGGCATTTAACCTGAATATCCTGATTGGCTGCGGCGTTGACGGATACGACGACTGGAAAGACTGGAAACCTTTTGCTCCCCGCCCGATGGGGAATCGTCCGGTATGGATTGGGTATGACGCAAACGGCAGCAGTGGCAACGGCGACAGCGGCGCTGTGTCCGTGGTGGTTCCTCCGTCTGTTCCTGGTGGCCGTTTTCGAACGGTGGAGACGCGACGCGTTCAGGGGCTGGAGTTTGAAGAACAGGCCAGAGTCATTGAAGAGTTCACGTGTCGCTACAACGTGGAACACATCGGCATTGATGTGACGGGCGGGAACGGGGAGGCTGTTTATCAGATAGTGAAACGGTTTTTCCCTGCCGCTATTCCGTACACCTTCACGCTGTCATCAAAACGGTCGCTGGTACTGAAAATGCTGCAAATAATGCGTGCCGGGCGGTGGGAATACGATCGCGCCGAACGCGAGCTGGTCGCGGCCTTTAACGCCGTGCGTAAGGTGAAAACACCGGGCGGCTTTATCACTTACGAAACGGACCGAGCGAGGGGGATCAGCCACGGCGACCTTGCGTGGGCAACCATGCTTGCTGTCATTAACGAACCGATTGGCGGCGAAGGAGAAAACGAGCGTTTCACGGTTATGGAGTTCTGATGAGCAGAAAAAATAAAAAAGTGCGCATGAGTTCACGCATTGATCTCGCTGATGCGCTCAGGAAAGAATCATCGCTCAGTGCATTCACATTTGATGGTCCTTATCGCCTGACCGGGCATGACCTGCTGGACAATATGTACTGTGCTGATAACGGGCGGTGGTATGAAACCCCGGTGGACTGGTACGGTCTGGCAAGAGCTGCCCGGCAAACGTCCTGGCATCAGTCTGCGCTTTACTTTAAGCGCAATGTATTGCTCGGTTGCTACATCCCGCACCCGCTGCTTTCCCGGCAGGATTTCTCGGCGCTGGCGCTGGACTGGTTTGTGTTCGGTAACGCATTCCTTGAGCTTCGAAGCAATATGCTCGACGAACCGCTTAAATTACGGCACGCCCTGGCGAAATACATGCGACGCGGAAGCGATCTTGAATCATGGTGGTATGTGCAGGATGGCAAGGATGCGTTTCAGTTTCGCCCAGGCAAAGTGTGTCACCTGATGAATCCTGACATTAACCAGGAAATCTACGGCATGCCGGAATATCTCGGCGCATTACTCTCGGCCAGCCTGTCTCATTCGGCGGACATGTTCAGAAAACTGTATTACGACAACGGATCCCACGCCGGGTGCATCATCTACATCGGTGCAGCGCAGGTAAACCGCGAAAGCATGGACTCCCTGAAAGAAACGCTACAGGGTGCGCGTGGTGGTGGTGCGTTTAAAAACGTGCTCATTCATGCGCCCAACGGGGGCAAAGAGGGGGTGCAAATTTTGCCGTTCCAGCAGATCACCGCAAAGGATGAGTTCATGAATGTTAAGGCGGCATCCCGTGATGATGTGCTGGCTGCGCACCGCGTTCCGCCGCAACTGATGGGGGCGATGCCGGGTGAAAAAAGTGCGTTTGGTGATGTGGAGAAGGCCGCGCGAGTTTACGCAATTAACGAGCTGATGCCCGTCATGGAGGCCATGAAGCACATCAATGACTGGCTTGGCGAAGAGGTGATCCGCTTTAACCCTTACGCACTGTTAGACATCCAGCCCACATCCTGACGCGCTTCGCTTGTCTGCTGCTTCGCCGGGGCATAAAAAATTTATGCCCCGACTCTCCAGCTCCTGTATCAGTCAGATAATTTCACGACGCCTTCCAGTTTATCGCCACCATCGACGGTCAGACTCTTACGCAATCCCACCGCGTTGACTGCATGTTCTCGCCGCCTCAGTGCGATTTTGACGGCCTTACCTTTCACCCCATCAAATCAGAATCCCTCACGTATTTTTCACGCTCAGCGTGAGAAATACGGCCATTCTGTCGTGTCGCTGCGACATCGTTAAGGGAACGCTATTTACCCCCTGAAACGCGGGCTGTTCCCCCGTCACCTGCGCGCAGAAAAAGCGCGTTTTTTTGTGCACGCACGGATCCTTGACGGATCCAGCCGCCACGCGGGCCGGAAGGGTAAAAAGTCGTTCAAAAAAATTGTGCAAATTTGTGCACTATTGTGCAGCAGGGCGATGCGCGATTATCGCCCTGGTTTGAGGGAGATCAGGTGTTATTTTTATCTGTCGTCAGTGGGCTAAACCATCCACAATTTACATCGCAGGACTGATGCGTTCTGTCGTCGAGTTTCTCCTGCCACAATGCTTTTCCGCCAGCCTTTATGATGGCTCTTTCAACATCCCGCTCGTATCGCAAGGGCTGAAATACGTCATTAATGAAATATTCGCTTATGTCCGGAAGCGATACTGCAAAATTATTTGTTTGTTGCGCCGTCCGGCTATGCAGCAAAGCGGCATACTTTAATGCGTCCTGTGCTTTCTGGAATTTAAGTGCATAGTCAGTGGCGATTTTTTCCAGTTCAGCGATTCGGTTGTCTTTAGTTTCCAGCCAATCAAGTAGCGCCAATACTTCAGGATCCCCGACATCCAACACTGTTACGCGTGATTTTTCATAATGTTCGTCGGCAAGAGTTCGACCAATTTTGAAATCTCCATCATCACCATAACCGGAGCAGGCATAAACAACCTGTGCTCCAGATATTCGCTGAATTGACATTTCCTCGCCGCAAATAGGGCATTTCGGTACTGGCACAGGTGAATAACGTTCGCGTAATGCCTGATAGTCAATCTTGCTCACTGGTTGCCTCCTTTGTGTTGCGCCAGCTCTTCCTGCGCCTGCATCATGCGATTGACCTGAACGCGTGTGCGTCGAACGGCAAAATTAAATTGAAACATGAGCCGGAACATTTCTGAGGCTTCCGTGTGAGCATCATGGAGAGGTGACAGGCGGTACAGTTCTGCCTCCGTAGCTTGTTGAATCAATGACAGATCAAATTGAAGTGCGGGTCTGGTACATTTTGCACATCTGGCAGCAAGCTCCGGCATCAGTTTCTTAACGAAGGTGTTTTGCACCGCTTTGTTGAGTTGTGTCTGCATCCAAATCGCAAATTTCAGCGAACGCATAAGTTTGATAGCCTCGGGCAGCGGCAGATAGATCATGCTGGTAGATTTGGGTGGTTGATGAATCATCTTCACGGATACGCGATTTCGCAGCGTTCGGAAAATCGTGTTCCCAACAACAGCCTCTACGGATACAGGACAGGGAGCCAGACCAGCCCGCAGTGCTTCTTTCATTAGCATGTATTCGTATTTTTTCATCGTGTTTTCCTCGTGCGGGGCGACAGTGCACCCCGATAAAATTAAAAGCCGTCAAATTCGTCATTCAGGAAATAATGCCCGGATATTCCCTGCCATCTGACTGGTTATCTGTGCGGTTGGTACTGGCTGTGACACGGGGCGTTCTGTCCTGGTTTGTGTCACCGATAACGCCTCATCGTCAGCCCATGCAGCCAGTCGGTAAGCCTCTGCTGGATTCATTTTCAGAAGTGCCAGCCCGGCCAAAAAAGCCACGCGTTGGCCGCTTTTGCGGGCTTCTGGTGTAAGGCTGTCCAGCCAGGCACATGCTTCGCCTTCGTTCTTGACGGCGGCGGGCTTCAGATAGAAACTTATCCGTCTGGTTGGTGTCGTCATTGGTTTACTCCTTGTCCATTGCGTACAGCCCATTAACCAGAGCAAACTGTGGCACCCCGTCCGCGATGAAAGTCGCATTAACTCCGCAGGCTTCGCGGATAGCGGGTGCCACAATCTCCGCCCCTCCACCGACAACCATCACCCGCCCGTAACCCGAAAAACCCGCCAGCGCGCGGATCACGCGTTGTTTCAGTGTTTCTTCCTTTTCACGAATAACCGCCATCAGGCTGTCGTAATGCGCGTCATTGTGGATGTGCTGGCGCAGCCAGGCTTCATCATGGCGATGTTCGATAATGGTATTGGCGATGTGGTGACTGGTACGCATACCGTTAGTGGCCATCACCGACAGTACGGCATCGGCCATCAGGGAAACGCCTACGTGTGGATCGCAAAACACCTGGCTGATACCTGCCAGTTGTCCCTGAACCTTTGCCACATCCAGCGTGGTTCCGCCTAAATCCACAATCAGCAGGGATTCAAACGGACTCATGTCAGCCAGTGCTTTAAAGCCAGCCGGAATGGATTCAGGCATAACCCGTACGTTACGGATAGTGAATGCTTCGCCGTTCTGGTACTCCACCGGGCGCATGACGTTCGCTTTTTTGCGGTTGATGTTGGCCATGTCCGGCTGTGCGTTTGTGTCGAAATACTCGCTCAGTGGTAGGGTGACAACCACATCCACTTCCTGTGGTGTGATGCCTGATTTGACCAGTGCGTGATGAATGGCAACGACATTCACATCGCTGTACTGGTACTGCGTGTCGGTCGTCTGGACAAAGCGATCGCTGACCGGATCAAAGCCATAGCGCACGCCATCAAGCATGTAGTTCGCGGGCTGCGTGCCACCGAACGGCGCAGACCATTCCGACTTGAAGCTGTTCGGGCTGATGGCGTTGCGGCGTTCGCCGTTCTCAGTCCATGCCAGCTTGATGTTGGTGGAGCCGTCGTCGATACAAATTTTCATGTCGCTTTTCCTTATGTTGATTAATTAATCGTTTACGGGATTCTGAAATCCCGCTTTTGCCTGTTTTGTGCGCACTTCATGTTTTATGGCGCGTTTTTTGCTCATTTACGGGATTTGTGAATCCCGTTTCTGTCTGTTTTTGTTTCCACTGGTCAGTCCACCCCGCAGCAGGTCTGCTTTGCGGCGGGCGCGTTCAGTGGTTTCACTGATTCTCTGTTCGTGCTCTGCGTTACGGATGGCGCGCAGCATGTCAGAAAGCACGGTAACGGGTGTTTTCATGGTGTTCTGGTCCTGCTGAAGTGTGGATGCCAGGCGTGCGGCGGCTTCGGGGTCTGATGCCCCCAGCTGTTCCAGATAGCTGGCGACCGGGTTATGACGGATCTCCGTGCTGCTTACGCCGTGATTACGGCTCAGGCGCTGCCAGAGCTGCGTGATTCGGCTGTCCGGGCGGGTATCCGGTTTGCGTACAATTTCAAATCCCTGCGGTGCAATGATGCTGCCGTCAACGTACAGACTGCCGCCCCGTAACAGGTGCAGCATCTGTTGTTCACCGATATGCAGGCCGAGAGATTCGGCAGACTCCCGCCATTCTTTAGCGAGTAATTCGTGGTTATCAGGCAAAGGCCGCGGCTGTTTGCGGCTCTGTGACCAGTTCTGCATTTCATCACTGCTGTTTTTTGCCTGTTTGTCGCGAAGCGAACGCATCAGCGCCCGACGTTCGTGCCGTTTCAGTGAGCGCATCCATTCATTCACGTCAACGCCGTCAGGAAGCTGCGGCCACGGTGCTGGCCGTTCTTCCGGCTGTTCTGTCCCGTTGTTGTTCGTTTCCTGTACACGGGGACAGTTATTGCCACGAGTCCAAGGGGCGGCAGGGCCGCCCTGAAGGTCAAAACCATTTTCGCGGGAGCTGTCTTCCGCTTCCGGTTTACGTCTTACCAGCTTCCAGTTATCCGGGTGCGTGCACACACGGGAGGATTCCCCGATGAGTGGTGACCAGATCCCGTAAATCTGTACACTCTGTTCGCCGTAATCGTTCAGCTCATCTGCGAGGTCGTAGGCGGTGCGAATCAGGTAGTCTTTACGTGGAACAAGTACACCGCCCTGTTTCTCTATGTAGGTGGCAAAACATCCGGCATCAGCGGCAGCAAGAACCGCATCCATTGCGTCATCCTTCAGCCGTTGTGGGCCTTCCGGGTTGCGTGCCATCTGGCTGGCAAGGCGGCGCAGTTCACGCCATACCTGACGGGAGGGGATACCAAAGAACTGGAACTGGCGGACCCGGTGAAGGCGCGCCCAGCCGATGGCGCGCTCCACGCTCTCGGCCATTGATTTTCCGGTTTCGTGGTCAACGCGTGGCTTGCCCGTTTTCGGGTCGATGCCATCCACGGCGCGGCTATCCAGGTTCTTTCCGATGTAGGTGGCGATGTAGCTGGTTGGCGTGCCTTTTGAGCCGTCTACGTACTCCGCCTTAAAACGCGGAGTTATGTCATCGCCCAGCTCGTGGCGGTCTTCCTGAATGGCAATATCGCAGACGTGGGACACGATGGTTTCAATCTCGTCCGGATGTGCAAAGACCATCATATGCCAGTGCACGGTGCCGTCATGGTGAGGCTCCACCGTGCGGATGCCATACCAGCGCAGACCGTCGCGGTTCAGTTTCTTGCGGACCGCCGCAAAAAACGTGTTAACCAGGTAATCACTGGAGTCGCGCATGGTGGCCCCGTTCCATTTGGGATTCGGATGACCGTTCTCTGTTGTGGCGTGGTATTTTGACGGGCAGGTGACAGTCAGAAACACCGCTTTGTCGCCACGGGCTTCGGCCAGAAGTTCCAGTCCCTTCATGGTGGCCATCATTTCTGCCTTACGGTGAACCGGGTTACTTACTCCCGCGTAATACACTGTCTCGAGATCAATCGTGAAGCCGTCTTCGTTTTCCAGTTCGAAGCTCTTTAGGAAGTCGCGGGTTTTCTCGCGCTGTGCGCGAAATTCACTTAATGCGTCCTGGCTCAGATAGGGTGATGTTTTTCTGGAAACCAGACAGGCGGCGCGAAGTTGTTCTTCTCTCCACTCGCAACGTAACAGCCACAGTTTGCGTTTCCACCATTCCGCACAGGTCAGGCGAAGGATTGCGCCCGGCAGCAACTCCGTGTCCGGTTCGTTCCTCCGGTCTTTGTCTGTTGTCAGTGCGTCATAATGTGGAGGCATGGCGTGCAGGTGTAACGCCATGCGGGCCAGCATCTGATACGCCTTCAGCGTTACATCCATGGTCAGTTCGCCATCAGTCGCGCCAAAGCCATCGCAGAGTTTTTCGAAGGTGCTGCTGAACATCGCCGCCGTCATGGTGGCCAGCGTCTGTATCTGGTGTTTGTTGAGCTGCGGCAGGTAAAGCAAATCGTCCAAGCGTTCGCGCCCGGCAAGGGAGCGATAACCCGGTGTCAGCCAGCGGTGATCGGTGCGGTCCAGACGTTCGAATATTTTGCGCAGGGTTCCGCGCGCGTAGCGTTCAGCCTGCCAGCTCTTTTTGCCTTTCTGGCGATCGGCTTCCTGTTTTTTGCGCAGGAAAGAGAGGTGGCGGCTCAGAGGTTCACGCAGATAAACGGGAAGCACCTTCAGTGTGGCAAAAGCACGGGCCACCGGGTCTTGTTCTGTTGCCTGACGCTTGCTGATGATGCTTTGTGCCAGCTTTTCACGCTGTCCGGCTTCCTCAAGGGATGCCATGAGTTTTTTACCCACGGTGGATTGTGCGAAAAAGGCTTCCTCCTTCGCTTCCTGTTCTTCCAGAGCCTTTTTGTCTGCCTCAAGGTAGTAACGGATGGCGCGTTGCAGGTCGGTTTCAGTTTCCTGCCTGTGCTCCGTAAATCTGGCCGGATCAATGGCTGGCCGTGGTTCATTCCAGCTCCATGCAAACTCACTCATGGCTGGTATCCCGTCACGCGCTGCCACTCCTGCGAGAAGAGGGCAGAAAGGCGGTTAAATTCAGCGGTGTATTCACTCAGCGAGGCACACCCGCCAGCAGTGCGATGCGCCAGCATTGCCGCAAATACGGAGGCCGGGGAGTCGTAATACGCCAGCAGTGATTCGCCGTATGGTGTCAGGCCGTGCAACGCCAGCCCGTGTGGTGTGAAGTCCACGCGGTAGCAGTCGTCTACTGTGAAATAAAGGGTGTCTGCATTCTCCGGTTTTGTGGTGCGTGCTCTGTTGTCACGACCACGGATGTAGAGATCAAATAATCCCTGAAGAACGGGAGCCAGACGGGTGTCCTGTGTGCGTACCCATCTTGTGAAGTCATGAGCGTCAATCATGCTGCAATTCTCTTTACTACAGATGTGCGAAGGCCTCCCGCCGCAAGGTGCAGGAAAGGCCCGGAACAGGAATTAATGGAGTTTGTTTTGCTGCTGGAAGAGTTGTTGCAGCTCGTGCAGATCATCCGCCAGATAGCTGAAAACAGAGGCGGAATAGATGTTCGATAGCGCGTGGCTGCGCTCATGCAGCATATTGATGTGCATGATTTGCGCGACGCGTGATGCGCGGAAAAGTCTGCGGTTGATTTCAGTCTGGATGTGACGACGCGCAGCGTATGCGCGCTGTTGTTTGCGGTTTGCCATGGTGTGGCCTCTTGTGTAGTAAGTTGTGAAAACTCACCATCCAGAGCTGCGAAACTGTGGGTGGCGAGACGTACGAGGTTCGCAGTACCGGCTACACAAGAACCCGGCCCGACCGAAGTCGGCCCCGTACGCCCCGCCATAATTCTGGCGCGAAAAAAACGTGGCAATACAGTACGCACAAAAAAACCGCTGGCGCGGTTGTGCGCTTGTGTAGTTAGCAGGCTGCGAAACCCGGCACCCGTTTTATGAGGTGCAGCGGAAATGTAACCTGACTGATTGCGGCATGGCAAGCGGTTTTTTTGTGTGTGCATGTTCTGGTTTCTTAGTGGTTCAGAAAAAAATCAAAAACCTTGTCAATGCGTTGCAGCAGCTCTTGCTGTATTGCTTCCGGCGTTTCCGGTTCGCCTGGTGCCTCCACCGTCGCGCAGAAATCAGCAATTTCATGATGGAGTGTCAGGCGAATGGCAGGAGCCGTGGTTCTGACGTGCTCCTGCTCATCCAGCAGTGCCAGCACAGCAGACGGCGAGAGCATTGCGCGAAACGCCAGTAATTTTTGAGGCGTTGCCATTCGTTGCAGGGAAAATGCCAGTTCGCGTAGCTTCTGGTGGTTGATGGTGCTCATGTTCTGGCTTCCTTCAGTAGCTGGTTAAACATGTGAGTAAGTGGATTGCTACACCCGAACGGCATCGGGTTTACGTGGTAAGAAGCCTGGCCTCCAGTTTTGCGAGCGCGACCACCTGTGCTGCGGTTTGTTCTGATGACTAAGCCGCCGCGCCAAAGTTGGCGTAACTCAGCATTAATGGCTGTGGTTGGAGTATTCAGTGCTGCGGCGATCTCTCCGCCGCTACAACCCGGATGAGTAGCGATGTAGTCCAGAATGGTCATCTGCGTGGCTCCTGTACCTGTCGGATAAGATTCACCCGCGCCACGTTGGTGGCGCAGAAGTAAGTACCGTCAGTGAGGTAGATGTGGTGTGCATCCTTTTCCGAACGATGTTTGTCGATAGTGGTAATCAGGCGTTCGTCGACCTCGTATTCGCGCCCTCTGGAGGTAAAGCGAACGACGGGAAAATGCTTAATTGCCATTGCACCCCCTTTGTCCAGTAACCCTATGCGTTAAATACGGTGTGTCGGGCGTCATCAATGAATGCAACTTGAGAGCGCTCTATCAGGCGGAGATTTGTCAGAAGCGCTGATTCCCTTATGGGATGAGGAGTGATCAGGTATTTGTTCTGTAATCCGGCGATAATGGTGTATCGCTGTGACTCCGAGCCAATAGTGTAAATAAGGCGTCCGGTGTCAGATAAATCCAGTCCGGTGACTGGTTTAGTTTTGAGAAGCGCAAGTTCCACACCCTGTTCTTCGATGATTTTGGCAGCTTCTGCCGTGACTTTTGCGACTATCATTGTGTGGGTTGCGACGTCCATGTGAGCATTGGCCACGGCTTTTTTCGCTACTTCGCTTTCCATCTTTGAAATTTCTTTCAGTGCTCTGATGATACCTTCTTCTTTTGCGTGCATTTTTGTATCTCCGTTATTTGCGTGTGCGAATACCTCCGTTAATACGGATGGTTTTCACGTTTTCTTATTTAATTTGATGTTTTATTTGTATCGTTATTCATCAGAGAAAAAACGCTCGATCTTTTTCACTGAATTAATAATTCGCATAATCCCAATGGCGCAGGCCACCGAAATAATCAGAACAAGCCATGAGATAAATATACTCATGCGATATTCCCCAGCTTATACGGTTCAATATGTTCTCCGCATTCTGCGGCACAGATCAGCTCGGAAAGTTCGTTAAGTGCATCCAGATCATCAGCGTAAAAAGCCACGTCATACAGACTCCGGATTGCCCTGGTCAATGAGTCACGGGCTGCACGTTCAGCATGAACGCCTGATGCGCTTAAGCGAAAATAAAAACGCTCAAGTGCTTTGTTGATGAGTGTTTTATATTCTTTGTCCATTGCAACACCCTTTAATCTGCTTTCTGGATTTCAGCTTCTGAATCCATGCAAATAATTTCGATATAGGGTTCATTGCCATTAACCTGACGTGCCTTTTCAGCTTCGCTAATGATTCCGTGTACAGTCTGGTACGGAAGTTCTACGGTCAGGCGCGTGCCGTTCAGATAAACGTAAGTAGCTGCATTTTTTTCTGATGGGACAACTCCATCAATAGCTGATGCGCGCAATAACAGTTCACCGCGAAAATCAATAAAACGGATAAATACACCTTGTGCATGCTCTTTGGTCATAACGCACCTGTTATAAATCAGTCTGTTTAATAAAACTTTGCCCGCGAAGCAGACGATCAACCGTGCGAAGTGCTTCGTACAATGTGAAATCCTGTCCAAACTGAGTGTCGCCGTTGCTCAGAGCAAAAATGCGGTTTCCGGTAAATGGGTTGCGTTGGCATCTGTGAACCACGATTCCAGCTTTCTCAATCAGCCAGGTGTGTTCACCAATTTGTTTTACGGGATGGCCATCAGGTGTAGCGTGTGTTTCGCTCAGGCTGTAGCGGGAGTTACTACGTGATGCACTGGTAGCGAAACGGTTAGCGTGGCGTTCCGTTCCGGTACGAAAATTATGGCGTTGCTTCAGCATAAAATTACACCTCGTTATTTTGTCATCTGCACGTATTTCTCTGCGCTCCTGATGGTTTTCAGGAATATTGCGAAAAGGTTTACTTTGCGTTTTGTGTTTCTTCCTTCTTGGGTGACGGGGATTACTGATCTGTCGGCCTGCCTTCTTACCGCAAGAATGCTTTGATTCGTGCGTTTCGCGTAATCTTCCAGGCTTTCTTCAAGCACAGGTAACCCATGCTCATCACGGTATGGGTAGAACGCCGCCAAACGCTCAAAATCCGCTTGTTCGTATGTGTTCAGGACTTTTGCCATGATGTGATAACCTATTCAATCTGGTGCTATTTGTGGCTTTTTGTGGCGTCAAGTGGTACTCAACTGATAACCAATATAGTATTCAGGTGCACACCATGTCAATAGAGATATCAAAGAAGCTAAAAGCAATTCGAGAATCTGAGGGACTTAGCCAGGCAAAGTTCGCGGATTCAATAGGTATTGCGGTTGGTACAGTTAAGCAATATGAGACTGGTATTAGAGGTGTGGGGACGGAGGTTTTACTGAAAATCACAATGCATCCGAACTTTAAAAAATACACCACGTGGTTGATGAGTAACGAAACAAATGAGGCTGCTGGGCAGATCAGTCCGTCTCTCTCCCCTGATGGGCCAAAAAGCACATCGCCTTCTCAAAAACCCCGCAAGACTGGCACACAGCCCGGCTAATCATGGAGCGCTGGGGGCATGGTGGTCTTGTAACGCTGGGGTTTCACGAATGAGCATAAAATCAATTCCGGGAGGGTATCTTCTTGACATGCGCCCGGAGGGGCGTAAAGGCAAACGCATTCGCAAAAAATTTAAAACGAAATCGGATGCAGTTTTATATGAGCGGTGGGTGCTGGCGCAACAGCATAACAATGAGTGGAAAGGAAACTCCATTGATCGCCGTCCGCTGTCAGTGCTTATTGACTTGTGGTGGAAATACCACGGCCAGCTAATGAAGTCAGGGCATAACACGCGCCTTAAATTGCTGCGCTTGAGTGAGGCAATGGATGACCCGTGCGTGCATAAACTTAATACAACGATGCTCACCGAGCTACGTGTGTCCAGGATAGAGCAGGGGATACAGCCCAGCACCATAAATCGAGAGATTGGGGCGTTAAGCGCGATGTTTACCGCACTCATCTCATCCGGCCATTTTCTTAACGATAACCCCGTTCAAGGCCTTAAAGGAATGAAGGTTAACGAGCGCGAAATGGGATATCTGAGTAAGTCTGAATGTGTTCAGTTGCTGGATGCACTGGCTGAAAATCCCGATGAACGGCTGGCTGTCGAAATCCTTCTGTCGACCGGGGCGCGATGGGGCGAGGTAGCGGCACTGGAGCAGCGCCGTGTTCTTCATTGTCGAATCACTTTTTCAAAAACGAAGAACAGCAAAAACCGTACCGTTCCTATTTCTGAAAGCCTGTTTGAAAAGATCAAAAAACGGGGCGGGAAACTGGTGTTTCCGACGCTGGATTATCCATTGGTTCGCGATGTCATCAAAACGGTCGCACCTGATGTTCCTGACGGCCAGGCTGTTCATGCGCTGCGCCACACCTTCGCCAGTCATTTCATGATGAACGGCGGCAATATTCTGACGCTCCAGAAAATTCTGGGGCACGCAAAGATTCAGACAACGATGATTTATGCCCATCTTGCGCCGGATTACCTGCAGGATGCGGTGAGATTTAATCCCCTTGGAGATGCCTTATATGAAGCCTCTTAAATTTGATGATTTTCCATATGCAGACAGGTCTCTTAATGATAATGAACGTGGGCATTTGCAGGTTCTGCAACAGATTTCGCCCAAATTATTTATTCAATTCCTTAAAGATAGAGGAGCCAGAACCTCTTGTCTCTCGTGTGGGCGCCCAGATTTGTTTATTCCACATACGGTTGTTCACGGCACAGACCCTGAACTTGATGATTATGATGATTCAAATGATTGGGAATATGTCACTCCCATACACAAGGAGAACGAGCCCATTAACATCTACAATACTCGGTATGAAGTGTCATGTTCTTATTGCGGCTTCACATCCACATATACAGCCCACACAGTTGTTTGTTGGGCAAGAGACAAAGGATATATAGTTTGGGAGGGAATCTGAGTGGCATATGCTAAAAGTGAGCATGGCATAACCCTTATTCGTGAGGACATTGGCAACTCTTTCGGTGGGGGAGGCGGTGATAGTGGAGGCGGAATGTCAGATAAACTTGAAAGGCGAATTGAGCGGCTCGAAGGTGATTTATCGCTAACAAGAAACGACCTTGCGACGCTTGCTGAACGCACTACAAACCTCTCAACCAAAGCCGATGTTGGTGAGGTTAAAGGTGAGCTCAAAGCAGACATTGCGAATCTGAAAGGTGATCTTAAATGCGATATTGCGAATCTGAAAGGTGAGCTTAAATCTGATACAGCTCACCTGAAAGAGCAGATCAAATCAGACATTAACAGCCTGAAGGGTGAGATTGCCGAAGCGATGGATAAACGCTTTGACAAGATTATGGATGAGATGAATCGGCGGTTTGACAAAGTTGATGATAATACGAAGTGGCGGTTGAGTGGCATCATTATACCTGTGTGTATAGCCATCTTTACTTCGCTTTTTACAGCGGCGGCTACGTATTTCATTGCAAAATTTGTTGGCTGATGATCCACAAAGTGACCACATCACTGTTACTTGTTGTGGTTGACTGTGTTTTTGTGTGTCTGTAAGTTATTGATAATTATTTAACTTGTTGATTTTTGAATGTGATTATGGCCGCTCTGCGGCCTTTTTTCTTTTCACTGTCGAAGAGTCACCGTAAAATCAAC
>OLPP01000534.1_pt1 | contig 27228 bp, 15 predicted proteins | sample 1643151 | NCBI WGS metagenome assembly OLPP01 (sample SAMEA3136679, study PRJEB25190) | human gut metagenome | biome: human gut; feature: human-associated habitat; material: faeces | place: Austria | collected 2013 | reverse complement strand
CAAATATAGGATATCGTATCTCTTCTCGGGCGTCTGTTCTTAATGAATTAAATAGCAACATCTTATTGTTAACTTTAGTTTTTATTATGGTTGACAATATCTTTTTACCATGTTACAGTAACAAATAAGAGAATTTTAGAAATAAAATGCAATAAGAATTATCGTGCTTTCATTTTGGAAGCTATTTTGTGAGGTTAAGAAAGGATTCATTATGAGTGAAGCAGTAACTATTGACACAATTAAAAATATATTAACAAAAAATGTAAATAAAGAATATTCTCTTTCACGCGAGGAGGCCATCGCTATTATGAATCTTCCAGAAGACGATATGCCTCTTCTTATGGAAATGGCCGGAAGTCTTCGTAAAAAATATAAAGGCAATCATGTGAGTATTCATCTTCTTACAAACGCCCGCAGTGGAAACTGTTCTCAAAATTGTGCTTATTGTGCCCAGTCTTGCCGTTCAAAAGCAGAAATTGAAAAATATAAATGGGTAAATGATGAAAAGTTATACAGTGATAATGCATTTGTACATGATAACCATCTTTCCAGACACTGTATTGGTCTTAGCGGAATGAAGTTTACCGATGAAGAAATAGAAGAGCTGGCTGAAAAAATTCGTATTATGAAAGCACAGGGAACACATCTTTGCTGTTCCATCGGTTTTCTTACTGAAAAACAGGCATTAATGTTAAAAGAAGCCGGTCTTGACCGAATTAATCATAATCTAAACAGCAGCCGTTCCTACTATCATAATATATGTACCACTCATACTTATGAACAGCGTGTAAATAATATTCATATGTTACAAAGACTTGGTTTTGAAATTTGTAGCGGCGGTATTATCGGTATGGGTGAAAGTAAGGAAGATATTGTAGATATGCTCCTCGATCTTCGTGAAATTCAGCCCGAGGCTCTGCCAATCAACTTCCTTCTCCCAATTCCAGGGACTCCTTTAGAAAATGCAGATACTTCTGTTCTCACACCATCTTACTGTATGAAAGTACTGTGCCTTGCCAGATTAATGGTTCCACAATCCGATATCCGATGTGCTGCCGGAAGAGAAGTTTACTTTAAAGGACGTGAAAAAGAACTTCTCAGTATCGTAGACTCTATCTTTGCCTCCGGTTATCTCACGGCAGATGGACAGGGAATCTCTGATACGATAAAAACAATTACTGATGCAGGATTTACATACGAAATAGAATCTGATTAATTCTGATTTGCTGCAGGCCAAATAGACGCCCACAGGGAATAAAATATCCTATATTTATCTCCCTGAGTTCGTCTACCTTGCCTGCGGCAAATCAGGATTCAAATATTTTTTCAGATATTTTCCAGTATAAGATTCTTCTACCGCAGCAACTTCTTCCGGTGTTCCGCAAGTCACCATCGTGCCGCCGCCTTCGCCACCTTCTGGTCCCATATCAATGATATAATCGGCTGTTTTGATGACTTCAAGGTTATGCTCAATGACTACAACTGTATTGCCACCTTCCGTTAACCGCTGCAAAATATCAACCAGTTTATGAACATCGGCGAAGTGTAGTCCCGTTGTGGGCTCGTCCAAAACATATATTGTCTTTCCGGTACTCTGGCGGCTTAATTCTGTGGCAAGTTTTACTCGCTGTGCCTCTCCACCGGAAAGAGTTGTCGATGGCTGTCCTAACTTGATATAGGAAAGTCCCACATCTCGAAGTGTCTCTATCTTTCTTCGGATCGATGGCACACTCTCAAAGAATTCACATGCTTCATCGACATTCATATCTAACACTTCAAATATGTTTTTGCCTTTGTATTTTACTTCCAATGTCTCTCTGTTGTAACGCTTTCCATGACAGACTTCACATGGTACATATACATCAGGAAGAAACTGCATTTCTATCTTTAAAATACCATCACCGGCACAGGCTTCACAGCGGCCGCCCTTTTTATTGAAACTGAAACGTCCTTTGTCATATCCTCTTGCTTTGGCATCTTTTGTCATAGCGAACAATTCGCGGATATGGTCAAATACTCCTGTATAAGTGGCTGGATTAGAACGTGGAGTACGTCCAATCGGAGACTGGTCAATGTTGATTATCTTATCTAACTGTTCTGTTCCTTCAATATCTTTATGTTTTCCTGGTTTAATTCTTGCACGGTTTAATACGCAGGCAAGCTTCTTATAAAGTATCTCATTAACAAGGGAGCTTTTCCCTGAACCGGAAACTCCTGTTACACAGGTAAATACGCCGATTGGAAACTTTACGCTGATATTCTTTAAGTTATTCTCCGAGGCTCCTTTTACTGTCAGATAACCCTGCGGCTTTCTCCGAACTTCTGGAACAGGGATTTTCATTTTCCCGCTAAGGTATGCTCCTGTAATGGAATCTGGATTCGCCATCAGTTCTTCTGCTGTTCCAACTGCAACAACTTTCCCACCGTTTTCGCCTGCCATTGGTCCAATATCCACAATGCAGTCTGCCTCTCGCATCGTATCTTCATCATGCTCAACGACAATAAGTGAATTGCCTAAATCTCTCAGACGTTTTAATGCAGAAATGAGTTTGTCATTATCTCTCTGATGCAGACCAATACTCGGTTCATCAAGAATGTATGCCACTCCAACAAGTCCAGAACCAATCTGCGTTGCAAGACGAATTCGCTGTGCTTCTCCACCAGAAAGCGTTCCTGTTGGCTGTGAAAGACTTAAATAGTCAAGACCAACATCATTTAAAAAGCCGATTCTTCCACGAATCTCTCTTAACACCTGCTTACCGATAAGCTGCTGTCTTTCTGTAAGTTCAATTTCATTAAAATAGGAAATTAATCGCTTTACGGAGAGACAGGTCAATTCGGAAATATTGTACTGACCTACTGTTACTGCCAGAGATTCAGGCTTTAATCGCTGACCGTGACAGCTATCACATGGAGTTACTGTCATAAAGTTTTCATATTCTGCTCTCTGACGTTCAGAATGATTCTCGCGATAACGACGCTGTACATTACGAATCAGGCCTTCAAAAGTAACGTCATAGACACCCTCTCCACGCTTTCCTTTATAGTATACTTTTACCTCATGTCCATTCGTTCCATGAATAATAATATCCTGGACTTCCGGACTTAAATCACAAAATGGCGTACTCAAATCAAAATCATACTCTCTTGCCAATGCATCAAGAACTGCTCTCGTATAACTCTTTGGATCTGTGCAAGACTGCCACCCCAATACAGTAATCGCCCCATCTGCAATACTCATTTTTTTATCTGGAATCATCAGGTCAACATCAAACTCCATCTTAAATCCAAGTCCGTGACAGACTGGACAGGCTCCAAACGGATTATTGAAAGAAAAGCTTCGTGGCTCAATCTCATCAATGCTGATACCACAATCCGGGCAGGAAAAACTCTGGCTAAAATTCATCGGTTCCCCACCAACAACATCTACTAACAAAAGTCCCCCTGTAAGCTTCATTACGGTCTCAATCGAATCTGTAAGACGGTTTTCAATACCTTCCTTTATCATCAGACGGTCTACAATAATCTCAATATTGTGCTTTTTATTTTTTTCTAACTTAATCTCTTCTGCAAGGTCATATAGATTCCCGTCAATGCGAACACGGACATAGCCACTCTTTTTTGCATCTTTTAATATTTTTACATGTTCTCCCTTTCTTCCTCTTACAATCGGTGCAAGAAGCTGAATTTTCGTCCGTTCTGGAAGCTTCATTAAAATATCTACAATCTGGTCTACTGTCTGCTTGGAAATTACTTTTCCACACTTTGGACAGTGAGGAATGCCAACTCTCGCATAAAGAAGCCGCAGATAATCATAGATTTCCGTTACTGTACCAACTGTAGAACGTGGATTGCGGTTCGTGGACTTCTGATCAATCGAAATGGCAGGAGAAAGACCCTGAATATCATCAACGTCCGGCTTTTCCATCTGTCCTAAGAACTGTCTTGCATACGAAGACAGTGACTCCATATATCTTCTCTGTCCTTCCGCATAAATCGTATCAAATGCCAGTGAGGACTTACCAGAACCTGAAAGTCCTGTCAGTACTACAAATTCATTTCTCGGTATATCTATATTAATATTTTTAAGGTTATGCTCACGCGCCCCTCGAATGCGAATGTATTCTTTCTTTTCGCTCATTATATTGTATCCTTTCTAATCGTCATAATCCCTCAAAGCAATCTTATACTTTTTCAGTTCATCTCTTAATTCTGCCGCTTCTTCAAAGTTCAGTTCTGCCGCTGCCTTATTCATCTTCTTTGTTAACTTAGCTATCATTTCCGTAAGTTCCTTACGGTTCATAGATTCCGTATCTTTCTTTAAGGAACCTCGGCTCTTCTCTGGTGCTTCTTCATTGGTAATAGAAATGACATCACGAATTGCCTTTTGAATAGTCTTTGGCGTAATGCCATGTTCTTCATTATATGCCATCTGAATTTCACGACGCCGCTTTGTTTCTGTGATGGCGGCACGCATGGAGTCTGTAATCGTATCTCCGTACATAATAACGTGTCCTTCTGCATTTCGTGCGGCACGTCCGATCGTCTGTACAAGAGAAGTTTCTGAACGTAAAAATCCTTCCTTATCCGCATCAAGAATAGCAATCAGCGTAACCTCTGGAATATCTAATCCCTCTCTTAAAAGGTTAATTCCAACAAGAACATCAAATACCCCCATTCGCAAATCTCTTACAATTTCAATTCTTTCTAATGTATCAATATCGGAATGAAGATATTTCACACGAATATCCAATTCTTTCATATAAGCAGTCAAATCTTCTGCCATCCGCTTCGTCAGGGTAGTTACCAGAACTTTATTCTTCTTTGCTACCTCTTTATTAATCTCACTAATCAAATCATCAATCTGTCCCTCTACTGGCCGAACATCAATCGGTGGGTCAAGAAGTCCTGTCGGACGGATAATCTGTTCTGCCCGGAGCATCTCATGCTCTCCCTCGTACACATTCGGAGTCGCAGATACAAAAAGCATCTGATCAATTCGCTCCTCAAATTCATCAAAATTAAGAGGACGGTTATCTAAAGCTGAAGGCAGTCGGAATCCGAAATCAACTAATGTCTGCTTTCTTGAACGGTCTCCTGCATACATTCCACGCACCTGCGGAATCGTAATATGCGACTCATCGACAATCATAAGAAAATCATCCCCAAAGAAATCAATCAGCGTATACGGAGCCTTCCCCGGCTCTAATCCCGTAAGATGTCTCGAATAATTCTCAATTCCAGAACAAAATCCTGTCTCTTTTAACATCTCTATATCAAAATTCGTTCGTTCTGAAATTCTCTGTGCCTCTAAAAGCTGATCGTTCTCCTTAAAATATTCCACTCTCTCGTCAAGTTCTTCCTTAATCGTCTTCACCGCACGCTCAATCTGTTCCTGCGGCACAACATAATGCGAAGCCGGAAAAATAATCGCAAAATTAAGACTTGCCTTAATCTCTCCCGTCAGCACATCGACCTGCATAATCCGATCAATCTCATCACCAAAAAATTCAATGTGAATCGCATCTTCAAAAGAAGAAACCGGCACAACTTCCAGCACATCTCCACGTACACGGAAACTGCCTCTCTTAAAATCAAGCTCATTACGCACATACTGGATATCAATCAGACGGCGCACAACCTCATCCCTGTCAATCTCCATTCCAGGGCGCAGCGAAATCATCATCTTCGCATAATCGTTCTTGCTACCAATGCCGTAAATACACGAAACCGATGACACAACAATGACATCCTTCCTTTCAATCAGCGCTGCTGTCGCACTGTGGCGCAGCTTATCTATCTCATCATTAATCGAAGAATCCTTCTCTATATAAGTATCCGTAGAAGGAACATATGCTTCCGGCTGATAATAATCATAATAAGACACAAAATATTCTACCGCATTATGTGGAAAAAATGCCTTAAACTCACTGTAAAGCTGCGCTGCCAGAGTCTTATTATGTGCCAGAATCAGCGTCGGCTTATTCAACTGTGCAATGACATTCGCCATCGTAAATGTCTTACCAGAACCAGTAACTCCAAGCAAAGTCTCAAACTGATTCCCTTCTTTAAATCCCTTTACCAGCTCCTCAATCGCCTGTGGCTGGTCTCCAGTCGGCGCGAAGTCCGACACTAATTCGAAATGGTCCATGAAGCAAATCCTCCCTCTTATCGTAGTATGTTTCCGATTATATCAAATATGCGAACAAATGTACAGACAAAATCCAAATATTTGTTCTGATTTAATTCATATAAGAAATAGACGCACCCGAAGAGAGAAGCCGCCCTATATCTGTGACTTTATCACTGTGGGCTGAGTGTTCGCTTGACGGCTCACATTCAGTCCTCGTTCTAAGACCACAGATATAGGGCGGCTTCTCTCTTCGGGTACTGTCTTGGGCTTGATTTTGTTTGAATCAAATTGCCTGGTGTAGGAATTTAAGAATATAAGTAGAGGTTTTCTACTTGCTTTAAAATTATTAATACTCAGTATAACTATATATTATTATCAGTGCTATCCATAAAATGTAGTTAAAAAATGGTAACCAATTCACTCATATACGGAAAGTATCTGCATACTGAAAACGCTATATCACGCTTTATTTACTTTTTCGTTTTCTTACTACAAGGAAGATAATCACAACGGCTGCAGCCACTCCAATAATAATCCATGTCAGGATTGGTGTAGTATCGCCAGTCTTACCACTCTTAGACTTCTTAGTATTATTATTAGGTGGTGTCTTTTCCTTTTCTGTTGAAGTAGTCTCCTCTTCACTAGAGGTTGTCTCTTCCTCCTCGTCACCTTTTTCTCTATTTGTAAGAGTAATCGTACCAGTTTGCTGTTCCATAGATAATTCTACATTGCCCTCACCACTGATCTTATAAGCAAAATTATCTGGATCAATCGTGTTACCATCTGCATCTGTCTCTTCTATGTAAACTTTCGTTGTACTGCCATCCTTCTCAACTCGAACAGGTACAGTCACCTTACCATTCTGCTGTAACTGTACTGTCTGAATAAGTTCATTCTCTACATTATCGTCTGAACCTGTCTGCTTGTAGACAGAAGCATAGAACGTATCATTTGTTGTTGTCTGCTGTCCATTCTGATCAAGCACCTTCTTCTCAATGGTCAGCTCTGCTACAACCAAGAAATCTTCAGGAATAATAGTAAATACGTTACTGATATTCATCTTTCCCTGTGGACGGCCCTGTAACTGCACTTTATTATCTGCAGAATCACCGGAGCCATCTCCAACTACACATTTATAGGTTCTATCCTGCTCTGTATGTGTCTCTCCCATAGCATATGGAACACCATTCTCATCTGTTTCAAACAGATAATAAGTACCGTCTGGAAGATTATCATACTTTATTGTCTCACTGTGGCTTCCATTAAAATCAATTGTCTTCAAATAATTCTTTCCATAAGGAATCGTTCCTTCGGCATCGCAGAACAGTCCAACATAATATCTTGCTCCTGGAACAGTCTCTCCATTCTCTTCCTCATAAGATTCCGGCGCCTGCAGATTATAAATCTTCCCTGTTTCCGGATCCATATAAACTAAAGCCTTTGTTACTTCTAAAGAACCTTGCTGATTACTTACTCCCTTGGTATAAGTCTCCACATCATAAATCCAGTTCTGTCCATCTTCCATATATGGAATCGCAACTAAAAATGGAGAAAACATTCCATAAGAAGCGCTGTCTTTTTCTTCGACAAGATACATTCCCTGCGCCAGATTGGTAAAACTAACTTTACCGTTACTATCTGTTTTCTTTGTTACTGCTGAAATACCAGAATTGTCAATGACAGTAGTAAGCTTCTTCGCCGCATTCAGGTTCTTATCACTTGTTGTAATGTCATTGACATCTACACCTGTAGATTCCAAAGAACTAACAATATCAAAAGAAATATTTACTTCATCATGACTGATAGATGCAACCTGATAAATGCTAACAGAAACGCCGGCCTTATTGGTAACGCTGTCTCCCTGCTTTACATCATCTAAATTAATTGTTATGCTGCCTTTCTTATCTTTGTTATAACTGTCTGCCGCTTTAATCTGGGTCGGCATTAATAATCCTACTGCCATCGCAGCTACAGCTAACAAGGTAAGAATATATTTGCTGTATTTGATTATTATAGATTTCATCAATTGTTCCTCCTTTTTCATGATCGGTTATGGATTTGTTTTATCACTTTCTCTTTTTACTGCCTGACTTCTTTTTATGTTTGCGTCTCTTTTGCCGCCTTCGCTGCCTGCTACGCACCAGACTGTAAATAATCAAAAGTACAAGAACTCCTGTCGAAATCAAGAAAGTCCTCTGCTTCAATAACCACCTCCATAACGTATTCTTCTGGGAGTTAGTACTTTCTGTCTTATATGGTACTCTTCTTGCATGAACTAACAAACGATGTGTATTAATTCCATATGGAGTACAAGTCACCAGTGTTACTCTGTCCTGCCCTTTTGCGATAGTCAGATGCTCCATTTCTTCCGGTTTCACTGTCTCCACATTAAACACCTTATACGCAAGGTTCTTTCCCAAAATATGAATATAAAATTCATCATTCTTTTCTAACTGATCTAAATTAGAAAAAAGTTCCGCACTCGGAAGTCCTCGATGCCCTGTTAATACAGCATGCGTATTCTTGCCTCCAACCGGTATGGAAGTGCCCTCAAGATGCCCTATTCCCTTTTCCAGTACTTCCTGCGATGTTCCATGATAAATGGGAAGATATAGCGAGATTTTTGGAATCTCCAAAGCCCCCATGACTCCGCTTTCTTCCATATCCAAAACATGATTATACGCACTGTCCGACTTCTTCTCTTCCTGTGAAAATGCATCAGAAAGCTGTGGATTCTCTCTTGCCAGCATCTCATTATACTTCTGCGCATCTTCCAGATATTTCTGAAGTTTCTCTTTGTTCATCGTATGGACTGCATGATCATAAGAGTCGATTACCTTTCCCTCACGAATCTGATTATAAAGCGTCCCAAGTACCGGATAATTCAACGTCGCATATCCTGCCACAAAAAGCAGTGTGATCAGTATTCCTAATATCTTACTTTTCATTTCGCCTAACCTGTTTTTTCCTTGCTTTTTTCTTTTTTGGTCTTATACGATAATAATACCATAATAAAATTATTAAGACAACTGCAAGAACGCCTACAAGTGCATACGCTTTCCACGTATTATTGGTTTTGCTTTCAGATTTATCTTTTTTCTTTGCTTCCCTGTACGGAATCCTCTCCCCTCTTACAAGAAGGCGGTGACTATTAATCCCATATGGCGTACAGGTTATCAACGTTACATAATCTCTATTTTTATTAATTAACAGATCGGATATATTCTCCGGCAGAACTACCTTAATCTGATTCACTTCATAAGCCAGTGTCCGATTCAATACATGAATATAAAAAATATCTCCCTCTTTTACCTCTGTAAGATTATCGAACATTTTTGCCGATGGCAGACCAGTATGGGCCGAAATAATTGAATGCGTTCCTTTTCCCCCTACCGGAAAAGAACTGTTTTCAAGATGTCCTGCTCCTTTTTCTAAAGACTTGCTGTCTGTCCCATGATAGATTGGCAGATACACATCAATTGAAGGTATCTCTACCGCTCCCATCACACCGTCCCCAGCAATATTTAAAATATTATCATAATCCTCATTCTGTTTTTCCACCGCTTCTGGATCAAATGGGTCTGTCAAAACGACATTTCCAAGAAGTTTTTTATTATATTCTACTGCCTTTTTCAAGGCCTCACTAATTTGCTTTTGCGACATTTGTGCCGCTTTCTTATCGTAATTATCCACTACCTGCCCCTGATGTCTGCTGATATACCAGTCACTGAACACCGGATACAATGTAACACCTAATCCTGCTAAAAAAAACAGGGCCAATACTATATTTATAATCTTTTGTTTCATCCCGTTCACACCCTGTTGTAATCATGGGGAAGCCATACATGGCTTCCCCGTAAATATGCCTTTCGGCAATCATCCTTATTCAGAAACAAAATTTGCTTTGTCTCATTTTCCTTCAATTAATATGTTCTAGTATGTTCTTTTTGTTATTTATGTTCTCTCTGTAAATGCTTCTTTACTGTGCATTTTTATTATGCTCTTCTTTTTTTAGAAGCGATAAGAAGAAGTGCTGCACCAGCCATGATTACAAGACCGCCGATTGTGAAGAGGTAAGTACCCATGCCACCGGTTGCTGGGAGGTTGAAGCCTTTGTTGTTGGTAATATCAAGAGAAATCACTCCATCTTCCCCAACATTGTTTTCATCTCCTTCATTCATGCTATATTTAAAATCATATATCGTATTATCATTTGGTGTAGCTGTAGAAATAACAACTTTTACAACAGAAGTTAATGCACTATATCCACTAGGCGCCTGTAACTCTTTCAAGTAATAGGTTCCTGCCGCTAGTTTAGAAGCATCACCAAAATTAATTACACCATCATCACCAGATGTAGCTTCTTCTATCTTATCTGCACAAGCAGCATCTCTATATAATCCAAATGTTGCTCCCTTTAATGGTGAACCATTATCCTTTTTCTTATTAATCTTAATTTTGAAAGAATATACTTTTACTTCTTTCTTACTTCCATCGGTTGTTCCATCAGGGTTGTTTGTATATTCTACTTCCGCCTTATTTATAGTACCATCAGAACCTACAACTGCATTTTCATTTACTGTAACAGTATATTTCACATGAATTGCTTCACCCTTTAAGTCTCTGATTTTAGATGAAATTAAAGAAATTGTAATTTTATTTGCGGTAGAATCATACTCAAATGTATAATCCGTATCTTCAACTAATGGAGAATTTACGTCTGTAGTATACACTTTTAAATCTGCTTTATCTTTAGCAAATGTAAGACCTGTAGACAATGTATCAGTAATTTCATACTTCAATGTTGTCTCATTATAAGCTTCATCATAATTTGGAACTGTAGGACCTGTAATCGTATAGGTAACTTCGTCTCCTACACCAACTGTCTTCTTATCCGGTACCTTATCTGTATCTGGAATCCCCTGATTCTTTGGAGAAACACTGACATTATAATTCCATGTTGAACCGTCAGCCGTTGTTACTGTTTCAGGTATTGATACAAAGAATGGCTTACTTGCAACATATTTACTAGGTGTCTTTGTCTCAACAACAAGATAATATCCTAGAGCGTGTTTGAAAAATATTTAAAGTTGTTTATATTGCCAAAATCAATTATTATATACTGCATATATGTCTTTAAAATATGTCAATTATGATATAAATAATATTTATTTTTGATATTTTCAGTATCAACAAGCAGTAATAACTCTTGTGTTTTGTATAACTTTTATTTTTCAAACATGCTCTAACTCTAGATTACTAAATGTAGCCTCACCTTTTCTAGTCTCGCCTGTTCCATCAGCTGTTGTCTGACTCTGTCCTGTTAATTTAGATGCAATCGCCTTTGCCTCATTTGCTTTTGCTTCTAAATCTGCTGTACTGATACTTCCCAAAGTGTCTGGTGTTAAATTTAAGCTTGCAAAATCTGTCGTCAGCTTCCAGGCTTTATATTTACCATTCGTTCCTGGTTCTAAACTTGCCACTTTATAAATAGTAAACTCTGCCCCGCCTAATCCTGGATATTTTCCATCAGCATCTTCTTTATCTGTTGTTTTGTTAATAGTTAAACTTCCTTTTGCCTGAGGATTTGTAATCGTACTCTCGGCATTCGCCATTGCTGGTAATAATGTGATCGCCATCATCACTGTTGTTGTCACTGCTAATAGTTTCTTCCATAACTTCTTCATATTTGTTCCCCGCTTTCTTTGTTATTTTTGAAACATAAACTGTTTGTCCCCGAGTATCCTATATATACAGGGCGAATGAACCCTGTCATATTAAAATAAAAGTGTCATAAGTACCTTATAGAATAGATTTCCGTTCTATATGATTCTTCTCCTCCTTCGGATGATATACCATCCTCCGGCTATGATCATAATTCCTACACCAAAGATCGTGGCTCGGAAACCGCCTCCGGCTGCTGGCATATCAAAGAGTTTATTATTCGTTATCTCCATTTTCAAATCATAATAATAATGTGTATTCGAATCTCCCACTACTGTAAATCCAGAACTTGCACTTTCTCCCTCTGTAGTTCCTACTACAACAGTAATTGGATTCGCCAATAAGTTATAATTTTCCGGAGCTTTTGTTTCTGTTATTGTATATTCTCCTGGAAGTAAATCAGAAGTAGCAACAATACCTTTATTCGGTCCATCTAATGGTGTTGTAACAGTTTTTTCGTAATTATCCGGTCCTGTTATCTTAAATTCTGCACCACCAAGCTTTTCTTTATTGGCATTATTCTTTGTAATCTCGATACTTCCTCGTTGTAATGTGTTAACAACCGAAACTGTCTTTTCTTCTACTCCTTCCGTAGTCTCCGTTTTTTCTGAATCTGAATAGGTTACCTGATAAATATAATTTCCAAGTTTAATATATTCTTCGCTATTTACTGGGTTGTAATTATTTTCCCCGTTTTTCACAACCTCTCTTACTTTATAATCAGAAAGATTCGGATTACCTGGAATTTCAAATTCACAGGCCCATTGTTTTGTCGCGTCTACCTCTTTAACTTGTTCTGGCTGGGCAACATCTTTGTAATATAATCCTAAAAATGTGCTTTTTGGTTTTAAATCATCTTTTAAATCAAAATTTTCCTCTCCTGTTCCATCCGATTTTTTAGAATCTTTCCACTGTTTTTCTGCCTTTATCACTTTATAATTTTTATGATTTGTAACAAGTACAGAAGCATCATTTCCTAATTCAATCGTTCCTTCTGCAGTATACTCCTTAGATGTATCCACATCTTTACAGTCACTTACCGTTATCGTCGGCACTTTGTATTCCTGATTATTCAGATTAATTTCTTCAACCTTAAACTTTGTACCTGAAAGAATCTGCGTTATGCTGATGGTATATCCTACAGGAATCCCTGCAACCTTACCAGTAGAGTCTGTATCTCCTGCTACTTCCACCTTTCCAGACTCCAACGCTCTTAATGTTCCATTCTCATTCTTATAGTAAATTGTCTCCGTCTTATTCTCCCCTCTATCATTTACACAATATAAATAATATGGGCCTACATATGGAACCAATTCTCCTTCCGTACTTGTTAAGTAGATCCTAAAGCTAAACGTGCCGTCTGTCGTCTGCCCTTCCTGCATCGCTTTGGTTATACGCAGCTCTCTTTTATTGGCTGCAGAACAATTATTTGTGAATACAACTAATCTTCGATTCTCAGCTACTTCCTTCGAAGTGCGGATGTCTTTAACTTTTTTCCCTTCCTCATTTTCATTTTCTGTATATGCTGTATAAGTGACATCATTAATTTTTATGTCATCGTACTCTTCTGACTTTACACCAATTTCCTCGACATAATATTTTTGATTATCCTTTAAACCAGAAAATGTTGCTTTTTGGCCTGGTTTTAAATAAAATGCTCCATGATCATCGAAAGTTACAGCAGTACCATCCGCCATCTTTGCTGCTTTTAGTACCTCATAAGTATTTTCTTCAAATGTTCCATCCCCTTTGGATTTCTGTGCATATACTTTAAATTTAAACAGAACATTCGCATACTTTTCTTTATCTGTGTTAGAAAGTTCTTTCTTTACTTCAATCGAACCATCTGGAACAACCGGAAGATTAAACTTCATATGAAGATTAGAAGCACCTGCGCCTCGCTCAAAGTAAAACATACGCATCGTATGGCTGGAATAATCTTTGAAAGTATCTCCTTTGAAATAATCACTAACTTTATTGTCATTCCACGCAGTTCCATCTGGGAAGTAACCTGCCTCTTTAAATAATTCCTTAATCGTGGTAGTAGATTCCGCTGGTGTTCCACCTGTCACACAATCTTTCCATGAAACTACACCAGTTGCAAAGTTTATCTTACCGGAATGTGCATCGTGAATACCACCAATGTCAAGAACTAATGTCCCATCTATAAAAACCCACATATCATCATCGCCGTTGAATTCATAGACCATTGGCTCTTTTTTTCCATTTTGTGTGACCTGTCCATTCTTCTGCTGAACAAAGTTGGCTGATACTTCCATTCCAAAATAGTAATTTGGAGTTCCGTTTACCAGATATAACTTCTCTCCTTTTCTTGGAGCAGTATCTGTCAGGGCCTTTCCGTCTTCATCGTACAAATTTTTATTGGTTGAAAAACGGCCATCAATGATGGAATTATACGGCATAAAATTACCACGTTTGTAATAATATAAGTCCTCATTTTTCGGTGTCCCTATCTGCTTATATACCTTAAACTCCTTTGCACTGCTGCCTGTCGAACCTGAACTGCTGGTATCTAAATAGGCATAATTTTCAAAACTACTGTATTCATAGTATCCTGTATTAGCATAGATACTTTTGATAAATAAGTGGTTTGTTTCTGTTGCCCCACTAAATAAGCCAGACAGACTTTTTGCACCATTTTTTGCTATCGGATAACCATCTGTTCCCAAACGTCTTTCCAGCAAGTTATTTTTAATAGTTCCATTACCGTAATTTCCATCTAAATTAATTGAATTATCTCCATTCTTAAGATATTTATTAGCCTCTCCTTCCAAGTCTATCATTTTAATCTTGATTCCCTTAGATGCGCTGTCCACCGTTTCAACTGTCGATAACATCTCTGTGTAAACAAAATAAAGCGTTTTATTTTGTAATTCTTCTCTATTTTGTCCACTTTTAGTTCTGTAATATGTAGTACGATTCTCCACTTCTAATGAAATAATATCCGTTCCATTCGTTCCATCATAAGAAGTACCAGAATCTGTAACAACCGCTTTCATTAATTGATAACTCTGTTGTTCACTATCTGTTAATTTATAATACTGACTATAGTTTGTTTCCGTTATACTTGATAAATAGAAAGATTTTGCATCTATTTCCAGATTACTCAATACAGCATTTGTCTCTGAAAGCTCTATCGCTGTTCCTCTGTCATCAACAAGGTTTACAGTTGTCTGTATCCGGCTGTTCTGCTTCCAGATAATTGTAAATGTCGAAAAACTCTCCGTTTCAAAATCAACTTTTTTGACAACCTTTTTCGTGGTAGTTGTAATATCTTTTAACTGTTTACTTTCTGAAAGATCTACTACCTCTTTTACTTTACCCGATGTATCTTCTTCCAGATGCATTACTGTTACATCCGTATCTTTAGAGTCCTTACGGTCTTTCAACTCTTCTGGCATTGTGATCTTTTTATATTCCATAGAAACCTGAACTTTTCCATCTGGTTCTATCTTATTCCCATTCTCATCTACGAAAGAAATGTCGTAAGCCAGAAATCCTGCAATATCATAGATTTCATTCTGTGCCTTTTCCAGAAGCTGCTTCTTTACTTCTGCATACTGTTTTTGTGTTTCTTCATTATCCTGTTCAATCGGCACGATCTGTAACTTTGCACTATCAGCGATAACTCCTGCTTCGGACTCTTTTACTTCTACTTTTACATCGTCATTTTCATATCGAAAAATTTTTTTCTCTTTTATATCGGATTCTTCGCTTGTATCGGCTTCTTCAGCTGATTCTTCCTCTGGCAAAGTTTCTTCTTCACTAGAACTTTTTTCTTCTGTCACTTGCTCCTGAGCTGCTTCTATGTTCCTTTCGTTCCCTGTCTCTGCATCTTCTTTAGTACTTGTTTCTTCCGTCTGCTTTTCTGTAGTTTTCTCCGCTGCTTTTTCTTCTGCATTATCGCTCTCTGGCTGCACTTCTTCCTTTTTAGGCGTATCAGAAGTTAGCCTGGATTCGGTCGGCTGATCAGATGCTTCCTGCGCCCCTGCTTCTTCGGTCTGGACAGACTTATCCCCCGTATTCTGTTCTTCGCCTTGCTCTGCCATACCTGTTTTAGCCGCAGATGTTGTTACTGCCTCCTCACTGCTCATTGAAGCAAATCCTACAATATGCGGTGTCGTAAATAACATTACTGCAACAATAAGGATTGCTGTGAGTCGTTTCCATTGTCCTTGGTTTCGCTTCACGTTCTTCATAGTATTTCCCCGCTTTCTTTAAAATAATTCCTGTAATGAATTATCTGTATATTGCTAGTTCCCCGTTTTTTTTACCAAATACTGTGAATATAGTTCTTTATTATCTGACATTTTTTATTTCTAATATTTTACCATCAATGGTACTAATTTGTCATCAAAAATATTTCTATACTTTATGAATAATCACCATAAATTTATCAATAGTTATAATTTTTTATATTTTTTCAGCAATAATCTTTATATTAAAATAACTTTATTTTCTATAACTTACACTCTCGCTATATCCCCTGCATAGTCTTGCGTAGCTTTCCAATATTAACAGTCTTTTGGAAGAAATGTTCCACAGTGATTGACAACCATTTAGGAATCTCTGAAACTATGTTTATTAACTATGTTGAAATATAATTTTTCCTCTTTATAATCATCTTTTATATTAAAAAACATTTAAAAGTTTTTTCTTTCACTAATTAATAAATTTTTCTTTCTTTTTGTAAGTGTCATTAACAAATTTTTTGCTCTTTGTAAGCTTCTTATACATAAAGACATTTGCAAGCTTTTCCTTTCACCAATTGATGATTTTTTTATCAAAGTTATTGAATTTTTTCTTTGGAAGTGACATCCTCCCCCACCTGTAGAGATCGGGAAGCCCCCACTGATACTGATTTGTTGCTCACCACCTACAGGTGACATCTGATATATCTGAAGGAAAACAACACTACTCCTTCTCAATTTATTAAAAGCAAAAAATAAAAAAGTACCGCATCAAAGAGGTGAGACGATACTTTTTTATTACTTTTAATAAAATGTACTCTCGGAGTCTTTCCTGCACTTGCTTTTGTGGCTGATTTTCCGCCAGTCGCACCCGAATTTCATCAACGTACGTACCGCGTACGCTTCAGAAATTTGGACACAACTGACAAAAAATCTTCTCACAAAATCAAGCACAAAAAGATTCCGAGAGTACATTAAATTGTTTTAACGAATATATTTTTCTGCTATTTTCTTAAGTTTTTCTGGATTTTGGGTATACCAGCTTTCATAGGTTAAATGCTCTGCCGAAATCATCTGACCAAGTTCTACAAAGAAATCCGGGATTTCTTCTGCAAGCATTGTTCCCCATTCTTCTCCAAAATGCTCTGCTCCCTGTGCATCTGTTCCATTTACATGAAAAGCAAATGCCGGCTGCATTTTTCCATCCACACGTTTAGATGCCCCGTGGAAACCAAGCTTTCCAATCTGATGTGTTCCGCAAGAAGAAGTACATCCAGATATATGAATTCTTGGAAGTACCCCATCTGCAAAATGATAAGGCTCTACTGTCGCCACAATACTTGCAAGCAATCCCTGAGAATCTCTAAGTCCAATCTGGCATACGGTACTTCCAATACATGATACAGATGTTTCAAACAAATTTTTTGCCCCGTCTTCTGTAATTGCAGCAATCTCCTTTGCCTGTGACGCATTCAGATTAATAATATACAATGTTTCATCTGGAGCAATGCGAACTTCTGCGTCTTCAATATCTTTTATTATATTATAAATTTCTCCAAACTTCTTCACTGGGACAATTCCACCTATTGGGTGATATGCCACTGCATATAGTCCCTGTTGTTTCTGTGGAAGAATACGTTCTGATGCTGCTTCTTTTTGTGGATAACTTTCTGCTGTTTCTAATACAACATTTTCATCCGTTTTTACTATGTTGTCTGCTACATTCTTGGTTATGCTCTCTGTTATATTTTCTGACATATCAGCAGTGTTTTTTCCTTCAACATCATCCGCACTATTATTTCCCACATTATTTATTGCATTTTCGGCTACTTTTCCTTCTAACTTTATAAGAAGAGAATCTTTATATTCTGCCTTTACTTCTGCTAACTTTTCCTGATATGCTTTGCGGTAGCCATCTACCCCTAATGTCTCCTGCATGTATCTTGTTCTTGATTTAGCACGACTCTCATAATTACCATAAGTAGTAAATGTCCGAACCATTGCTTCTACATAATAAAGTACCTCTTCAGGCTTTACATTTTCCGCAACCTTTACTCCCATTCGGTAATTATTTCCCAGTCCACCTGCACTGTATACATCAAAAGTTCCTTCTTCTTTTGCTACAAATCCAAGATCTCTAAATGTTGCATGTGTTACATTCGCCGGAGAATTAGAAAATCCTACTTTTAACTTTCTTGGAAGCTTCACCGTCTTGATGATTCCCATCAGATAATCTCCCGCTTCTTCCGCATAAGGAAGTACATCGAAATATTCCCCCTGTTCCACCCCAGAGAGGGGAGAGACCATAGTATTTCTTGGGAAATCTCCACCGCCTCCTCGAGTAACAATGCCAGCATCCATTGCCTGCTCCATAATATCGCAAACCGCCTTTGCATCTAAATCATGAAACTGCACTGTCTGGCAAGTTGTGATATGTGCTCTTTTCACATCATACCTTTCAATAGAATCTACAAGGAACTTTAACTTTTCCTTCGTCACTCTGCCGCCTGGCATACGCAGGCGGAGCATGCTCGCTTCTCCACCTTTTTGTGCATAACTTCCAAAGCCGCCAGAGAACCCTTTATAATCTTTCACACTGACTTCTTTTGCATAAAATTTCTCTGTCATCTCTCGAAATTCTTTTAAATCTGCTTTAAATTCCTTCATTAATTCCTGATTCATATTTCCTCGACCTTACTTTCTATGTATTCTCTATAACGAATTATGATTTTCTCGCAATAATAACGAATTAAATTATATCATACTTATCCTACCTGCAAAAGTAGTAATAAATTTAATAGTAATTTGTTGAGCTAAACAGACGAAGCCTGAGAATCAAATCATTTATATTTGTGATTTTCGTCGCGGCATGTTGAATGGTCGCTTTTGCGCTCGCATCCAACACTTGCTCCCAGACCACAAATATAAATGATTTGATTCTCAAGCTTCTGTTTTCTGACCACTCGAATAAATTAATGGAGAAATTAGTTAGAGCAAACAAAAGCGACAGGCTAACCAGGAAACTAATTGGTAAATTTATTGTTTGACAATTTGGGGATTTCTCAGAAAATTATACTCATTAGGAAATTAAATTTGAAAGGGCCAATACTCAAACTACTGGCATAATGTAGCTAACGCGAAGCGCAATTGTTAGCACTCATTTAAATTGAGTGCTAATTTTTTCTTGACATTCCTGCAAACTGGTATTAGTATAAGAATGGTATTGATAAAAATACAAAGGCAATATTCCAGTCAGAAGTTTTTTTGACTTAGTTCATAGAATATTAGCCTACATTTATATAATTAATTTTAAGGAGATGCTTATTATGGCTAAACAGGGAAGTTTATCAATTAACAGTGAAAATATTTTTCCTATTATAAAGAAGTGGCTCTATTCTGACCACGACATTTTCATCCGTGAGTTAGTAAGTAACGGATGCGATGCTGTAACAAAGCTGAAAAAGCTTTCTGTTATGGGTGAATTTGAAGAAGCTGACGATGAGAAGTATAAAGTAGAAGTTCGTATTAATCCTACTGACAAGACTCTTACCTTTATTGATAATGGTATTGGTATGACAGAGGACGAAGTAGACGAATACATCAATCAGATTGCTTTTTCTGGTGCTGCTGCTTTCATGGAACAGTACAAAGACAAAGCAAGTGATGAGCAGATTATCGGTCATTTCGGACTTGGTTTCTATTCTGCATTTATGGTTGCTGATAAGGTTACTATTGATACTCTTTCTTATAAAGAAGGCGCTACACCAGTTCACTGGGAATGTGATGGTGGTACAGAATTTGATATGGAAGATGGTGACAAAGCAGAGCGTGGTACAACAATTACTCTTTACCTCAACGATGAGAGTTATGAATTCTGTAATGAATACCGCTGCCGCGAAATTCTTAACAAATACTGTTCTTTCATGCCAGTTGAAATTTACTTTGTAAATGAGGAAGAAGAAGCGAAAAAGGCTGAGGAAGCTGCTAAAAAGGACGCTGAAGAAAAAGTAATTGACGTAGACGTAAAGGACGCTGATGCAAAAGAAAATAACGCTGATACAGAAGATGGTGATTCCGAAGTAACTCTTGAAGATGAAGAAGAGGAAGAAGATGATGCACCTAAGCCAATCAACCAGATTCATCCATTATGGACAAAGCATCCAAACGACTGTACTGATGAAGAATATAAAGAATTTTACCGTGATGTATTCCACGATTATAAAGAGCCTTTATTCTGGATTCATCTGAACATGGATTATCCATTTAACTTAAAAGGTATCCTTTATTTCCCTAAAATCAATACAAAATATGATACAATCGAGGGAACAATTAAGTTATATAACAATCAGGTATTTATCGCAGATAATATTAAAGAAGTTATTCCTGAATACCTCTTATTATTAAAGGGATGCATTGACTGTCCAGACCTTCCACTGAACGTATCAAGAAGTGCATTACAGAATGACGGTTTTGTTAAGAAAATTTCTAACTACATCACTAAGAAAGTTGCGGAAAAGCTTTCCGGTATGTGCAAGACCGATCGTGAAAACTATGAAAAATACTGGGATGACATCAGCCCATTCATTAAGTTTGGCTGCATCCGTGACCAGAAATTTAACGATAAGATGAAAGATTACATCATCTTCAAGAACATGGAGGGCAAATATGTTACACTTCCAGATTATCTTGAAGCTGGTAAAGAAAAATACGAAAACAATGTTTTCTATATCACAGATGAAGTAGCACAGTCTCAGTATATTAACATGTTCAAAGAACAGGAAATTGATGCCATCTACCTGACACACCAGATTGATACAACATTTATCACTCACTTAGAGCAAAGAAATCCAGAAGTAAAATTCCTGCGTATCGACTCTGAACTGACTGATAACTTCAAAGAAACAATTGATGAGAACGAAGAAAAAGAACTCACTGAAAAGCTTTCCGAGAAGTTCAAAAAGGCAACTGGTGTTGAGAACTTAATCGTAAAAGTTGAAAAGCTGAAAAATGCCGATATGCCTTCTATGATCACCGTTTCTGAACAAACACGTCGTATGTCCGAAATGATGGAAATGTACGGAATGAGCAACAGCTCCACAGGACTTGGTGCAGAAGGTGAAACTCTCGTCCTTAACATGAACAATGACTTAGTTCATTATGTTTTAAACAATGACGAAAGCGAAAATACTACTACAATCTGTCAGCAGCTCTATGACCTTGCACGTCTGGCAAACCATCCGCTGAAACCGGAAGAGATGACTGCATTTGTTGCACGTTCCAATAAGATACTCTCCATTCTGACGAAATAATTTCTGATTTGCCGCAGGCAAGGGAGACGCCCTCTGGGAATGAAATAATTCTTATTTCATTCCCAGAGGGCGTCTCCCTTGCTGCACAATCAGAAGTTAATAAAATCCATTATATTCTTTGTCGTTTTTCTTTAATTCCTGATTAATATATCCTCTTCCTAATTTCTCTGGAAGTGTTTTTTGACCAGAGAACAGATTCGTTCCTAATCCCAGGCGATTTCCATCAATCTGTACTCCCAAGGCTGCTAATGTCGTTGGAAACATATCCATTGTAGAAAAATCTCTGTTTTCGGTCACATTTTCTTTATAAGTACAATCAGCATTGATAATTGTATTATACACGGTTCTTTTATAATTATTATTTAAATTACTCCATATCGGATCGGACGTATCGACCATTGTCGTATGGTCACCAGCTATAACAATTGTCGTATTTTTGTAAAAATCCTGTTTTTTTATCCATTCTACAAAGTCATATACCTGCTGGTCTGCACAGGCAATTACATTAGCATATTGTCTGTTATATTTATCTTTACAAAGTCGGCATTTATAACCTCGTGGAAAATGCGTATCCACCGTCAGCATTGTAAAATTAAATGGTTTGTCAGACGAAGAAAGCTGTTCGAGCTGCTTCTTCGCACGTTTATATAATATTTCGTCTTCATGACCCCAAAATACTTTGTAATCCGGCGCAATGAATCCTTCTTTTTTCGCTGCATTATAATCTTCTATATGAAAATCTTTGTGGCTTGTAAAGTATGTATCTCTTCCGGCAAAGTCTCCCTCACTTCCACACAAAAACACCTGCTGGTATCCTTCTTTATTAAGAATATCTCCCATTGTTGTTAAATTAGGAAGAAAGTTTCCAAACATAGATCCCGAATTATGAAGCTTTAAATTAATTGCTGCTGTCTGTGCAACCATTCCTCCAACCGTATAAGCCGTTGCCTCTAAACAAGTTGGCCCACCTAGCCTTCCATCCGCCTTATCTGAAAAATTTATATTTTCCTTCGCCAATTTTGTCAGATTCGGAATATAATTATCATCCATGATACCGCCATCTTCCTGATCGGCATAACTACTTTCCATTGATTCCATAAATATATAAATCAAATTTCTTTTTTGAGATGGAAAATCAAGTTTTGTCTTAGCTGGGTTTACATAATATTTTTCATAGAAATCCGTTTTCTCCTGAACACTTTTTATATACTCCCACATACCTACTTTTGTTCCCTGAATTTGTATTGTTCCAACCAGGACAATGAGCAGAATAATTTCCAGACAGATTTTAGTCCATGCAGGAACCTTTTTTACAGGTAAATCTTCAAGATTGTATAATACTCTTACTATAATAAGATAAACTATGCTAATCGTAAGCGTAACAAGGAGCGGCGGAATAATTCCTGTTTTTATAATACTATTTATTACGCCACTGTCCGTTCCTTTTATCGGACTGGTAAGCTGCAGCACAATAATGGAAAATGAAACATCCCCACATGTACTTTTAAGCCATGTAACCATACTACAGGCCAGCAGTGTTATAAATAAGGCTACCGGAACTAATAAACCAAACGGAAATGATAATACTTTCAATATTTTGTTCTGATCCGTCCTCTTCTGAAGTTCAACCGCATGAGATAATAGCAAATAGCAAGCCGGCATAAGCAAAAACATCATAAAATAAATTATCATTGTTATCTGTTTTTTCTGCACACGCTCCCTGTAATTTGCATTTAATTCTATATGATCTAATACAAACTGCTGCCCTATCTTGCTTCCAAAACGAACTTTTATCCTTGTTATTCCAGTAGCATCTACCTCTCCAAATGCTATTTTTTCTCCTTTTTTTATATTAGCCCATACTCTTGGGTTCTGTTCATAAGTAGGCTTTTCTTTGGTCTGGTAAGAAATTTTTACATCTGTATCCTGCGCCACTGGTTCTTCAAAATATACTTTTACATTGGCAATTTTCGAGGACTGCATCTTATACTTTATAAAAGGTCTTGCTTCTTTAATAAGAAAATGATTTCCATTTATCTCATACCCACGAAATTCTGCTTTTTCCAGATTCACATTCTGCGGTTTTAATGCTTTTTCCTGCGGAATTCCAGAAATATGCCATGCAAAAAATAAACTAAGAAGCACAATGGCTATTATCCCTGCTACTTTACTGACAGATTTTTTTAAAAAATGTCTCCAACACACAGTAAGGCCAAAGAGCAAAATGCCTGCAATCAGTCTTTTTAATACTGGTGCCATCAGGTTTTCCATTCCTTTTTCTTCTCTCATAAGATAAAGGGCAGTCATGATTCCTGCACAGAGGATTATTGCAGCCAAAACAAATCCTACTACAGCTTTTATATAATTCTTTTGTTGCTTATTCATCTGTTTCAATCTTCTCCTAATAAAACTGATTATACATTTTATCGTTTCGTTTCAGTTCTTTATTAATATAATTAGCACCTAATTCTTCTCTCAACGTCTCTTCTCCTGAAAATAAATTAGTTCCTAATCCAAGTTTATTCCCATCAATTTCTACACCAAGAGCCGCCAATGTTGTTGGGAACATATCCATTGTAGAAAACTTTCTCCTTGTCGTAACTTTTTTCTTATATGCACATTGCGGATTAATTATTGCATTATATACCGTACGCTGATAGTCATTGCTTAAACTTTTCCAGAACTTACTTCCTGTATCTACCATAGAAGTATGATCTCCGGCAATAATAATTGTCGTGTCTTCATAGAAGTCCTGTTTCTTTATCCACTGTACAAAGTCGTAAACCTGACGGTCTGCACAGGCTACTGCATTCCCGTAAGTGGTATCGTATTTGTTCTCACATAAATCACAAATATATCCATTAGGGAAATGTGTGTCTACCGTCAGCATAGTAAGATTAAAAGGTTTACCTTCCTTAGATAATTTTTTCAGATTCTTTTTTGCTCTTTCATATAGAACTTTATCCTCATGACCCCAGTACACTTTATAATCTTTTGGGATATCTCCTTCTTTTATTGCGGCTTTATAATCTTCAATCTGATAGTCTTTATGTGTTTTAAAATAGGCATCTCGCCCTGCAAAATCTCCATCACTTCCACACAAAAACATCTGATTGTATCCCTGTTTGTTAAGGATATCACCAAGTGCTGTCAGGTTAGGAAGGAATGAGTCAGATACTGCCCCAGAATTCATTACTTTTAAGTTAATTGCAGATGTCTGTGCTACCAATCCACCGGCAGTATACGCTGTTGCTTCTAAACAGACAGGTCCACCCACTTTTCCATCTTTCTTATCAGTAAACTGTACATTTTCTCTTGCAAGCTTCGTCAGATTCGGAATATAATTATCATCCATAGTTCCACCATCTTCCTTATCTGCGTAACTGCTTTCCATAGATTCCATAAATATGTAAATCAGATTTTTCTTTTCCTTAGGAAATGTCATCTTTACCTTTGCAGGATTCACATATTCTTTTTCATAAAAATCAGAACTCTCCCTCACACTTTGTATGTAATCCCACATACCTATCTCTGTTCCCTGTACCTGTACAGTATGCAGAAAAAATACAACCATAACTACTTCTATACAAATCTTACTCCATCTTGGAATTTTCTTCACTGGAAGATCTTCTAATGCATACATTCCCCGCACAATGAAAAGATAGCACAGTACAGCTGCTACGGCAAGAAGTACCGGAGGAACTACTGCAGTCTTGATGATACTGTTTATAATTCCGCTATCTGTTCCTTTTATCGGACTTGTAAGCTGTAAAAGAATAATGGAAAATGAAACATTTCCACATGTCATCTTCACCCATTCTACTAAATTCACTACAAGGAAGGTGGCAAATAATGAAAGAATTGTTATAAATCCAAATGGAAAAGATAAAATTCGCAGGCAAATATTTTTATCCGTTTTCTCCTGCCACTTCTTTCCTGCTGCTAATATAAAATATCCTGCCGGAATCAGCATGAAAAACACAAAATATTTCACCATGCTAACTTTCTTTTGATGCATACGTGCCGCATAATTTCCATTGATTTCGGTATATCCATAATCAAACTGTGTTCCAATCTTTCTTCCGATACCAATTTTAATTCTCGTAACATCTTTTACTTTCATTGAAACACAGCCTACTGTCTCTCCCTTATGAACTTTTACACGCATTTTTCTTGTTTTATTATCAAATCCATGCTGTGTCTTTGTCTCATACAGAACACGCACAATAACTTTCTGTGTAACTGGTTTTGAAAAATGTACCGTAACATTATCAAGATAATCTACATTAATTTCTTTTACAATATTTGCGTTTGCCTCTGCCACTGTAAAATGACCATCTTTAATATCATAACGATCAAATTCACTTTCCGGTGTTTCTAATCGCTGCGGCTTCAACTGGCTTTCCTGCCAGATTCCAGAATTCTGCCATGAAAAAAATCCCGCAACAAAAAGAAAAACAATAATACCTGCTATCTTTCTATTTCTTTTCTTTAGCAGATGACGTACTGCTATTGCAATTCCTAATAATACTGCTATTTCTACAGTCAGTTCTACTTTTTTACCAATTCTTCAGCAGAAAGGCCAAGCTCTCCTTTTAAATAATTAGCCCCTGCAATTCCTATGCACGCAATAAAAAAAGCGGCCAGAAAATAGATTACTGCCGCTTTTTTCCCGCTCTGCATGTTCCCCTGATTTTCCATCTTTTCCTCCTTATGTATTTTATGTAATTTGCTATATTACATTTTTTAATCTTGTTTTTGTTTTATACTTCTCAAACGTATTTCATAAATGCTTTCTGCAAGATATGAACCACACACGCTCTCTAAAACAAACCAATCAAGAATTATAGCATGAAAAGATAGAATTGTAAATGCAGGTACTACATAAAACGATACTATTTGAAATATTTATCTACGCCATTCGCAATTCCCTTCGCAAGTTTCTTCTGGTAAGAAGAAGAATTCAACTGACGATCCTCTGTTGGATTTGTGAGGAAACCACACTCTAAAATCATTGTAGGAATCTTTGCCCAGTTAATAGTTGTATAATAATCTGAGCGGATTGTTCCGTGACTTTTCTTATTCACAGCTTTTGCTACGGAACTTAACAGGCAGCTTCCAAGACGGCGTGAACTGTTAAATATCTTCTTTCCAACATAACGTGAACTTCCGGGAACACAAACCAAAGGACCTCTCGCACTTGCTCCTGATGCATTACAGTGAATACAGATATGGATATCCGCACCACTCTTATTCGCCTTCTTTGTTCTCTGCTGGTTAGAAAGTGGACAATTATTGGTTGTTCGGAGCATGATTACTTTATATCCTCTCTTCTTCAGCTCTTTTTTTGTCGCTTTTGCAATTGCAAGATTAGTTTTATATTCCGGGATATGCGTACGTACACCAGCAGTACCAGATGTCAGTTTTGCTTTTCTTCTGGAAGAACCTGGCGCTAATCTTTCTGTAGAAGAGATTCCTCTCTGCTGGTGTCCAGCCGCTATAAATACAGTTCTCTGCTTCTTTGCTTTTGTCTTTTTTTTCTTTTTTGCTGTCTTTTTTGCTGTCTTTGTTGTTGCTTTCTTTGCCTGTGTAGTCGCTGCCGCTGCTTTAGCAGATACTTTCAATGTACTTGTCGGAATCATCGTAAAAACCAGCATAAAAATCAGCAGAAAGCTAAACGTTTTTTTCATCATTTTCTTCACTTTTTATTCCTCCCTGTAAAATTTATAAGTCCATTATACACTCTGCAAAAATATACGTCCACTGATTTAATTTACTATTTAATTCGTTAGACAAACAGACGCCCGGGAAGAGAACCGATACCCTATATTTGTGACTTTAGTCGCGGCGG
>OLPP01000519.1_pt1 | contig 27850 bp, 27 predicted proteins | sample 1643151 | NCBI WGS metagenome assembly OLPP01 (sample SAMEA3136679, study PRJEB25190) | human gut metagenome | biome: human gut; feature: human-associated habitat; material: faeces | place: Austria | collected 2013 | reverse complement strand
AAGCGGAAACGCGTTCAGTTACATCCGGAAAGACTGATCAGCTCTTAGCGGAATGCGTGGTCAGATGAGCCGGAATTTGCACTGCTACTGAAAGGGGGTTTTCTTAGCACTTTTTTATCGTTTTAGATTTATGCACGCTAGGATAAGTTATCTTTATATTCTTTCTTACGCATATTTGTTTCTGGTTTTTCATCCTCTCTCTCACCCGGTTTGTGGTCGAAATCGCTTTCCAGGACACAAACGGTCCATCGTAAAAGACCGGCACATAGGTCAGTCCCAGCTCCGTTACCATCTCTTTGACCTGATCCTGCGGCAAATATTTTCCGGTCTCTTTTTCCATCACGTCAAAAAGGAATACCCTATGAAAATACAGGAAATGAAACAACAGCTGCAGACCCCCGCATACGATTTTCTGCGAACCAATCCGCATATGGGAAAGAATATCATTCTGCTCGGCTTGGGCGGCTCTTATGCATACGGCACAAACACAGAAAACTCTGATCTGGATGTGCGCGGGGCTGTGCCGTAAACAGCAAACGCGAAATCCTGACCGGAGCTGATTTTGAGCAGGTCTGCCATGTAGAAACCGATACGACCATTTATTCCTTCCGAAAGCTGATCCAACTGCTTAGTAACTGCAACCCAAACACCATCGAAATCCTTGGTCTGGAACCGGAACAATATTTTTATATTTCCCCCATCGGACAGGAACTACTGGATCACAAATCCCTGTTTCTGTCCCAAAAAGCGATCCAGTCCTTCGGCGGATACGCCAACAGCCAGCTGCGCAGACTGGACAACAAGTCCGCACGCCTCACCGGACAGGCACAGCGGGAACAGCATATTCTGAACAGTATCCAGAATGCTTCTTATGATTTTAAAGAGCGGTATTTTTCCTATACCGAAGACAATATCCATCTTTACCTCGATTCGTCACCGCGGGATGATATGGAAGCCGAAATCTACATGGATCTTTCTCTGAAGCATTATCCGCTCCGCGACTACCGCTCCATGTGGAATGAGATGAACAGCATCGTCAGAGACTATGACAAACTGGGAAAACGAAATAAACACGCCATCGAGCACGCCAAGCTTTCCAAACACATGATGCACCTCGTCAGACTTTACCTGATGGCATTTGATATTCTCGAAAAGGAGAAATCCACACGTACCGCAAACAGGATCTTCCATTTCTGATGGAAATCCGCAACGGAAAATTTCTCGATGAAAACCAGCAGCCAACCGAAGAATTTTCCGAATTCCTGGACGAACTCTAGAAACGGCTGAATTACGCAAAAGAAAACACCGATCTGCCGGAGATTCCGGATGAAAAACAGATCGATGATTTCGTGGCCAGTGTGCATGAACGGATTGTGCGGGGAGAGGTGTGACCGGGCCGGGGGCTTTGCCCCCCGGAACCCGGGAAGCCGGTCTAAATTTTTTCCTTATCCTGACGTTCTTGTGTCAAAAAACCAGAAAATTCTTCTTGTAAAGACACTTTGGCGATTGTTGAACGATTGGAATATTTCTTAAATACACTTTCAAACCAATTTTTAAAGTCTATATATGGCTTTTGTATATCCTTCTTAATTTTCTTAGAATAATCCTTCTCTATCTCATTAAGATAATCTATCACATCTTTCTTAAATCCGTTGAACATCTCATCTTCCCCTGTTTCTTTAGAAAACATCAACGGAATATAATACAGGTTCATGCTGGTGCCGTCATTTTTGGAAGCCATATTCAGCTTCCAGCCACCAGGTTGTTTCTTCAACTTCTCCGCCGGGCTAATCAATCCACCATAATCACACCCTAGTGCTTTCATATAGAACATGATTTGATGCGTTCTGGCACGACGTGAACGGTTATCCTGATCTTCAAGTTTTGAATTCTTTGCATCAAATACGGCGACTACTTTTTCTTCTTTTCCATATGTCACAACAATATCAGGCGTATACTTTTTCATATAAACCTTCGGTTCCTTATCCTTTTCTTTCTTATCCTCTTCTTGAAACAATTTCCTTTCTTGCTTTTTTTCCAAATTAAATTTTATGGTATTAGATGCATTAAATTCCTCTATTGCATCTTTGAAAATTGCTCGGCAATAATATTCAAATAACAAATTAATATCTATATAATAAGGTGTAACTTCTCCGCTGACCAGTTGAACATCTCTAGATTCTTTTCCCGTTTCATCCTTTAATTTCTCACCTAACTCAGATACGCCATATCTTTTTATGATTTTTTTTGCCGCTACTAATGCATCTTTATACTGTCGGAAAGCGCCATTGTTTTTTAATCCGATGAAATCTGCCACACTACATTTCTTTAAAGGAACATTTTTTAACGCATTCATACAAAAGCGAATATCTTCTTCTAATGATGCACCTATTTCATGATTTTTGCATAAATATAATGCATATTTGATAATTTGATTTTCCCGTATATCTTCTGTCATTTTATTATAGGCGCAATATATTTTTTGATTCTGTCCTTTTGAAGTATTATACTTAAGCTGCTTCTGTATTAAAATCCTTCCCTTAATTTTGCAATTTAAATTTTCTTCCACTTTTTGTGATTGTTTTTTTAAATTTTTCTCACACACTTTTTTTGCTTTATCCAAAAAATCAAGAATTTCAAAAACGCCAAAAAGATTTGCAAGACCATAGTCTATATCATCTGCCTGAGATTCCCCTGATTTACTGGATAATTCAATACTGCCAATTCCCTGAACCGTCCCAAAAAGTATTTCATCGCTTTCCTTATTTTGGCTTTCCTCAGTTTTCCCTTTTTCGTTGTCACCATTATTTTTAAGTAAATTTCTCCATTCTATTCCAGAGTAATTTTTTATTTTTATCATATCGGGGTTTTCATAATAGTCATTACCAGCCAACACTCTTTTCAACATTTTCAATGGTAAATCTGCATAAAATCTTGAGACAATTTTGATAACAGGCAATTCTTCGCCGAACATTTCCGTTTGATCAGCATTTCTGTCTAAAGCAGGCATAACGCCAATATACTTTGAAGCCTTAGGTTTATCATCTTGTCTATCCATGTATATTCCAAGATTAAAGGGCGACCACTTTTCGTCATAAAATGGCGATGTATTGCTAAAATATTTCCCATAATCATCTGACATAGCGCCTATTACGTCTTTATAATCTTCTCCCTTAAAAACTTGCATATTATTTCTTCTCGCTTTCGCTCAGATTATTCTCCAAATACTCAAAATATGTATTATCATACAACAATTCCACAAGAGACTTTTCATTAATGTCCAATTTTTTTCGTTTTGTAAACATGCCATTCTTTGCATATTCTCTCAACAGTGGAATTAATTCATATTTCATTTTATATTTCAGGTGATCTTCGTCATATGAATCCGGATCCGATTCTGTTTTTTTATTTTTTCCATTTACAAGAAAATAACTAATTCCAGGCATGATGTCTTCCGGATCTATTCCACGCGCCACAGACTTCATCACATCCTCCTGGACCTTCTTAAATACATTTTGGCAAAAAAAATGACCATTTTCTATTTCATAACAACCCTTATCTTTTACGTCTTCTTTTTGTTTTGGCGGCTTCGGGTCTGGCAGTTCCGCTTTCACCTTTTTAAATGTAAATCTTCTCCTTACCGCGTAGTCCAGTGCCTGAAGTGATCTGTCTGCGGTATTCATCGTTCCTATAATATACAAATTTTCCGGCACAGAAAAATCATCATTTGAAATTCCGGTTGTAATCTCCTGCCCTCTATATTCAATTCCATAAAGCAGTTCACCTAAAATCTCGGAAACATTAGCCCGGTTTATTTCATCAATGATAAGGACATATTTTTTATCTGGATCATTTCTTGCATCACTTGCAATTTTTTTGAAAACGCCATCCTTATTGACACCCCGGGCGTCAATTGTTTCCATAAACTCGTTGTAGCTATAGCTGGGATGAAATTGGACAATTTGGATCTGTTTCTCGCAAATTTTTATATTTTTTTTGTCATTCTCTTTCTCCTCATTGGTGCCTTTGTTATTAATTCTCCCTTCGAATAGATTCAAAGCTTTTATATCAGAACAATTCTCTCCCGTAACTATTTTTACCGCTTCGATTTTTGCTTTGCGCGTTTTTCCGGTTCCAGGCGGGCCATAATAAATCCTTTGCTTACTATCATCACATAATTTTTTGAAATTAAATAGCTTGTCTTTTATCAGATTTTCTTCCGTAAGATATTCTTTTAATCCATCAATAATTTCCCCTATTCTGTCTTTATCGTTCCATCCTTTATCCCGATTTTGTTTTAAAGGCGTATCACCCCATTTTTTATCGTAATAAGTCGGTTTTTCCCCTTCAATATAATAAATATTCTGATCTATTTTTAAATTTCTAGTCCCATCTTGGACATCTATAACCTTTATAATTCCAATTACTTCTTTCCTTCCTTTTTCTATAACTAAAATTATTCCCGGAAAACCATTGACTTTTCCGTATTCCTGTGTTGTAAGGACATCTCTTTTTGACGCCAATGCCTCAAGCATATCTTTCAAAGTAGGATCATCCGTTCCATATTTCTCTTTACAATTTTCTATAGTCTTAAGTACTTTCTTATCAGCTGTCCATGTTTTCACAGCTTTTATATTTTTTAGCCAATCATTATCATTTTGATTACTCATAATGTCTCTCTATTCTTTTTCATTTATGTTCAAAAAGTCTTGGTTTCGTCAACTTGCTTCGTAATATCTAAGATAGAATTTGGAATATATGAAGTGACCTAATGAATTTAATTTTTGATGATTTTAAGCATAAGAAATAAAGTATTTTTCCTATGACAGCTTTTTTATTTTCCAATCACTTAAATCAACTAACGGTCTATGCGCCTACCAATTGCTTATTTCTTTATTCAATAAAAACAAGCTACTTCTTAATCCATACCTGTTTCTAACCTTTCGTCTCTGATGTTACATTATTGTATCTCCAGATCCTCAAAAAACTCTCATCTCAATATTTTTACTAATCGTCTTCATCCTATTCATTCTTTTGAGCACTCCGCTTTAACTCTAATTTTTTTAAAATTTCATCAAATTTTTTAAGTCCATCCCTTTTTATTATTCCATCTTTAATATATTCCTCATAAATCGGCTTGATCTGATATTCAATACGATATTCTAGGTATCCCTTTTCGTCTTCTACTGCTTCATTTTTCCTTCCCAAGAAATATGTATGTCCAATCTTGATATCATTCACATCCATATCCTGATCTTCTAAATATTCTTTGCTAAAAATGCCATCTTCTTCATTCATCAATTTATCATATAGCTTTTTCGCCTTTATTCCTACATTTTTATCTATCCAACTTCCTTCGATTTCTTCTCCATTCGATTTCACTTGCACAAATGCAAATCTTCTCCGTACCGCATAATCTATAGATCCAATGGATCGATCCGCTGTGTTCATAGTTCCAATAATATATAAATTATCTGGTATAGAAAACTCCTGTTTCCCATTAATCGCATATGGGGTAGCTATCGACGATTCGCGATATTCAAGACCATATATTAATTCTCCAAGTACAGAAGCCAATGGTGCTCTGTTAATTTCATCGATGATTAATACATACTTTTGTTTCTTATTACCTTGTGCTTGTTTACAAAATTTTTCAAAAATCTTGGATTCGGTCACGTAAGTAATTCCATTATTTCTTTTAGCTGGTTTAACTGTAATTCCTCTTACAAAATCCTCGTAACTATAGGACGGGTGAAATTGAACAATTTTATAATTGTCTTTATATTCATTTTTCAATAATTCTTGGGCTGAATTATAAGGATTTTGCGTATCAACCCTGTCACTTCCTGCCAACAACTTTGCCGCAATAATAGTTGCCGAATACGTTTTGCTTGTTCCTGGAGGGCCATACAAAATAACCTGTTTGTTCCATCCATTTTTAAATATTTCAATTACTTTTTCTACCACTCCCTCGTTCTTTGGAGAATTGTCTTCAACGTTTGAAATCACATTTTCTTCACTCATTTTTCCGTTCCTTTCGCAATTCTTTATTTTTTCCTGGTGCCTTATTTATTCTTTCTTTTTTCAGCACACACTGAATGTGTAATCACATTCCACTCATTAACTTTCATTATACCATGTGTTTTTGTTACTGTACATATTTCAGCATATATTTTTTATGCAAAAAGCTTCTATTTTTTAACTATTTTTCGCTTTTTATACATATTTTGTACAAAAAGATTGTCCCAATTTTCCGTCTTCTTTTTCTACAGTATCAGGCTTGCATCTGGCTTCAACCGTTTCCCTTTTCACTTCTATCCGCAAATCACCCTCACCGCCTCCCTTACTTTCCTGTCCTCCATCGTCTCATACAGCTTCAGCACTTCCATCCTTTGATCCCGATCCAGCCCCCGCTTTTTCGATACGTATATTTTGCACTGCAGTTCCCCTTCCTCATCCCACGCTTTTTCATTTCTCGGACATCCATTCAAATAGTCCCATTTTTCTTCATAAAACTTCCGCAACACTGCAAACGCCGTATTCCAGTCCATCGTTTCCTCTTTCTGCGTATCCAAAGCTGTCCTATTTTTACTGTTTCTCTGCTTTCCTTCCAGATTTTCTTTCTTCTCTTCCTTTTCTTCTCTCTCCCACTGTCTTCTCACAGCGTTTTCTTTTCCATAAAACTCCAAAACCCCACCGATTTCCGTCAGTACTTCATTTCCCCAAAACAACAAAAAACTGTCCAGATCTGTCCAGATAAACCAGCACTTCCGGAAGGAACAAAAAAACATGTCTCACAGCTTCCTCCCAGTGTGCTGTTTGATACTTTTGCACCAGCTGTCCTTCCATTTCTGTTTCTTCTATCACTTTTGCTTCTTCCGTCAGTTCTGTTTTAGCGCGCAGTCTTTCCCCATATCCGTTTCTTTCACTGTCCAGATCTTCCTGTCCGAACCAGCTGTTCCGTGTCCCCCTGAACCGATTTTTCATGGTTCGACTTTCCATAATTCGACTTTCCATGATTCGACTCTCCATAAATTGCTTTTCCAATTCCGGTTTTCTCTTTACCGGCCAAAATGTTAATGGCTGTCTTCCCATAAAACTGCACACACCATACCGGCAGAACCGCCCTTCTCCTTTATCCTGGCCTTTCAGTACAATTTCCAGCCATTCCTCTGCCAGAAATTCTTTTGATCTTTCCGTCTTTTTTACATCTGTCTTTTTCATCGTCACCTTTCCATCCTTTCCTCAAACATCCATTTCCAGAATCACCCGAATAGCCTCACATACCTTTGGTTCCATGTCTTCTTCCAGCAGCCACTGCAGAATCATTTTCTCCTGGTGATCCAGCTTATATCTTTTTTGAATGATTTTTTCCAGCTGCAATTTTGTAAATGCTACATCTAAATCGTAATCAATCCAGTTATCATCGTACATACCGTAAATATTCTGATAATAGTTTTCTAAAATTTCATATGATTCTTCTAATGTCATGTCTGTCCTCTTCTCTCTTCCATTTCATTTTGCTTTTCTTTAAAACGCATTTACCCCGGAAGAGAAATTTCTTTTCTTCCGGGGTAAATGCGTTCTTCCTATACCTCAAGTGGGGCGTACAGACTGCGGAAATGATTTTTCAAACATGCTCCAGCGTCCACTACAGAATTCTTTTTCTCTGTCCCTGTTGTTTTTTCAAAAATTCTCAAACAGCCCCTCAATTAATCTGCTGTTCTCTACGCGATCAGCCAATTTCTCCAGTTCTTCTGTTACTTCTCCGCCCAGTTCCTGGTAGAATTCAAACAATCTTTCCTGGCGTTCCTGGCATCCTGGCACTTTTTCCCATTCACGCGCCATTTTTTTGGAAAACAGACCGTTTACGTTATAAGTTTTCTGTATCTCCTGCTCTCCATAATATTTCAGATCAAGTTCGCGCGATGTCGGCTTTTCCAGTTCCGCGCGCATCTGGCCGAGGATAAAGTCCATGGAAAATTCAGGGCTTTCCCATTCCAGAAAAGCGCGGTACATTTCCACATCAGTATCGGCGTTTCTTGGAAATCCCGGTGCCGACATATATGGTGTCCGGATGTCTCTCAGATTGAAAAACAGAGCCGCATACCAGTTCAGATGCTCCGGATGTTCCGCTAAAAGATGACGCAGCATTGGGATGTTTCCGGCTTTCATCACCTGCTCTGCTTCTGCAAGCTCGATTAATCCCGGATAATGCTCGATCATATATTCCGTCAGCTCTTCTCCTGCACCGGCGATGGCCTGACCCAGTGCCTCTTTTTCTCCGTATGCTAAACCCATATTATCAATATCATAATGGTCGATGCAGTAATCCAGCATTTCCGGACTGCCGGACAGAATCGCCGCTGTGAGAATGTTCGGAATATAGAATTCTCCGACTATTGTTTCCCGGCGAATGCTGTAGTATGTTTTTCTGGCTCCCGGAGTTTGATCCATGTAACAGATGTATTCCCAGTATTCCATATTGTCTTCCGTCATTTCCCTGTCTTTTTCTTCGAACATCTTCAACAATGGAATATTTCCACTCATCACAACAAGCAGATAATTGGGCGCATCGGTCCAGCACAATTCATCCCGCAGATAAATCCTTCGAAACGGAACGGCATTATCTTTATCCGCGCAGACAAATAGTTTTGCAATTTCTTCCATGTGGGACGGTTCCTGTACCTGAAGAAGTCCGTCGATCGTTGTACTGGCTTCAACTGCCCAACGGCAGACATCTTCCCGGCCACAGCCTCTTCCATACCAGTAAACGTAGGATGCCAGTGGAGTCTCATTTTTGTAGTACCAGCCCTGGTGCAGGCCTTTTCGGCCAAAGAGTAATTTAATTTCTTTCAGTTCTGCGTCCTGATCCAGGAGTTCCCGGATCTTTTTCACATACCTGATTTTTTTCCCGAAGTCATCGAATGGTATGGGTTCCTCCGGAATATGTATTTTCTGTACTTCTTTCTCAAGAATCTTTTTTTCTATCGGATTCATTGCATTTAAGATCGCCTCTTTCATCTTCCTTTCCCCTTCCAATTGTAAGGCTGAAGTTTACGTTTCTTAAGCCGTCTGCTGTTTTTGGCGCTAGCTGTCCTGTCCTTAAGGTAAGAATAGCACAGTCATTGTTTTTGTTCATCCATCAGCATTTTTTCCATTTCATCAAGATATTTTTCCGTTTTTATATTTCTTTGCTGGTAGCTCTCCAAAAAATCCATCACATTCGTCAGGCCTTTCTTTTTATTTGTCGGGCCGAGGTACAATATAATTCTTTCATCAATTCCATATACTAGCTCCTCAAAGAAATACGGATTCACCTCTTTCATACGCTGTCCTTTCTCATATGCGGTATCTGCATGATTGGTTATATTGATATCCACTAAGGACGCCTGTAGTTCCTCCAGTCTCAAATCTTCCTGGTCTAGTAAAACCAAATCGACTTCTGTCTTATCATCTCTATAGTAATAGCATGTTTTATGCCATAAATGATATGCCGTATGCGAAATAACCACAGATTTTAACGCAATTTCGTTTATCTGACGGACGCTTTCCTCTTTCCGTTTTTCCCCTGTTTTTACTACATGATTTGCGATTAACCAGGCAATCTGATTTACGAGAAATGGTACTGTGATCATATATTTTGTGCCATAATTGTCTCTATATAGATTCCCTATGACTACAACAACCTTCATATCTTCAAGCATTCTTAATATGTCTTCGATGACTTGTCTTTCTACTCTTTTAAACGTAATTCCCAGTTCCTGTCCTAAATTCCCAATGATTTTACTCCGGCGTGTACTTCTCTCACCTGTGAATATGGTATCCAGTAAACCGTCAAGCTGCAGATCTTCTTCCCAGCTGCACACTATAATACACATCGTCAAAAATACAGCCTGACACAGTTCTGTTTCAGACATATCAGCAAAGCTGCATTCGATAGGATTCCTTCTTACCGAGAAGGCCAGATTGTCTACGATTGAGTCTTTGATATAATTCCACAAACCTTTTGTTCCTTTGTATTTCTCTGTGCCATATAGTCCGCCAGACATTAAATACGATGAAAAATCCAATCTTGTCGTTCGTCTGGCTTCTTCATATGACATAAATGAAATAGAACGGAAACACCCTATGTACCAGCATCTGTCAACCTTCAGAAAAGCATAGGAATCTGTACCAGACATAACTACTCTCTTACCCCTGGATGTATATTGATCCATCAAAATACCAATTCGATTTGTAAAATCTTTCATACAGGTTATTTCATCTATAAACACATATTTATGGTCATCATTCAAACGATCTAACAATTGCTGTAGCGTATCCAAGTCTCCATCTGTTTTTCTATCAAATGAAATATATACGCACTTTTCGTATGCTGCAAGTTTTCGGATTGCTTGTAATAGTCCCGTTGTTTTTCCTGTTGAAGGCAATCCTGTTATACCATACACTGCCTTTCTATACGCTGCCCTTCTATACACTGTCTTTCTGGATCTTTTACAGTAATTAAGGATTCCCTCCACAAAATCCCGTTCCTCATCAATCCCGTCCAGCCACTTCTCTACATACGCCTTCAGTTTGCTTCCCGTCAGGGCAAAGTAACCCTTCCCTTTGACTTCTTCCGGCAGCATGATGCATCTGTTTTCGGATTCGTTTTTGATTTCATTTTCAGATTCATTTTTAAATTCGTTTTCAAAAAATACTGACATTTTCTTTCCCTCATTCTTTCTCCTGGGCGTGTTTGAAACGGCCTTTCGCAGCCTGCATATGTTTTTTACATGCTCTGGCTGCGTCTCTTAAAATTATTTTTCCGGGAGAGTACTGCTTTCTCCCCCGGAAAAATATCGCTCAGATGCGGATTTTTTCATCTGCTCCTAATCGTTGCTTCTAATCGTCTTCTAATCGTTTTCAATCGTCCGCAAACAGCTCATCGATTCGTCTGCAATGCTCGATATAACCGGTTATTTCGCTCAGTTCTTCTGTTATTTCTCCGCCCAGTTCCTGGTAAAATTCAAGCAATCTCACCTTGCGCTCCATGCAGTCTGGCACTTTGATCCATTCATACGTCATCTTTCTGGCAAACAGGTCGTTCACATGATAAGGTTTCTGTATCTCCTGTTCTCCGTAATACTTCAGATCAATTTCTCTTTCTGCCGGCTTTGCCAGTTCCGCGCGCATCTGGCCGATAATAAAGTCCATGGAAAATGCAGGACTCTCCCATTCCAGAAAAGCACGGTACATTTCCACATCGGTATCGACGTCTCTTGGAAATCCCGGTGCTGACATGTATGGTGTCCGTATGTCTCTCAGATTGAAAAACAGAGTTGCATACCAGTTCAGATGCTCGAAATGTGTCTCTAACAGATAACGCAGCAGCGGCACATTTCCGGCTTTCATCACCTGATCCGGCTCTGCAAGTTCGATTAATCCTGTGTAGTGTTCCAGCATGTATTCTGTCAGCTCTTTCCCCTCACCGGCAACTGCCTGACCCAGTGCCTCTTTTTCTCCGTACGCCAGGCTTGCGCCATCGATATCATAATGGTCGATGCAGTAATCCAGCATCTCCGGACTGCCGGACAGAATCGCCGCTGTGAGAATACCCGGGATATAAAAATCTCCGACAATCGTTTCCCGGCGAATGCTGTAATAGGTTTTTCTGGCTCCCGGAATACGATCCCATTCACAGGTGTATTCCCAGTACTCCATATTTTCTTCCGTCATTTCCTCGTCTTTTGCTTCAAACATCTGCAGCAGGGAAACGTTTCCGCTCATCACAGCCGCCAGATAATTGGGCGCATCGGTCCAGCACAGTTCTTCATGAAGATACATCTTTCGGAACGCAACGACACCGTATTTATCCATGCTGATAAATTTCTTTGCAATTTTCTCCAGATGGGACGACTCCTGTACCTGAAGAAGTCCGTCAATCGTTGTGGCAGATTCGAGTGCCCACAGGCAGACATCTTCCCTGCCGCAGCCTCTTCCATACCAGTAAGTATAGGCGGCCAGCGGAATGGCATTTCGGTTATACTGGTTTGGTTTCAGTTGATTTTCATCAAAGAATCTCTTGATTTCTTCCAGTTCTGCGTCCTGATCCAGGAGTTCCCGGATCTTTTTCGTATCCCAGACTGTTTTTCCGATATCATTTAAGGCTGTGGATTTTTTCAGGTGTACTTTCTGCAGTTCTTTCTCAAAAATCTCTCTTTCTACTGGGTTCATTGCATTTAAGACTGTCTCTTTCATTCGTTTTTCCTTCCATAATAATCTCTTTTTTCTCTTGTTAATTTCCTGTTCTTTTTGTTTCATCTCCATAAAGAAGCGCCTCTCCCAATGCTTCGATTTCGCCCCTGCAGACTACCGGGTTTTCCAGTTTGTAATGGTCGAAACCATATTCCAGCATTCCCATATCCCCTGAGAGAATGAGTGCGGTGAGTACATTTGGAATACAGAATTTTTTCGAAACGTTTTCCCGGCCTATCGTATAGCAAGGCAGCTTTCTGCTCCTACAAGGGGCAAATTCTTCCTTCCAGCCAAGGTCTTCTTCTTCATCCTCTTCTTCCATTTGTCTTTCCTTTTCAAATGCCTGCAATAGTGCAATATTGCCACTTAAAATAGCAACCAGCGTATTCGGTGCATCCGTCCAGAAGTTCGCGGATTCCTTTTGTATTCCAGACCGCTTTTCCTGCATCCCGGAAAGAGTGTGTCTGTTTTGTGTACACTTTCTGCAATTCTGCTTCCAGGATTTTTCTTTCCTTCGGATTCATTTTGTTTAAAACAGCTTCCTTCATCTTATATCTCCCCTTCCAATCTTCAGCGCAAGGCTGCTTTCCTTCGCTGTTTGCTGTTTTTTTCGTCAGGTATCCTTAAAACAAAGGTACCACACTCCTTACCTTTTCGCATTCATCCGTCAGATGAAAACGGATATTTTTCATTCATCTGTCAGATGAATTTTCTCGTTAATGTTCACTCAGTACCTGAACACTTGCTGTTCAGGTACGTAAGAATGTGATTCAGGTGTGAGCAGCCCTCCTTTTGCGAAGCAAAACTCTAAATGAGGGCTGCTTACGTTACTGTTCGCAGGATACCTGTGAACAGTAACATTTTCTCCCTTGTAATTAAATGCCCTTTATGATAAGGTTAAGATATCTTTAGATTTGACTTTTATTCGTAGCTATGTCTGTAAATCATGCAGACACTTCCATTTAGAAAGGAGCAAATACCCCCGATGGGAATCTATCTAAACAGCAGCAGTGCTTTTGGATTATTTCGCAGAGATTGTCTATCAACCTATTTCATAGATAAATCTTCTATCTTAAAAGAACTTGTTCCACTCGTTGAATCAGATGATTATGATCCGGAAAAAACCGTTTTGAATTCTCAAAACAGTCAAAAATATGTGGCGATTACCAGACCGCGCAGGTTTGGAAAAACCGTCATGGCCAATATGATTGCTTCCTACTTTGGCAGAGGAATTGACAGCAGTAAAATTTTTGATCGATTAGCTGTCTCTCAGTATCCCTGGTATCAAAAGCACTTAAACCAGCATAATGTGATTCATATCATGTTCAATGAGATTCCTGCTGAAATCACCGATTATAACCATTATATAAACCGCATAAAAAAAACGCTGCTTCTGGATCTGCAAAAAGCTTACCCAGATGCTGCGATTGAAAAAGAGGACTCGGTATGGGATGCGTTGACCAGAATTTACGAATATTGTAACCAGGAACAATTTATTTTTATATTAGATGAGTGGGATTACATTTATCATCAGCCTTATATGACCGATGCAGATAAGACTGCCTATACCAAATTTCTGAGCAATCTTCTGAAAGATAAAGCTTATGTAGAAATGGCCTATATGACCGGTATTTTGCCAATTGCAAAATATTCCAGCGGTTCTGAACTGAACATGTTTTTTGAATATTCTATGGCAACCCGCGCAAAATTCAGCGAATATTTTGGGTTCACGGACGATGAAGTCAATCTGTTATATCAAAGATATTTGCAAATAGAAAAAAATCCTTCCGTTACGCGGGAAGGATTGGAATTATGGTACGATGGCTATCAGACCGCAGGCGGAAAAAAACTCTATAACCCACGCTCTGTCGTAGGGGCTTTAAGTGACAATCAATTGGGAAATTACTGGACAAGTTCTGGTCCGTACGATGAAATTTTCTATTATATCGGCGCAAATGTAGATGCTGTAAAAGATGATATTGCTCTTATGGTCGCCGACATTCCCGTTCCTGCCAAAATTCAGGAATATGCGGCAACGTCTATGGAACTGAAAACAAAAGATGAAATTTTTTCTGCCATGGTAGTCTATGGATTTTTAAATTATTCCAAGGGCTATATATCCATACCAAACAAAGAGTTGATGGACAAATTTGCCGAAGTAATTCAAAGAGAACCATCCCTTGGAAATGTTTACAAGCTTGCGAAAGAATCCGGCCGAATGCTTGCAGCTACAAAAGCCGGCGATACGAAAACAATGGCCGAACTGCTGGAATACGCACACAACACCCACAGCCCGCTGACACTGTATAACAATGAAGCGGAACTGGCTTCTATCATTCGCTGGGTATATTTGAAGGCTTTAGATTTTTATCGTATTGAACGGGAAGATAAAGCCGGTATCGGTTATGTTGATTTTATTTTCTATCCATTTCAAAAAAATGATGATGCCATTATCATAGAATTAAAAGTTAACCACTCTGCTGATGAAGCCATCCAGCAAATCAAAGACCGGCAGTATGCATTACGTTTTGAAGGAAAATTTGGCGAAAAAGCGGAATATACCGGTCGTATTCTCGCGGTGGGTATTGCTTACCATAAAGACGATATCAAAAAACTTCATGAATGTAAGGTGGAGGTTCTTCGTGAGAAAATTGTCTGATGCAGTTTTTCTGTCTATGATATTTATAAATTTTTTCTCATCCTTGATTTTTTAAGAGCAGGCGGAAATTCGCCTGCTCTTTTACACGCAATTTTATTCTTACCGTCATAGAAATTCTTACTTGCAAGTTTTCTCAGAGCTTGTTGGGGTACGCTCTAAGTTCTTTTCAAATTTCATGCAATTCTATCGTAATTTACAATTTTTCTTTCCGCTTTCTCATCTCTTTTAGTTTCTGGTTCATGCTTTCCGCCACCATATGGTCATTTACATATACGATCAGATTCACCATAACATAAACTCCAATAATCAAAACCTCCATCAGCACGACCATTTTAGCTTTATTGAAGTAAAACCATCCGAACGCTCTGCCAAGCCCCAAGACAGCACAGTTGATATAGACAAAATAGATGATCTGCCTTGCGATCATGCCCTGTTTGGATAATTCTTTTCCTTCCTCATCCGGGTACATCAAAATCGGGATGGAGCATACAGCGGAAACCAGCAGAATCTGCCAGAGAATCCTGACACTGATCTGGGCATCCAGACCGCACATCACAGTAATATAGATCGCGGATGCAAGCAGAACGCACACGGTAATTTTTGAAAAAATATTTGCAAGAATTTTTATTTTATTCATCATTGTTTTCGCCTCCCTACAATCCCAGTCGTTCTTTCAGAACCGGCACATACTGCCGGGAAATAATCACTTTTTCCTCATTTTCGAGTAACGCTTCAAATCTGCCGCCAAAAGCAGGCGACAGATGCCGGATTTTGTCCAGATTTAGAATCATAGATTTGGAGGCCCGCATAAATGGAAAAGACACCAGCTGTTCTTCTAACTGATACAGTTTTTCTTTAACTTCATAAACATTCTTTTGTCCATAGGCAAAAACCTTATTGTCCGTTGCCTCAAAATAAAAAATATCCGGAAGTGCCAGAAGAGTAATTCCTTTTGCATCGTATCCCGTAATTTTCCGATCCCCGTTTTTCAGTTTGCAGATCAGATGGTTGATGTCATCCGTCAGCACACGGCATTTGATGATGATTTCTTCCTCTTCGTCCGGAGATGGATTGATGATCGTTATCTTCACATTGGTCCCCTCTTTTCCCTATCCTCTTTTATATCGGATTTTCTTAGAGATGTCTATCCCTTGTATGGTATGCTGTATAAAAATTTTCGAATCAGTTTCAACTTTTTTGCTGTATACGGCTGATAGCGGATCGGAAAATCCATCCATTTCTTTTTATCCACGATGCTGCGCTTATGTGTGAATTCCGCAAATCCGGCCTCACCGTGATAGCCGCCCATACCGCTTTCTCCTACACCGCCAAACGGCATCTCACTGGTAGCAAGATGAATCAGTGTGTCGTTGATGCAGCCACCGCCAAACCGACACTTCTCCAGAACCGTTTTCTTCACCTTTTTGTTTTCCGTAAAGCAGTACAGGGCAAGCGGTTTGGGGCGTTGATTGATCCAGGAGAGTGCATCCTCAAGTTTTTCATACGTCAATACTGGCAGGATGGGACCAAAAATCTCCTCCTGCATGACCGCATCTTCCCATTCTACGTGATCCAACACAATAGGTTCGATCCGCAGTTGATAAACTTTCCAAAGACAATGCGTCTTGCCGCAAGCCGGATCTTACTGCTTTTTTCTACAATGCATGGGCTTTTTCCGCCAAGTTCCAGTGTCACGGGCGTCAGATGTCTTGCAGCACTTTCCATGACCTGCTTTCCGACCGCTACACTTCCTGTGAAAAAAATCTTATCAAATTTTTCCTGTAAAAGTGCCTGATTTTCCTCCCGTCCGCCTAAAACAACGGCAACATATTCTGGTGGAAAACATTCTTCTAACAGATCTTTCAGGACATTTGCACTGGCCGGTGCATAAGCACTTGGCTTTACCACCGCAGTATTTCCTGCCGCAATGGCATCTACCAGCGGTTCTAACGTCAGCAGAACAGGGTAATTCCACGGGCTCATAATCAGCACATTGCCATAAGGAGAAGGGCTTTGATAACTTTTCGCAGCGAACTGCGCCAGCGGTGTTCTGACATGTTTTTGTCTGCAAAGCCGCCCTAAGTGCTGCTTCATCCAGCGGATTTCCCCCTGCACCAGTCCAATCTCACACATCACACTCTCCGTCTTGCTCTTTCCAAGATCCGTATGCAGCGCTTTGCAGAGGATCTGCTCCTGTTTTTGCAAGGCCATTTCCAATCTGCTCAAAGCCTCCATCCGCACATACAAACGCCCATTTAATGCGGTACGAACCGAAACAATACGATCCGCATTTACAATCGTTGTCTTTGATGCACGCTACATACATTTTCTTGTTATTTTCTCTTCCAGCTGATACAGTCTGCTTTTAATTTCATAAAACTTATTTGACGTATAAGCAAACACCTTGTTTTGCACTGCCTCGAAATATAAAATATCTTCTGTTCTTATGGAAACACATTATTTCTTTTCTGTGTATCCCCGGATAGATTCCCCTTTGCTTCTTACATACTCTTTTATTTCTGCAAATTCTTTCGTAAAATTTACATATTCGAGTATAACGCCCTCTTTTTCCGGGTCATCGATCTCTCTTTCTGTAATATTCATAACTGTCTCTTTTCTCATTTTTTATTCATTCTATAGTCGAAGGATATATTTACTTCCCATCTTTCTCCGGAAGAGCTGTCATGCACAAAAAAATAATTCCAAATACCACAACACATCCAACCATAAGCATCACCATCTGATTTACACTTACTACAGACCCCTGGAACTTCGGGTTACAATCCAGTGTATCACGAATCGCAGTAATCATTTCTTCTGGCAGCTGATTGTTCTCCATCTCTTCGAAGATTCCACGGAGCATATGATTTTTCAACAGAGAAGTTCCGTAGGTACTTGGCAGATACGACAGTACTTTCTGCAGGCCGCTGCCGAAATTTGAAATCGGCATGTAAGCTCCGCATAAAAATCCATACCCGGCACTTACGATCGTTCCCACTGCGGATAACTGACCCTGGGTTGTCAGTGGAAAACTGACGATGCTTGACAACGTGCTTCCAAAGAGTACCAGTAAAATTTCATCGAGAAGAACCCAGAATACATCTACAGCGCTCATATACCAGCCCATTTTGTACATATAGCCAAGGCATAATACAAGCGCAAGCCCATTCACCAGCAGGGAATTGACTACAGTAGATAAAAAATACCCAAGATAAAGCTGTGCTTTGCTGATTGGCGATACATTAAAATCTTTCCTTGTTCCGTTTGCCCGGTCCTGTACCATCGTAAGATTCACGCAGAATGTCACAGTCACACAGCTGACTGCCAGAAGAGCCGCGGCAAGCTGTGCGGCCACCGTTCCATCGACCAGTTTGTCTGAGATTGTAATCATGTCCGGGATCGCGGACACAAAGGAATCTCTGTATACGTTTGCCAGAAATGTAGCATACAGCAAAATCAGAATTCCCGGAGTAATTAAAGCCGAAAAAAACATTCCTCTGTCTTTAAAAAACAATTTTCTGTTTCGACTTATAAGTGCAAATACTGCCTTCATCTGTGCTCACCTCCCAATGTTTTTCCGGTTACAGCAAGAAATACATCATCCATTCTGCCCTTTACCACTTCATAATCACGGAATATTTCCTGATGTTCCACGATCAGCCGGGTAGCCTCTGCGGTATTTTTTACTTTTAACTGATAGCCATCCCGGATCTTTTTATACTCTCTGCCCAGTGTTTTGATTTCTTCTTCTGTCACACCATAAACAGACATAGTGTCCTGCACATACTCATTTTTCAGCTCAAAAGGAGTTCCTTCTGCCACGATGCTTCCTTTATCCAGAATCACCACATAACCGGCATTTGCAGCTTCTTCCATGTAGTGCGTAGTCAGAAAAACTGTCAGCTTTTCTTCCACTCGAAGTTTTTCAATGATATCCCAGATCAAAAGCCGCGTCTGTGGGTCAAGTCCTGTCGTTGGTTCATCTATAAAATTGGGCATCCCTCTCCCAGCCCTCTAAAACACTGGCTTTAACGTCAGAGACACGAGTGTATCGTGTTCACTATTGTTCTCAAAGCGTTAGCTCTACTCCTTCTTGTTCCAGTGCAGCACTCAACTGTTTTGCATAAGTCACCTGTCCACACTTTTTCATTCCATATAAGATTCTTAAACATATATTTCTTTGTTTTAGTTTTCTTATGAGATATGTTCCGTCAAACGCCTTAGAGACTATGTCATCATGAACCTCTTCCAAATGTTCAACCGCTAAGAAACTATTACTCATCTCACTAAAACATAATAGTGTATTTAATGTATTCATAGAAATGCTGGATAAATATTTTTTCAAAATCTCCCCATTCTTTTGTATTTTGCGTAAATCGAACCCTATCTCTTTACCCTTGTTGTCAGATTTACTTTTCTCAGAATAGTATCTAACCAATGAAGCGTATTCTTTTAATTCATTTTCTGTAATTGACCCGAATACTTTCTCGCATCCAATATTTACCGAAAACTCTCTATTTTCCTTGATTAGATTTACAGCATCTGAAAATTCTTTACTTCCGAGATGATATTCTTGCTTAATCTCATCTTTGACTTCTTTGAATTTCTCTGTTCTCCATTCTTCATATACAGGAAGCCGCTTCGAAATATCCCATATATCTGCTCTCGACAAGCTCTTGGTAAATGTTCCTAGCGAATATTCAAAGATACAATTATCCAGAAAATATATCAAATCATCAAATTTTTTCATTACTTCCTTAAATTCTGTTTCTAACAATTCAATACTTACATGAGAAATTTTGTTTTTTATCATATGTGGTTCATCTTCTTTATTTAGTTCATATTTGAAGGCATCCCCCTCTTCATCGAAATAATAAAAGTAAATCATATCTTCTATATTCTCAAAATATACAGAAATTCTTCTGTCAATATTCTTCTTATCACACGCTAATTTATATAGGCATTCAATACTATGCGTGTGTAATTCTTTTTTTCTTTCCTTTAAGACTTCCTCAGAATAACATATCCCTTTCTTTTCCTCTATTCGCCATAACATTTTAATGACAATCTTCAAAGATAGCTCAATGCTGTGTCTGGCGTTATAAACGATAGGATATACTAACAGATCTTCAACTTCGGAACCTGTTTTCAATGATTCCGTCAGAAGTTCAACGGTACGCTTGAACCCATTTCTTATATCCTCATCGGTAGTTCCCCCATTGTCACCTACGCATGCAATAATTGTATCTTCTTCATGAAATTCAAACGGATTTTCCATCTTCTATCATCCTCTTTCTTCGAATTTAACTTATCGATAAGTATATCATAAATACAATTTATGCACACCTTTTGTTATCTACACTTTTATATTCCAACCACAACAACCGGGAAATTCTTCCCGGTCATTGCAGATTATTTTCTAATTCAGATTATAAAGTTTTTAATACGTTCAGGTCTTTCTTGTTTAAGGCTTTTCTCAATCTTACATTTTCTTTTTCCATTTGCTCTTTTTCACGTTTCAGCTCCCGGATCTGTTCTTCTAATACATTGATCCGATTCTTCAGTACAATGTCACCTATGTATCTTTTGGGGTCTATCATTCCTGCCTGCTGCTCCAGAGCACGATCCATTTCTTTTCTGACCGTTTCATTCTTATAAAAGAATCCTCTGGACAATCCTGTCCTCTTTGTCAGTTTTGGGACCGTCACTTTTTCCCGTTCTGTCAGCATCTGCCGGATTTCTGTCACTGCCCTGTTTACTTTTTCTTCACTGGCTTTTTTATTGCAGGCTATCATCGAATCGTATTTGTTCATATTCTTCCTCCCATCCTTCCAGACATTCCAGTACCATCTTAGATAATCGGTTTCTTGTTTTTCGTGTATCATCTGCCAGTATTTTGTTGCTCATCTTTCTGTAATACTTTACATTTCTCAGGCTTCTATGCCCCAGTAGTCTTGCGATTGTCCAGTCATCCACATGCATCTCGGCAAGCTTCATGCCATAAATATGCCGATACATGTGAGAACCGAATCCAAAATATTCTCCCTTATCATCTCGGAGATTTTCCTGATATATTTTATCTGTAATTTTTTGCTGGACTGTAGCATATTTCATTGGTTTTGAAGGATCACTTAAACTTGTAAAAATGTATTTACCTTTTCCGTGCTCCTTTTCTCTGTATCGAATCGCTTCCTTTATTAAGGCAGCCAGTTCCTGACTAATCGGTTTTTCATAAAAATGTGTTTTCATTTGGTGAATCTGTATTATGGTTTCACCGTCCTTTTCAATCAGGCAGTCTGTCCTGAGTGTCAGTGTATCTGACATTCTTGTTCCAAGCATTTGATGAATAAGCATAAGTCTCGCCGTCTGCACATCCACTTTCGTAAGGAAAGCATTAAATCGCTTTAATTCCTGATCGGAATAAATTTTGATTTCTCCCCTTATATCTGGTGGAATATCCCGATTCAAAATTAAATCCTTTACCTGCGGATATTGATAGACGTCAGCTACCATATTCAGCAATGCCCGCAGTCTCGTCAGCTCCGCCCGATATCTTTTTGTCCCGGTATCTTCTGTTTTCATGTATATCAAATACTCTTCCATGATTTTCCTGTCCAGCTTTGAGCAGGAATCTACTTCTTTATTGTTTTCCTTCAGATATCTTGAAAACCTTCGAATGGCAGTCATTTCTTTTTTTACAGTACCGATGCTTTCTGTTTTCAGTTGAAAATAAATTGCCTTTTTTACTTCCTCTCTGAGATCCTGTTGGGAGATTTCCTTAAAATTTATAATTCTGGTCGTGCGCGTCAGATCCTGTTTCACTTGTATATCAAGTTTTTCAAGTTGCCAGACATCCTTTGTCATCTCATCTACATCAGCATCTCTTAAATCAAGGAAATAATCTATTAATCGGTCAATATAGTGTAATGTCTTTGCCTGTGATACCGTTTCATTCCCACAATGGGATTTTGAAATTTCTGTCAGGGGCAATCCCTGCTGTAAAAGCCATATTTTCATCTGCTGCTTCCATTTTTCTTTGTCCCAGTCCAAAAAACTTTCCGGTCTGTCTCTTCTGGTTTGCAGCATTTTACATAAATGATGGTAAAATCTTCTCTCAGTATAAAATTTTTCCGCCCCAAGCTGTTGTCCTCTGTATTTCAGGAACTTCCTCATTTCTTTCTGCATCTGTACAGACGGCAGTAAATCAAGGTCATACGAAGGTTCTGTTCCCATTCGTATTTTTGAAATTTCACTTGCTTTCTCATAGGAGTCCAATTTTTTTATGTAAAATTTATTTTCCACGTTTGCACCTCTTGATTCCTGATGCCAGGCTGTTTTCTCCTTTCTTGAAAAATTCCTGATTCGCTGCTGAAATTTTCTTTGGCATAAAATCCACATACTGCTGTGTCATCTCTTCATAATCATGTCCCAGATAGTCCCGGATACTCTGAAGAGGGACTTCGTCATCATATAACAGAGTCGCTATCGTATGGCGGAAATCATGTGATTTAAAATCATACCCTTTGAAAATATCCTGCCTCTTATTAAACAGTTCTTTCATTTGCCACTTAAACGAACCATACTGATATGCCCCTCCCCGTTTGTTTTGAAAAACATAATCCTCACTTCCAATATGATATTTTTCCAAATATCTTTTCATAATCTTATAAAGAACATCTGGAATCGGTACTCTTTTGTATGTTCGCATTTTCATCTGATAAACCTGTATCCACGCATCTCTTCCCTGCCAGGAATAAGCATCCCCTTTCAGGGTGCATACTTCACTGATCCTTAGTCCAATCAGCATAGAATGTAAAAGGATCAATCTTGGAATTTCAGGGAAATTTTTTAATTCTATCAGAATCCTCTCATATATTTCCATCTCTACGCTTCGGTTATTATGACAATGTATTTCTTTTTTCAAATAATACTCATAACGAAATGGTATCCTGTCTATGATTTCTTTCGTCTGCAGATATTCATATAGCTGATAGACTGCTATAACAATATCATTAAAATAAGAAGCTTCTTTTAACTCAATTATCTGAAAATATTTTTTTATTTCGGTTTCTGATGCAAGTTTCAGCTCCATCGCGGTTTCTTTTTCCATCCACATGACAAATGCCAGAATTCTGTAGAATTCGGCTTGTATGCCACTCATTGCCAAATGTGTAACGCCCAGACAGTATTTCATGTATTCCTGCAAAATTTCCCGGTTCTCTCTTTTTTCTATGCCCATAAAGGAAAATTTTTTCACAGGATTGGATGGGTTGACTCTATATTGTTCCAGATGCAGTCTTTCCAAATACCAGACTGTTGAATCCCATAAAATATTCTTGGCATGGCAGAAAAGATATTTCTGACATTCTCGGAGTTCTCTTTCTGCAAGCTCTTTTGCATATGCCGTATCTGCATATTTTTCAAGTTTATCGGCCTGTACCTGTGTAATATATCTTAAATCCTCAATATGTTCCTGCATACAAAATTGATATACCACCTTCAAACCGTTTAACCGCATTGTGCATTCTCTCAGCATTATGTCACGCAGTACGACATCTTCGATAATTTCTAAAAGCTGACGCTTGCATAGCTCTGAGCCGTTTACACGAAAATCCCAAACTAATTTATCAATGGCAACTTTGCAGTCATATCTTTCTGCGATTGCCGGATTTGGGTGATATGGTAAAAAGAGCAGTTCGTGGATTAAATCTGTATTCTTTGCTATCTTCTGCTTTCCTTTTAACGTATTGGCATGCTTTTTGATTGCATATAATTTTGCCTTATCCATTCCACGTAAATAGCTGCGTACTGCTGAATCAGAATAAGTGCTTTTCAGATATTTCCGATAATCCACTCTAAGCTCATAATCGATGTCTGCTATATGCCACACTTCATTTTTTACCAAGTATGCTTTCAGACAGCCTTTTCCAGAGTTGCTGTCCATGCTTTCATCTAATTCCCGGCTCAGTTCTTCTATCTTCTTTTCCCGTTCTTCACTTGATGTCCATTGTTCTTCCGGCTCCCAAGCAAACACCCTTCTTGCCGGCATCTATCTTCACCTCCTGCTTTCCAAAAACTGTTCTACTCCGTAAAGTTTGGAATATCGGCGGTAAAATTCCTGACTTGCTGTTTTCAGCTTGTCATCTAAAACATTCAGATATCGTATGGTTGTATCGAGATGCTTGTGTCCCAGTGCTTGGCTGATCATTTCCAGCGGCCAGTCTGCTTCCCACCTCGTATTTGCATAATATCTTCGAAGCATGTGCGGTGTGATCTTGATCCCAGTCTTTTTCTCCATGCGTTCAAACATATCGTAGACGCTGTCTACTCTTAACGGCTTCCCTATGGTATCCCCTTTGATGTTAATAAACAGGTATTCCTGTTTTTGCAGGATGTCCCAGTATTCCCCGATATAATAAAGCAGGAATTCAAAGGTATCATCGCTCACCCGTCCTCTTCGTTCTTCGGCATTTTTTGCTCTTGCATCGTTTTCATTATCATCCCGGAAGTCTACCCGGATCTCATGGTTTTCGTAATCGATGTCTTTGGTATAATCAATTCCCAAAATTTCACCGATGCGGAATCCCAGTTCCGATGTCAGTAAGATCAACACCTGATCCCTGCAGTTTGTACAGGCTTCTAAAATCGTTACGATTTCGTTCCGTTCGGCTGCCCGGACGTTTCGTTCCTCTTCTTTTAAGTATCCTTTAAATGACCGGGAGCGGATGGTTCTTCTGACCCCGATGGCATTTGCCTTTGTGATCGGCTGATTATAGGATAATACCGACAGGCTGGAACCGTTATTTCTGACTACTTCTAAAAAAGAATAAAACCTGAACACTTCTTTTAAGTAAGCGTTGCAGGTTTTATTCTGTGGTTCTTTATCCAAATTGTCGGTATGTTTCCCGGCTTTCAGCCATTTCAGATATTCTGCGAAAAAATCATATTGCGTTTCGTAATCCATTCCGTAGACATCTTCTGCTTCATGTTCTTCTTCCAGCAGATATTCCCAGTAATAGGCAAGGGCAAATGCATTTCTCCGTATGGTATTCGGGGAACGGTTTGCCCTGACCTGATGCATTAGATACTTGCTTGGCAGCAACACGATTTCCAGTGTTTCCATATCCCGTATAAAGAAATATTTTACGGAACCTTCTCGCTGCATTTCCACTTTATAACGCTTCATGTTGTCTGCCTCCTTTCCTCTAACGCTATACACAGTATACCCAACTCATGCTGATAAAGCTATCACCAATACCACCAATTCGCTCCAAACCACCCCTGAAATACCACTAAACTTTTTGTCCTATCTTCTGTCCGGATCTGGGCAGAACCAACAACGCTTCGAATGCTCTCAGCTGTAGTAACGTTCCACTTTCCGGCTTCGGATAAAATCTTCTACTTCTTCGATCCGCTCTACCATCTGGCACTTCGGAAGGGCGTCCAGAACATCTCCCCGGTACCTGCCTTTCTTCGATGCCCGGTGATCCAAAATGGACACAACGCAGGTATCCTGCTCCGTGCGGATCGCCCGTCCAAATCCCTGACGCAGTTTTTTCTGCATATCCGGCACCACGATAGTCTGGATGTAGGATTCCAACGATCGATACTGCTCCCTCTGGGCTTCATGGATGGGGTCCGGAACAGAAAACGGCAGTTTTACGATGATCAGGGACGATACCATGTCTCCCGGAAAATCCACGCCCTCCCAGCAGGAGCCGGCTGCGAACAGCACCGCATTCTCCATCTTCTTAAACCGTGCAATCTCTTCCTGGGAATTTCTCCATACCTGCACCATCGGAAACGGGATCTGGTCACGCAGGAGCTGCTGCACACTTCCCATCAGGGTATAAGATGTGAACAGTACCAGCGTATGCCCGTAAGTGGAACACACCAGATTGCGGATCTGTCCGGCAAGCTGCTCAGCCTCCTCCCTGCTTCCCTTTTTCATGGGCTTCAGGTTCTCCGGGATATAGAGCAGACAGTTCTCTTTGTAGCAGAATGGGGATTCTGCCACGCACTCCCGGACACCAGTTTCTTTTTCCAGCCCAGTCATTTGTCTGGTCCTTGCAAAACCGTTCCCGGCTTTTAAGGTCCCGCTGGTTAAGATCGCCGGAAATCCCCGGCTCCATAAGGTGGCGTCCAGATATTTCGGGATCTCCCGGTTGACGGCCATGAAGGTTAAATGTTCCCGGCTGTCCTGCTGTAAAAACAAAATATACCGCTTATCGTTCTTTAAGAACCACCCGAACAGCTCATCCATCTCTTCCAGCCGCCGAAAGATCCAGTAAGGAATGTTCCCGGCGAGCCGCCGGATCATAAGCTGAAGCCTTTCTTTCGTCTGATCCAGAAGGCTGCCAGCCCCCGGCGGAAAATAAAAACTTTCTTTTCCAGCCATGTCCTCTATGCCATCTTTCCGATGTTTTCGGATCTCTTCCTGAAGAGCGGCAAACCATTCCTGCAGCCGTTTTCCTTCGGTCCCTTTATGCTCCCTGGAAAGAAAATAGGAAATTTCCTGCACATCTTCCTTTCCAATGCTTCTTCCATACATCTGGCTGGCAGCTTCCGGGAGCTTGTGGGCCTCATCCACGACCAGTGCCCTGTAATCTGCCAGAAGCGGCCGGTACCCATTTGCTCGGTGCATGGCATCTGCCAGAAGATAATTGTGATTGCAGATCTGTAAAAAAATGTCCTCTTTCCTGGAAGTGTCCAGATGCTTCTGATAACGGCACCCGGCTTTCCCCGGACACTCCCTGGGGCAGAATTTCGGTACGCACACCAGCCTGCGGTCAAAACCGCTCAGGTTATGTACGGAATCTAAATCAAAGTTATGCCGGAGGGACTTCAATGCCTCCATCTGTGCCTGATTTTTATTCTTATCCCGGACTGCCTCCAGTCTTTGGGCCAGCCTGTAATCGCACACAAAATGTTCCTTTCCCTTGCGGACAACTGCCTTTAATTCTCCCTGAAGCAGATCTGCTTTTAACAGTACATCCGATAAAAAAGGAACATATTCCTCTATGATAGCTTTCTGTAAGGCAATGCTGGAAGTGGATACCACCACAGGCCGCCTGTCACATCCCGAATAACCGGAATGCAGTACACTATATTTCCGCATCAGGATGCAGGCTGTCAGATAGGCATAGGTCTTTCCGATGCCGACTCCTGCATCACAGAGCGTGATCTCATTTTTCATAAGGGCATCCAGCATTTCATGGCAGAGACGGATCTGTTCTTCTCTTACGTGAAGCCCGGCTTCCGGTAGAAGTTCCCGAAAGATTCTTTCCACTTCGCCATGCGCCCTTTTTTGATATTCATTTTTATAACACATTACTTCTCCTTGCCGGGAAGCTTATCTTACCGTACCCTTACGGACGGATCTGACTGCTTCCGGTGCTTTTGCTCCCTGCTCCTGTATTTTCTTTATGGCAGCATTTCCCCGTGCCATCATCCTTCGGATATCCGTCCGGGAAACATTCCATATCCTTACCTTCTGTGGAGCATTCCTTACCTGCTCGGACAAATGCCTTTCACAGAGTTTCGGATAAACCACCATGGCTTCTGGCAATTCCAACGGATACTCGATCATGGGATGGTACACAATATCCCGGATCACCTGCTCATAGCTTTCCATCTGCATTCTGGCTGTACTATCCTGGTAAATATTTTTTCCTTTCATGGCACTGTAGACCTGCGATGAGATATATCCCAATGATTCAAAACTACAGTATCCATAAGGAGTCACGCCGGAAAGGGAATCCGGATCTTTTAAGGCATTCAGATATACATCTTTTCCCTGGGCGATCAGCCACATCCGAAAATCGGAAAAGCTGTCATCACTGCACCCTGTTTCCATCAGAATACATGCCGCTGTCCACAAGCCATACTTATAAGCTGCATCCCGGTAACTGTAAACAAGATTGTGGAATTGGAGGACATCCTCCGGTGTCA
>OLPP01000517.1_pt1 | contig 27939 bp, 25 predicted proteins | sample 1643151 | NCBI WGS metagenome assembly OLPP01 (sample SAMEA3136679, study PRJEB25190) | human gut metagenome | biome: human gut; feature: human-associated habitat; material: faeces | place: Austria | collected 2013 | reverse complement strand
CGGCGTCTCTGGCAGGAGAAAGTGGATGCAATGCAGGAGTCTGCCACCCGTCAGCGTGAACAGGATACCATCCGGAAGTTTACTGAAGAGAAAAAATCCGAATGAGAATCTGCAGTGTTTTATGACCTCATAAGTTAACTGAAGGGATATTCAGTGATTAATATATAAGCGGAGGTAATAAAGAATGCATACCTTTATTTTTCTTGTGCTGATAAAAAATATTAACGGTGGCGGAAGCTGGAATGTTACCCCCATGCCAAATACGGACGTATGCGTGCAGGTTCTTCGGACAATCGAAGCACACGGAGGCAGGGGCTTTGGAAATACAGGGGAGTGTATTGAAGTTAAAACAAATGAACCTTTGAACAACGTGATGGATACACTGAATGGGGGGCAATGAGTGCTTACTGCTTCAAAGGAAAATGAAATGAAGTCGATATATTTAAAATCTGTTCTGGCTTTTATATTTGTTGGCGTTATGGCTATGTTGATATGTGGTCTTTTTTACAATGATTACCTTGAGCAACAACCTGCAACACCAGAACAACTGACAGAGATTATACAGGATACCCCCTGTGCAGCAGAAGCATTTAAGGAAGCTATTAAGTCTGACACATCTGATTATCAGCCTGAACCTTTAAGCCTTGGTAAGGCAAAAAAGCTTGCATCAGCGTGTAGAGAAAGAAACGAAATGGCAGAGGTTAAACGGGTAAGAGAAAATGAGCGAAATAAGATACGTGAAAAACAACTCCAGGCATTAAATGATGCTCATTCAGCAAAGGAACATTAATCCTGGTTTCCTGTTAAAAGCCTCCATCTCTTATTTGTGCTGTGGTTTTAAGAATGGCACTGCCTGATATATCCACGGTCACAGACTGATATTTTCCTTTTTTAAACGCACTAAGGAATACTCATATGAGTAATAACCCACTTGAGGCCGTCACTCAGGCGGTTAACTCCCTCGTCACAGCACTGAAACTGCCTGACGAATCAGCAAAGGCCAATGAAGTTCTGGGCGAAATGAGCTTCCCGCAGTTCAGCCGTCTGCTGCCGTACCGTGATTACAACCAGGAATCCGGTCTGTTCATGAATGACACCACGATGGGCTTTATGCTGGAAGCCATTCCCATCAATGGGGCGAATGAGTCTATTGTGGAGGCGCTCGACCACATGCTGCGCACCAAACTGCCGCGCGGAGTGCCATTCTGCATCCATCTGATGTCCAGCCAGCTTGTTGGTGACAGAATTGAATACGGGCTGCGTGAGTTCTCCTGGTCCGGTGAACAGGCTGAACGGTTTAACGCCATTACCCGTGCCTATTATATGAACGCGGCAGCGACACAGTTTCCGCTGCCGGAGGGGATGAATCTGCCCCTGACCCTGCGCCATTACCGGGTATTCTTCTCGTACTGTTCTCCCTCGAAGAAAAAAAGCCGGGCTGACATTCTGGAAATGGAAAACCTGGTGAAAATCATCCGGGCGTCGTTACAGGGGGCCAGTATCACCACACAGGCGGTGGATGCACAGGCCTTTATCGATATTGTCGGGGAGATGATTAACCATAACCCGGACTCCCTGTATCCGAAAAGACGTCAGCTGGACCCGTATTCTGATCTGAATTATCAGTGTGTGGAGGACAGTTTTGACCTGAAAGTCCGGGCGGATTACCTGACGCTGGGCCTGCGTGAGAACGGCAGGAACAGCACGGCCCGCATCCTGAATTTCCATCTGGCCCGTAACCCGGAAATCGCCTTCCTGTGGAACATGGCCGACAACTACAGCAACCTGCTGAACCCGGAACTGTCCATCTCCTGTCCGTTCATCCTGACGCTGACTCTGGTGGTGGAAGACCAGGTGAAAACCCACAGCGAAGCCAACCTGAAGTACATGGACCTGGAGAAAAAGTCGAAGACCTCCTATGCCAAATGGTTTCCGTCCGTGGAGAAAGAGGCGAAGGAGTGGGGGGAACTGCGTCAGCGGCTGGGCTCCGGTCAGTCCTCCGTGGTGTCCTACTTCCTCAACATCACAGCATTCTGCAAGGACAATAATGAAACGGCGCTGGAAGTGGAGCAGGACATCCTGAACAGCTTTCGTAAAAACGGTTTTGAGCTGATTTCACCGCGCTTTAACCACATGCGCAATTTCCTGACCTGCCTGCCCTTTATGGCCGGGAAAGGGCTGTTTAAACAGCTGAAAGAGGCCGGAGTGGTTCAGCGCGCAGAGAGCTTTAATGTTGCCAACCTGATGCCGTTAGTGGCGGATAACCCCCTGACACCGGCAGGTCTGCTGGCACCCACCTACCGTAACCAGCTGGCGTTTATCGATATTTTCTTCCGGGGGATGAATAACACCAACTACAACATGGCGGTCTGTGGCACCTCCGGGGCCGGTAAAACCGGACTGATACAGCCCCTTATCCGCAGCGTGCTGGACTCCGGGGGCTTTGCCGTGGTGTTCGACATGGGGGATGGCTACAAGTCCCTGTGTGAGAACATGGGCGGGGTGTATCTGGACGGTGAAACCCTGCGTTTTAACCCGTTTGCGAACATCACCGATATTGACCAGTCAGCGGAGCGTGTCCGTGACCAGTTGTCGGTGATGGCCAGCCCCAACGGTAACCTGGATGAAGTGCATGAAGGTTTGCTGCTGCAGGCGGTCAGGGCCTCCTGGCTGGCTAAAGAGAACAGGGCGCGCATTGATGATGTGGTGGATTTCCTGAAAAACGCCCGTGATAACGACCAGTATGTCGAGTCACCGACCATCCGCAGCCGTCTGGACGAAATGATTGTTCTGCTGGATCAATATACCGCCGGCGGCACTTACGGCCGGTATTTTAACTCTGATGAGCCGTCCCTGCGGGATGATGCGAAAATGGTGGTGCTGGAGCTGGGCGGACTGGAAGACCGTCCGTCACTGCTGGTTGCGGTGATGTTCAGCCTCATTATTTACATCGAGAACAGGATGTACCGCACGCCGCGTAACCTCAAAAAACTGAACGTCATTGATGAGGGATGGCGTCTGCTGGACTTCAAAAATCACAAGGTCGGTGAGTTTATTGAGAAAGGTTACCGTACCGCCCGCCGTCATACCGGTGCCTATATCACCATCACACAGAACATCGTCGACTTTGACTCTGACAAGGCCTCCAGTGCTGCCCGCGCGGCATGGGGTAACTCCTCCTACAAAATTATCCTCAAACAGAGTGCGAAGGAGTTCGCGAAATACAACCAGCTGTATCCGGACCAGTTCCTGCCACTGCAGCGTGACATGATTGGTAAGTTCGGTGCGGCCAAAGATCAGTGGTTCAGTTCCTTCCTGCTGCAGGTGGAAAACCATTCCTCCTGGCACCGCCTGTTTGTGGACCCGTTAAGCCGCGCCATGTACAGCTCTGACGGCCCGGATTTTGAGTTTGTGCAGCAGAAACGTAAAGAGGGGCTGAGTATTCATGAGGCGGTGTGGCAGCTGGCGTGGAAGAAGTCAGGGCCGGAGATGGCTTCGCTGGAAGCCTGGCTGGAAGAACATGAGAAATACAGGAGTGTTGCATGACCACAACGCAAAAAACGACTGACGTTACGGCCCCCCAACGCAGCCACTGGTGGTGGACGGTGCCGGGATGTCTGGCAATGGTGTTACTGAACGCAGCTGTCAGTTACGGCATTGTCAGACTGAACGCACCGGTGACTGCCGCCTTCAACATGAAACAGACCGTGGATGCGTTTTTTGACAGCGCCAGTCAGAAACAACTGTCAGAAGCACAGTCAAAAGCCCTTTCAGCGCGTTTTAACACGGCACTGGAAGCCAGCCTGCAGGCGTGGCAGCAGAAACACCACGCGGTCATTCTGGTGTCGCCTGCTGTGGTACAGGGGGCACCGGATATCACCCGGGAAATCCAGCAGGATATTGCCCGGCGAATGAGGGCGGAGCCATGAGATGCCGGGGGCTGATTGCCCTGCTGATATGGGGGCAGAGTGTGGCCGCCGCCGATCTTGGTACCTGGGGCGATCTGTGGCCGGTAAAGGAGCCGGACATGCTGACGGTGATCATGCAGCGCCTGACGGCACTGGAGCTGTCCGGTGAGATGGGCCGGAAAATGGATGCCTTTAAGGAGCGGGTGATCCGCAACAGTCTGCGGCCCCCTGCCGTGCCCGGTATCGGACGCACGGAGAAATACGGTAGCCGGTTGTTTGACCCGTCCGTCAGACTGGCTGCGGATATCCGGGATAACGAAGGGCGGGTGTTTGCCCGTCAGGGTGAAGTGATGAATCCGCTGCAGTATGTTCCTTTTAACCAGACGCTGTATTTCATCAATGGCGATGATCCGGCGCAGGTGGCCTGGATGAAACGCCAGACGCCGCCCACACTGGAGAGCAAAATCATCCTCGTGCAGGGCAGTATCCCGGAGATGCAGAAGTCTCTGGACAGCCGTGTTTACTTTGACCAGAACGGTGTGCTCTGCCAGCGCCTCGGCATTGATCAGGTCCCGGCACGGGTGAGCGCCGTTCCCGGCGATCGCTTCCTGAAGGTGGAATTTATTCCGGCAGAGGAGGGCAGAAAATGAAGCGAAGCCTGTGGCTGCTGATGTTATTCCTTCTCGCCGGTCATGTCCCTGCAGCGTCTGCGGATTCTGCCTGTGAGGGGCGTTTTGTAAACCCGATCACGGATATCTGCTGGAGCTGTATTTTCCCGCTCTCGCTGGGCAGTATCAAAGTCAGTCAGGGTAAGGTCCCCGACACGGCGAACCCGTCGATGCCCATTCAGATTTGTCCGGCACCGCCGCCGCTGTTCAGGCGTATCGGACTGGCCATTGGTTACTGGGAGCCGATGGCGCTGACGGACGTCACCCGGTCACCGGGATGTATGGTGAACCTGGGCTTCAGCCTGCCGGCTTTTGGTAAAACGGCACAGGGAACGGCGAAAAAAGATGAGAAGCAGGTGAACGGGGCGTTCTATCACGTTCACTGGTACAAATACCCGCTGACGTACTGGCTTAACATCATCACATCGCTGGGCTGTCTGGAAGGTGGTGACCTGGATATCGCTTATCTTTCTGAAATCGACCCCACCTGGACGGACAGCAGCCTGACCACCATTCTCAATCCGGAAGCCGTCATCTTTGCCAATCCGATAGCACAGGGGGCCTGTGCTGCAGATGCCATTGCCAGCGCCTTTAACATGCCCATCGATGCTCTGTTCTGGTGTGCCGGTTCGCAGGGAAGTATGTACCCGTTCAATGGCTGGGTGAGTAATGAGTCCAGTCCGTTGCAGTCCTCCCTGCTGGTCAGTGAACGCATGGCGTTCAAGCTGCACCGTCAGGGCATGATTATGGAAACCATCGGGAAAAATAACGCCGTCTGTAATGAATATCCGTCCCCAATCCTGCCCAAAGAACGCTGGCGTTACCAGATGGTGAATATGTATCCGGACAGCGGGCAGTGCCACCCGTTCGGGCGCAGCGTGACCCGCTGGGAAACCGGGAAAAATCCGCCCAATACAAAGAAAAACTTCGGCTACCTGATGTGGCGTAAACGTAACTGTGTCTTCCTGTGAGGTGAATGATGAAGCTGAGTATGAAATCTCTGGCAGCACTGCTGATGATGCTGAACGGGGCGGTTATGGCGTCAGAAAACGTGAACACTCCTGAGAACCGCCAGTTCCTGAAGCAGCAGGAAAATTTAAGCAGACAACTGCGTGAAAAACCTGACCATCAGCTGAAAGCCTGGGCGGAGAAGCAGGTGCTGGAAAACCCCCTTCAGCGTTCAGATAACCATTTCCTGGATGAGCTGGTTCGTAAACAGCAGGCTTCGCAGGACGGGAAACCCCGGCAGGGTGCTCTGTATTTTGTGTCGTTTTCCATTCCCGAAGAGGGGCTGAAACGAATGCTGGGCGAAACCCGGCACTACGGTATACCCGCCACACTGCGGGGCATGGTGAACAATGACCTGAAGACCACCGCTGAAGCCGTGCTGTCCCTGGTGAAAGACGGCGCGACTGATGGTGTTCAGATCGACCCGACGCTGTTTTCACAGTACGGCATTCGCAGTGTACCGGCACTGGTGGTGTTCTGCAGTCAGGGATACGACATCATCCGGGGAAACCTGCGGGTCGGCCAGGCGCTGGAGAAAGTGGCCGCCACGGGTGACTGCCGGCAGGTGGCTCATGATTTACTGGCAGGGAAAGGAGATTCCGGGAAATGAAACGTATTTTACCTCTGATACTGGCTCTGGTTGCCGGCATGGCACAGGCTGACAGCAACAGTGATTACCGGGCCGGCTCTGATTTTGCTCACCAGATCAAAGGACAGGGAAGCAGCAGTATTCAGGGCTTTAAGCCACAGGAGAGTATCCCCGGCTATAACGCGAATCCGGACGAGACAAAATACTACGGTGGCGTGACTGCCGGCGGGGATGGCGGCCTGAAAAATGACGGCACCACGGAATGGGCGACCGGTGAAACCGGAAAAACCATCACAGAGTCATTCATGAACAAGCCGAAAGACATTCTTTCACCGGATGCACCGTTTATCCAGGCCGGCAGGGATGTGGTGAACCGGGCTGACAGCATTGTGGGAAACACCGGGCAGCAGTGCAGTGCGCAGGAGATTAGCCGGAGTGAATACACGAATTACACCTGTGAGCGGGATTTACAGGTGGAGCAGTACTGCACACGAACTGCCCGTATGGAGCTGCAGGGGAGTACCACATGGGAAACCCGGACGCTGGAGTATGAAATGAGTCAGCTACCTGCACGTGAAGTGAATGGTCAGTATGTTGTCTCCATTACCTCTCCCGTTACCGGTGAAATTGTCGATGCGCATTACAGCTGGAGTCGTACTTACCTGCAGAAGAGTGTACCTATGACAATTACAGTACTGGGAACCCCACTGAGCTGGAATGCCAAATACTCAGCAGATGCCTCATTTACACCAGTACAGAAAACACTGACTGCCGGTGTTGCTTTTACGTCATCTCACCCCGTCCGGGTCGGGAATACAAAATTCAAACGTCATACGGCAATGAAGCTGCGTCTGGTTGTCAGGGTAAAAAAAGCCTCGTACACCCCGTATGTTGTCTGGTCTGAAAGCTGCCCGTTCAGCAAGGAGCTGGGGAAACTGACAAAAACAGAATGTACGGAGGCTGGCGGGAACAGGACGCTGGTGAAAGACGGTCAGTCATACAGCATGTACCAGAACTGCTGGGCATACCGGGACACGTATGTCACACAGTCAGCAGACAAGGGAACCTGTCAGACCTACACCGACAATCCTGCCTGTACCCTGGTGTCACACCAGTGCGCCTTTTACTCCGAAGAAGGTGCCTGTCTGCATGAATATGCCACGTACTCCTGTGAGTCAAAAACATCCGGGAAAGTGATGGTCTGTGGGGGAGACGTCTTCTGTCTCGATGGCGAATGCGATAAGGCTCAGAGCGGGAAGAGTAATGATTTTGCCGAAGCTGTTTCTCAGCTGGCGGCACTGGCCGCAGCAGGTAAGGATGTTGCGGCGCTGAACGGGGTGGATGTCCGTGCTTTCACCGGTCAGGCGAAATTTTGTAAGAAGGCTGCAGCCGGATACAGCAACTGCTGTAAGGACAGCGGCTGGGGACAGGATATCGGGCTGGCCAAATGCAGCAGTGATGAAAAAGCCCTGGCTAAAGCAAAATCAAACAAACTGACCGTCAGTGTCGGAGAGTTCTGTTCGAAGAAAGTGCTGGGTGTCTGCCTGGAGAAAAAACGCAGTTACTGTCAGTTTGATTCGAAGCTGGCGCAGATAGTCCAGCAGCAGGGGCGCAACGGACAGCTGCGTATCAGTTTTGGCAGTGCGAAGCATCCTGACTGTCGGGGGATTACGGTTGATGAGCTGCAGAAAATTCAGTTCGACAGACTGGATTTCACTAACTTCTACGAAGACCTGATGAATAACCAGAAAATCCCGGACAGTGGTGTTCTGACGCAGAAAGTGAAAGAGCAGATTGCTGACCAGCTGAAACAGGCAGGACAGTAAGGTATGGAAAATAACCGGGGAAAATGATGAAAGTCATATTCACGTCGAACCGTTTTATTGATTTTCTTATCCGGCTTTTGATTACAGCGATTGTCATTTCCCCGGTAATTATCTGGTCGTGGGATACGGTAAAAGAAACCACTGCAGGTGAGATGCTTGCTGCCTGTTTTGTTATTTTTTACTCCGGTGTGCTCCTGTTTATTCTGTATTTTTGTTTTTCTGCCCTGACTGACCTGCAGAAATCTGATGAAAGAAAAAGTGATGAAAGGAATGAAGATGAATAAAGCATTACTGCCACTGTTACTCTGCTGCTTTATTTTTCCGGCGTCAGGGAAAGATGCAGGCTGGCAGTGGTATAACGAGAAAATAAATCCAAAGGAAAAAGAAAATAAACCTGTACCTGCAGTCCCACGTCAGGAGCCGGATATTATGCAGAAACTGGCCGCACTGCAGACGGCAACAAAGCGGGCGCTGTACGAAGCTATTCTGTATCCCGGCGTGGATAATTTTGTGAAATATTTCCGGCTGCAGAATTACTGGACTCAGCAGGCCGGGCTTTTCACCATGAGCGCCAAAAAAGCCATGCTGGCGCATCCCGAACTGGACTATAACCTGCAGTACAGCCATTACAACGGCACGGTACGGAACCAGCTGGCAGCAGACCAGGCGCAGCAGCGACAGGCTATTGCGAAACTGGCTGAACACTACGGCATCATGTTTTTTTACCGGGGGCAGGACCCCATCGACGGGCAGCTGGCGCAGGTCATTAATGGCTTCAGGGATACCTATGGTCTGAGTGTTATTCCCGTTTCCGTGGATGGTGTGATTAATCCGCTGTTGCCGGATTCCCGGACTGACCAGGGGCAGGCGCAGCGCCTCGGCGTGAAATATTTCCCGGCCATGATGCTGGTTGACCCGAAACAGGGCAGTGTTCGTCCGTTATCATACGGTTTTATTTCGCAGGACGACCTGGCAAAACAATTCCTGAACGTTTCTGAAGATTTTAAACCCAATTTTTAATCGCGGATTTGATTTATGAGTGAAGATTGTTTGAAAATGTTTACAGGTGTTGTTCTGTTAATATTTGTCATTATTGCCGGTTATTTCTTTTCTGAGCGTAATGACAGGAAAATGTTTCTCCTGAGCTCACTGGTTTTCCTTGTTATTAATATCGCGTGTTTATATGTGCTGACTGCCAGATTCTGGTTTCTGTGTGGTGCAATTATGAATCAGGGCGCAGCAATGGTTGTTCCAATGGTTATTGGCTCATTACCGAACGTTACGAGCTTCGACGGGTTCAGAAGAATATTTATCTGTATTATGTTGTCATCAGTATGGTCCGGAGTGATGTGGTTTTTTATAAGGGGGCTTATGACAGGCTAAGTCATATAAAACGGTAATAAAAACCATACAAAATAATGAGGTTGTTCTGATTAATATCACACAAACGCGAATATTACAGACATAAATACTCTCATGTAAATAATAACCGGAGTTTAACATGATAAGTAAACGCAGATTCTCTTTACCCCGGCTTGATATTACGGGAATGTGGGTATTTTCCCTGGGTGTCTGGTTTCATATCGTCGCCCGTCTTGTTTACAGCAAACCCTGGATGGCTTTTTTTCTGGCGGAGCTTATTGCGGCCATTCTCGTGCTGTTCGGCGCATACCAGGTGCTGGATGCATGGATTGCCCGTGTCAGCCGGGAAGAGCGTGAGGCACTGGAAGCCAGGCAACAGGCCATGATGGAAGGGCAGCAGGAGGGCAGACATGTCTCTCATTAAATCACTGCTGTTCACCCTGTTGCTGGCAGCCGCTGCCGTGCAGGCCTCCACCCGGGATGAAATTGAACGACTCTGGAATCCGCAGGGCATGGCCGCGCAGCCTGCACAACCGGCAGCAGGCACGTCAGCCAGGACAGAAAAGCCAGCCCCCCGCTGGTTCCGCCTCAGCAACGGCAGGCAGGTTAACCTGGCCGACTGGAAGGTGGTGCTGTTTATGCAGGGGCATTGCCCTTACTGTCACCAGTTTGACCCGGTACTGAAACAGCTGGCACAGCAGTACGGCTTTTCCGTTTTTCCCTACACCCTGGATGGTCAGGGGGATACCGCCTTTCCGGAGGCATTGCCGGTGCCACCGGACGTGATGCAGACCTTCTTCCCGAATATCCCGGTGGCCACACCGACCACCTTCCTGGTCAACGTCAACACGCTTGAGGCATTACCGCTTTTACAGGGGGCAACGGATGCTGCCGGTTTTATGGCGCGGATGGATACCGTTCTGCAGATGTACGGAGGGAAAAAAGGTGCGAAATAAGCAGGTGGTGTTACTCATTGCCGGAATATCCGGCATCGCGACGGGAATAATCGTCAGCCTGAATATCCCCTTTATCCATCAGGGGCTTTTTTATCCCGCCAGCCCTGTAGAAATTGTCGTTTCGCTGTGCCTTACCTTTTCTGTTTCTGTTGTGTTTTTTGTGGGGGCAATTGTGGGATGGATTTCGGTGTCTGAAATATATTACAGCCGCAGGACTGGACGGAAATATCGGGATATTCCTGCTGAAATGTCGTATGCGCCGGGAGAACACATTAAGGGAGGGCAAGAATGATGCCACGCATTAAACCTCTTCTGGTTCTTTGTGCTGCTTTACTGACGGTCACACCCGCAGCGTCAGCGGATGTGAACAGCGACATGAATCAGTTCTTTAACAAGCTGGGCTTCGCCTCCAATACCACACAGCCGGGCGTCTGGCAGGGGCAGGCCGCCGGTTATGCTTACGGTGGCTCCCTGTATGCCCGTACTCAGGTCAAAAATGTTCAGCTGATTTCCATGACGCTGCCGGATATCAATGCCGGATGTGGCGGCATCGACGCCTATCTCGGCTCGTTCAGTTTTATTAATGGCGAGCAGCTGCAGCGTTTTGTTAAGCAGATTATGAGCAATGCTGCCGGTTACTTTTTTGACCTTGCCCTGCAGACAACGGTGCCGGAAATCAAAACCGCAAAAGACTTCCTGCAGAAAATGGCAAGCGACATTAACAGTATGAACCTCAGTTCCTGCCAGGCGGCACAGGGGATTATCGGCGGGCTTTTCCCCCGGACGCAGGTGTCCCAGCAGAAAGTCTGTCAGGACATTGCCGGTGAGAGCAATATTTTTGCTGACTGGGCGGCTTCCCGGCAGGGATGTACCGTTGGCGGGAAATCTGACAGCGTCAGGGATAAAGCCAGCGACAAGGATAAGGAGCGGGTGACCAAAAACATTAACATCATGTGGAATGCGCTTTCCAAAAACAGAATGTTTGACGGCAACAAAGAGCTGAAAGAGTTTGTGATGACGCTGACCGGCTCACTGGTGTTTGGTCCCAACGGCGAAATCACACCGCTGTCAGCCAGAACCACTGACCGCTCAATTATCCGGGCCATGATGGAAGGCGGCACAGCAAAAATTTATCACTGCAACGATTCTGATAAATGCCTGAAAGTGGTGGCAGACACACCGGTGACCATCAGCCGGGATAATGCACTGAAGTCTCAGATTACTAAACTTCTGGCCAGCATTCAGAACAAGGCGGTCAGTGACACACCTCTGGATGACAAGGAAAAAGGCTTTATTTCCAGTACCACCATCCCCGTCTTCAAATACCTGGTTGACCCGCAGATGCTCGGTGTTTCCAACAGTATGATTTACCAGCTGACGGACTATATCGGTTACGACATCCTGCTGCAGTACATTCAGGAGCTGATACAGCAGGCCCGGGCGATGGTGGCCACAGGAAATTATGACGAAGCAGTTATCGAACATATTAACGACAACATGAATGATGCCACCCGGCAGATTGCGGCGTTTCAGTCACAGGTGCAGGTACAGCAGGATGCGCTGCTGGTTGTCGATCGTCAGATGAGCTACATGCGTCAGCAGCTTTCCGCCCGCATGCTCAGTCGTTACCAGAACAACTATCACTTCGGAGGGAGCACGCTGTGAATGAAGTTTATGTGATTGCCGGTGGTGAGTGGTTGCGGAATAACCTGAACGCCATTGCCGCCTTTATGGGAACCAGGACGTGGGATTCCATTGAAAAAATTGCGCTCACATTGTCTGTTCTCGCGGTGGCCGTGATGTGGGTACAGCGGCACAACGTGATGGATTTGCTGGGCTGGGTGGCCGTGTTTGTGCTTATCAGCCTGCTGGTTAATGTCCGCACATCGGTGCAGATTATTGATAACAGTGACCTGGTCAAAGTTCACCGGGTGGATAATGTACCGGTCGGACTGGCGATGCCACTTTCACTGACGACCCGTATCGGGCATGCAATGGTGGCCAGTTACGAGATGATCTTCACGCAACCGGACAGTGTCACCTACAGCAAAACGGGGATGCTGTTTGGCGCAGAACTGGTATCAAAAAGCACCGACTTTTTGTCCCGCAATCCGGAAATCGCCAATCTTTTCCAGGATTATGTGCAGAACTGCGTGATGGGGGATATTTACCTGAACCACAAATACACGCTGGAGGAGCTGATGGCCTCCGCTGATCCCTACACGCTGATTTTTTCCCGCCCCAGTCCGCTACGGGGCGTTTATGACAGCAATAATAATTTCGTGACCTGTAAGGACGCGTCGGTTTCGCTGAAAGACAAGCTGAATCTGGATACACAGAGTGGCGGAAAAACCTGGCATTATTATGCCCAGCAGCTATTTGGTGGACGCCCTGATCCGAACCTGTTGTTCAGTACGCTGATTGGCGACAGTTACAGTTACTTCTATGGCTCAAGTAAATCAGCCAGCCAGATCATCCGCCAGAATGTCACCATCAATGCGCTGAAGGAGGGGATCACCAGTTATGCCGCGCGTAATGGTGATTCAGCCAGCCTGGTGAATCTGGCCACCACGTCATCGATGGAGAAGCAACGTCTGGCACATGTCTCCATCGGTCATGTGGCGATGCGGACACTGCCCATGACGCAGACCATCCTGACGGGGATCGCCATCGGTATTTTCCCGCTTCTGGTACTGGCGGCTGTCTTCAACAAACTGACGCTGTCCGTCCTGAAAGGCTATGTGTTTGCCCTGATGTGGTTGCAGTCATGGCCAATGTTGTACGCCATTCTGAACAGCGCCATGACATTTTATGCGAAGCAGAATGGTGCACCGGTGGTGCTCTCGGAAATTTCACAGATACAGCTGAAATACTCCGATCTGGCTTCCACTGCCGGGTATCTTTCCATGATGATCCCGCCATTATCCTGGATGATGGTCAGGGGACTCGGGGCCGGATTTTCCAGTGTGTACAGCCATTTCGCTTCCTCTGCTATCAGCCCGACTGCCAGTGCGGCAGGTAGTGTGGTTGACGGTAATTACTCCTACGGCAACATGCAGACGGAAAACGTGAACGGATTCAGCTGGAGCACCAACAGCACCACGTCGTTTGGTCAGATGATGTACCAGACCGGCAGTGGCGCAACCGCCACACAGACCCGTGACGGTAATATGGTGATGGATGCGAGCGGGGCGATGTCCCGTTTACCGGTCGGTATCAATGCAACGCGTCAGATTGCGGCGGCACAACAGGAAATGGCCCGGGAGGCGTCGAACAGAGCAGAAAGCGCCCTGCATGGGTTCAGCAGCAGTATTGCCAGTGCCTGGAACTCGCTCAGTCAGTTTGGTTCTAACCGGGGGAGCAGTGATTCTGTCACCGGTGGTGCTGACAGCACGATGAGCGCACAGGACTCCATGATGGCCAGCCGTATGCGCAGCGCAGTGGAAAGCTATGCGAAGGCGCATAATATCAGTAATGAGCAGGCGACAAGAGAACTGGCATCAAGAAGTACGAGAGGTTCTGCGGGGATGTATGGCGATGCTCATGCTGAATGGGGGGTTAAACCTAAAATTCTTGGTGTTGGTGGTGGCGTAGGTGTTAGAGGTGGTGGTCGGGCAAGTATTGACTGGAGTGATGAGGATGCGCATCAGGCCAGCAGTGGTTCACGGGCCAGCCATGATGCTCGCCATGATATCGATGCCAGGGCTACACAAGACTTTAAAGAGGCCAGCGATTACTTTACCAGTCGCAAGGTCAGTGAATCCGGCAGCCATACGGACAATAATGCCGATTCCCGTGTGGACCAGCTGTCTGCAGCCCTGAACTCAGCAAAACAGAGTTACGACCAGTACACGACGAATATGACCCGCAGCCATGAATATGCTGAAATGGCATCCCGTACTGAAAGCATGAGTGGGCAGATGAGTGAAGACCTGTCGCAACAGTTTGCACAGTATGTGATGAAACACGCGCCGCAGGATGCCGAAGCTATTCTGACAAACACCAGTTCACCGGAGATTGCAGAACGCCGTCGGGCTATGGCGTGGTCTTTTGTTCAGGAACAGGTGCAGCCTGGTGTTGATAATACCTGGCGTGAATCCCGTGGGGACATCGGTAAAGGAATGGAGAGCGTACCTTCGGGGGGGGGCAGCCAGGATATTATTGCTGATCATCAGGGGCATCAGGCCATTATTGAGCAAAGAACGCAGGACAGTAATATCCGTAATGATGTAAAACATCAGGTTGATAATATGGTCACAGAATACCGAGGCAATATCGGAGATACTCAGAGCAGCATACGTGGCGAAGAAAATATTGTAGGAAGACAGTATTCTGAACTACAAAACCACCATAAAACAGAGGCATTATCTCAGAATAATAAATATAATGAAGAAAAATCGGGTCAGGAAAGAATGCCCGGGGCTGACAGTCCACAGGAACTGATGAAAAGAGCAAAGGAGTATCAGGATAAGCACAAGCAATAATATTGTATGGGGAGATGATAATGAAAAATTTAGCTCATATTGCTCTGGTGACGGTGATACAGTTCATTGCCTGTTATCTGGCTGATTGGGGGAGTGCCGAAACAGTTTTTATCCTGTGCTTTATTGTACTATGGCAGGGATTGTTTATATGGTTATTTTCTCAAATACGAAAAAAACGGCATGTGTCGGATGAGTTTAAATTCAGTAAAGGCGTTTGGTATATACTGATGCCAGTATCTTCCTTACTCTCTCCGTTATTAAGCCTGATGGTTTTTATCATTGGTACACTATACGAATTAAGGCGAATTAGTGGTTGTGTAAGTGTAAGAGAATGGATGCAATCTCAGGTAAATGAACAAACTAATGAAGATTTGCATCTGGATTTTGATGATGTGAATTTTGATTATGTGGATTTTTATCGTACTAATCCGGCAACAGGATTAGCTATGCATGGAGGATTTGATTCAGCAGGAAATACTTTTGGGACTTGTTGGCAGGACTATGATGACAGGCGATAAGAAAACTGTGGTTTGTAATAAAGGTAATTTGATGAAAACAAAAAAATTGATGATGGTTGCACTGGTCAGTTCCACTCTGGCCCTTTCAGGGTGTGGTGCGATGAGCACAGCAATCAAGAAGCGTAACCTTGAGGTGAAGACTCAGATGAGTGAGACCATCTGGCTTGAACCCGCCAGCGAACGCACGGTATTTCTGCAGATCAAAAACACGTCTGATAAAGACATGAGTGGGCTGCAGGGCAAAATTGCTGATGCTGTGAAAGCAAAAGGATATCAGGTGGTGACTTCTCCGGATAAAGCCTACTACTGGATTCAGGCGAATGTGCTGAAGGCCGATAAGATGGATCTGCGGGAATCTCAGGGATGGCTGAACCGTGGTTATGAAGGCGCAGCAGTTGGTGCAGCGTTAGGTGCCGGTATCACCGGATATAATTCCAGTTCTGCCGGTGCCACACTCGGTGTGGGCCTTGCTGCCGGTCTGGTGGGTATGGCTGCAGATGCGATGGTGGAAGATGTGAACTATACCATGATCACGGATGTGCAGATTGCAGAGCGTACTAAGGCAACGGTGACAACGGACAATGTTGCCGCCCTGCGTCAGGGCACATCAGGTGCGAAAATTCAGACCAGTACTGAAACAGGTAACCAGCATAAATACCAGACCCGTGTGGTCTCAAATGCGAACAAGGTTAACCTGAAATTTGAAGAGGCGAAGCCTGTTCTCGAAGACCAGCTGGCCAAATCAATCGCAAATATTCTCTGATTATCTTCCGGAGGCTGGTCTGACCGGCCTCCTGACTGACGCCTCGCTTTGCTCGTTGTCCAACCCCGGAAAGAAATAAAATAAATTTTATTTCTCCCCGGCGTTTCCGAAATAAATATGAAAACACTGAGCGGTTGTGCAAATTCTTTGTGCGACCGTGAAGTGTTGCCGGCGAAGCCGGAATTTAACGGTTATTAATCTTTTCATCATTAATAATCAGTCCGACTGACTTTTTTTCTTCGGAATATCATCATGAGTTTTAACGCAAAGGATATGACCCAGGGCGGTCAGATTGCGTCCATGCGTATCCGCATGTTCAGCCAGATCGCCAATATCATGCTTTACTGCCTGTTTATTTTTTTCTGGATACTCGTTGGTCTGGTTTTATGGGTAAAAATAAGCTGGCAGACGTTTGTGAACGGCTGTATTTACTGGTGGTGTACCACGCTGGAAGGCATGCGGGATTTAATCAAGTCCCAGCCGGTCTATGAGATCCAGTATTACGGCAAAACCTTCCGGATGAATGCTGCTCAGGTACTGCATGATAAATATATGATCTGGTGCGGAGAGCAGCTATGGTCCGCATTCGTTCTGGCCACAGTTGTGGCACTGGTTATTTGCCTGATTACCTTCTTTGTTGTCTCCTGGATTCTGGGGCGTCAGGGTAAACAACAGAGCGAAAATGAAGTCACAGGTGGTCGTCAGCTGACAGACAATCCGAAAGACGTTGCCCGGATGCTGAAAAAAGACGGCAAGGACTCCGATATCCGGATTGGCGACCTGCCGATTATCCGGGATTCTGAAATCCAGAACTTCTGTCTGCACGGCACGGTCGGGGCCGGTAAGTCGGAAGTTATCCGTCGTCTGGCCAACTACGCCCGTCAGCGCGGTGATATGGTGGTGATTTATGACCGTTCAGGGGAATTTGTTAAAAGTTACTATGATCCCTCCATCGATAAGATCCTGAATCCGCTGGATGCCCGCTGTGCCGCCTGGGATTTATGGAAGGAGTGTCTGACACAGCCGGATTTTGATAATACGGCAAATACCCTGATCCCGATGGGCACAAAAGAGGACCCGTTCTGGCAGGGTTCAGGACGTACCATTTTTGCGGAAGCGGCGTACCTGATGCGTAATGACCCCAACCGCAGCTACAGCAAACTGGTGGACACACTGCTTTCCATCAAAATCGAAAAACTGCGTACCTTCCTGCGTAATTCACCGGCGGCCAACCTGGTGGAAGAGAAAATTGAGAAAACGGCGATTTCCATCCGTGCTGTGCTGACCAACTACGTGAAAGCCATCCGTTACCTGCAGGGGATTGAGCATAACGGTGAGTCTTTTACCATCCGTGACTGGATGCGGGGTGTCCGGGAAGATCAGAAAAACGGCTGGCTGTTTATCTCGTCGAATGCCGACACCCATGCCTCCCTGAAGCCGGTGATCTCCATGTGGCTGTCCATTGCCATTCGTGGTCTGCTGGCAATGGGAGAAAACCGTAACCGTCGTGTGTGGTTTTTCTGTGATGAGCTACCCACGTTACACAAACTGCCGGACCTGGTGGAGATCCTGCCGGAAGCCCGTAAGTTCGGTGGCTGTTATGTGTTTGGTATCCAGTCCTATGCCCAGCTGGAAGATATCTACGGTGAGAAAGCGGCTGCCACGCTGTTTGACGTCATGAACACCCGTGCCTTTTTCCGTTCTCCCAGCCATAAGATTGCAGAGTTCGCTGCCGGTGAGATTGGTGAGAAAGAGCACCTGAAAGCCAGCGAGCAGTACTCCTACGGTGCTGATCCGGTACGTGACGGGGTATCGACCGGTAAGGATATGGAGCGCCAGACGCTGGTCAGTTATTCCGACATTCAGTCTCTGCCGGATTTGACCTGTTATGTCACCCTGCCCGGACCGTATCCGGCAGTAAAACTCTCACTGAAATATCAGGCACGTCCGAAGGTTGCCCCTGAGTTTATTCCGCGTGACATCAACCCGGAAATGGAGAACCGCCTGAGCGCCGTACTTGCCGCAAGGGAAGCAGAAGGTCGTCAGATGGCCAGCCTCTTCGAACCGGATGTGCCGGAAGTTGTTTCCGGAGAAGACGTGACTCAGGCTGAACAGCCGCAACAGCCGCAACAGCCGCAACAGCCGCAACAGCCGCAACAGCCGGTGTCTCCTGCCATCAACGATAAGAAGTCAGATTCAGGTGTGAATGTTCCGGCAGGGGGGATCGAGCAGGAGCTGAAAATGAAACCGGAAGAAGAGATGGAACAGCAACTGCCACCCGGGATCAGTGAATCCGGTGAAGTGGTGGATATGGCCGCTTATGAGGCATGGCAACAGGAAAATCATCCGGACATCCAGCAGCAGATGCAGCGTCGTGAAGAGGTGAACATTAATGTGCACCGGGAGCGTGGGGAGGATGTTGAGCCGGGAGATGATTTCTGATGATGAGTATCGCGCAGGTCAGATCGGCCGGAAGTGCCGGTAACTATTATACCGACAAGGATAATTACTATGTACTGGGCAGCATGGGAGAACGCTGGGCCGGCAGGGGGGCTGAACAGCTGGGACTGCAGGGCAGTGTCGATAAGGATGTTTTTACCCGTCTTCTGGAGGGAAGGCTGCCGGACGGAGCGGATCTAAGCCGCATGCAGGATGGCAGTAATAAGCATCGTCCCGGCTACGACCTGACCTTCTCCGCCCCCAAAAGTGTCTCCATGATGGCCATGTTAGGTGGCGATAAGCGCCTGATTGATGCACATAACCAGGCCGTGGACTTTGCTGTTCGTCAGGTGGAGGCGCTGGCCTCCACACGGGTGATGACGGACGGACAGTCAGAAACGGTACTGACCGGTAATCTGGTGATGGCACTGTTTAACCACGACACCAGTCGCGATCAGGAACCACAGTTACACACGCATGCGGTGGTGGCTAATGTCACGCAGCATAACGGTGAGTGGAAGACACTGAGCAGTGACAAAGTGGGGAAAACGGGGTTCATTGAGAATGTGTACGCTAATCAGATTGCCTTTGGCAGGCTCTACCGGGAAAAACTGAAAGAGCAGGTTGAGGCGCTGGGCTATGAAACCGAAGTGGTGGGTAAGCACGGTATGTGGGAGATGCCGGGCGTACCGGTGGAGGCCTTTTCCGGACGCTCACAGGCTATCCGGGAGGCCGTCGGGGAAGATGCCTCGCTGAAATCCCGGGATGTGGCGGCACTGGATACGCGAAAATCCAAACAGCACGTCGATCCTGAAGTCAGAATGGCTGAATGGATGCAGACGCTGAAGGAAACCGGGTTTGACATCCGGGCATATCGTGACGCGGCGGATCAGCGTGCGGAGACCCGCACGCAGGCGCCCGGGGCTGTTTCACAGGAGGGGCCGGATGTGCAGCAGGCGGTGACACAGGCGATTGCCGGATTAAGTGAACGAAAAGTGCAGTTTACGTACACGGACGTGCTGGCCAGAACGGTCGGTATACTGCCGCCGGAAAATGGTGTGATTGAACGGGCACGCGCCGGTATCGACGAGGCCATCAGCCGTGAGCAACTCATCCCCCTTGACCGTGAGAAGGGGCTGTTCACGTCCGGGATTAATGTGCTCGATGAACTGTCAGTCCGGGCACTCAGTCGCGATATCATGAAACAGAACCGGGTGACCGTACATCCGGAGAAAAGTGTCCCCCGGACGGCCGGCTACAGCGATGCCGTCAGTGTTCTGGCACAGGACCGTCCGTCGCTGGCCATTGTGTCCGGGCAGGGCGGTGCAGCCGGGCAGCGTGAGCGGGTGGCTGAACTGGTCATGATGGCCCGGGAGCAGGGGCGGGAAGTGCAGATTATCGCTGCTGACCGTCGCTCGCAGATGAACCTGAAGCAGGATGAACGGCTGTCCGGTGAGCTGATAACCGGACGTCGTCAGCTGCTGGAAGGCATGGCTTTCACGCCGGGCAGTACCGTTATCGTTGACCAGGGCGAAAAACTCTCCCTGAAAGAGACGTTAACCCTGCTGGACGGTGCCGCACGTCATAACGTACAGGTCCTGATAACCGACAGTGGGCAGCGAACCGGTACAGGCAGTGCGCTGATGGCCATGAAGGATGCCGGGGTGAACACATATCGCTGGCAGGGGGGAGAACAGCGACCGGCCACCATCATCAGTGAACCGGACCGTAATGTCCGCTATGCCCGGCTGGCCGGAGATTTTGCGGCCAGCGTGAAAGCCGGAGAAGAGAGCGTGGCACAGGTCAGCGGAGTACGGGAACAGGCCATACTGACACAGGCCATTCGCAGTGAGCTGAAAACACAGGGCGTGCTCGGACACCCGGAGGTAACCATGACCGCCCTGTCACCGGTCTGGCTGGACAGCCGGAGCCGTTATCTGCGGGATATGTACCGTCCGGGGATGGTGATGGAGCAGTGGAACCCGGAGACACGCAGTCATGACCGCTATGTTATCGACCGGGTGACGGCGCAGAGTCACAGCCTGACCCTGCGGGATGCGCAGGGTGAAACGCAGGTGGTGCGTATTTCCTCCCTGGACAGCAGCTGGTCGCTGTTCCGGCCGGAAAAAATGCCGGTGGCAGACGGCGAGCGACTGAGGGTGACAGGGAAAATTCCCGGACTCCGCGTCTCCGGCGGTGACCGCCTGCAGGTGACATCTGTCAGTGAAGATGCGATGACGGTTGTTGTGCCGGGGCGGGCTGAACCGGCCTCCCTGCCTGTGGCTGATTCACCATTCACGGCACTGAAGCTGGAGAACGGCTGGGTGGAAACGCCCGGGCATTCCGTCAGCGACAGTGCGAAGGTTTTTGCCTCCGTCACACAGATGGCAATGGACAACGCCACCCTGAACGGTCTGGCCCGCAGCGGTCGTGATGTCCGGCTGTATTCCTCACTGGATGAAACCCGTACTGCGGAAAAACTTGCCCGCCATCCCTCCTTTACGGTGGTTTCTGAGCAGATAAAGGCGCGTGCCGGTGAGACATTGCTGGAAACCGCTATCAGTCTGCAGAAAACCGGGCTTCACACGCCGGCACAGCAGGCTATTCATCTGGCGCTTCCTGTGGTGGAAAGTAAAAACCTGGCCTTCAGCATGGTGGACCTGCTGACAGAGGCGAAGTCGTTTGCTGCAGAAGGAACCAGTTTTACTGAACTGGGAGGGGAAATCAATGCGCAGATAAAACGCGGTGACTTACTGTATGTGGATGTGGCAAAAGGCTATGGCACAGGCCTGCTGGTTTCCCGTGCGTCGTATGAGGCAGAAAAGAGCATTCTTCGCCATATTCTCGAAGGTAAGGAGGCGGTCACGCCGCTGATGGAGAGAGTACCTGGCGAACTCATGGAGAAACTGACATCAGGACAGCGCGCCGCCACCCGTATGATACTGGAAACGTCCGACCGTTTCACGGTGGTACAGGGTTATGCCGGTGTGGGTAAGACCACACAGTTCCGGGCGGTGATGTCAGCCGTGAACATGCTGTCGGCGAGTGAGCGTCCCCGAGTTGTGGGGCTGGGGCCCACGCACCGTGCGGTCGGTGAGATGCGCAGCGCCGGCGTGGATGCTCAGACACTGGCGTCCTTTCTGCATGACACGCAGCTGCAGCAGCGCAGCGGAGAAACGCCGGATTTCAGCAACACGCTGTTCCTGCTCGATGAGAGCTCTATGGTGGGCAATACCGACATGGCACGGGCATACGCCCTGATTGCGGCCGGTGGCGGTCGGGCTGTGGCCAGCGGTGACACGGACCAGCTGCAGGCCATCGCGCCCGGTCAGCCTTTCCGTCTGCAGCAGACGCGCAGTGCTGCCGATGTGGCCATCATGAAGGAGATTGTGCGTCAGACGCCGGAACTGCGGGAGGCGGTATACAGCCTGATTAACCGGGATGTGGAAAGGGCACTGTCCGGGCTTGAGAGTGTGAAACCGTCTCAGGTGCCACGTCTGGAGGGCGCATGGGCACCGGAGCACTCCGTGACGGAGTTCAGTCACAGCCAGGAAGCGAAACTGGCAGAAGCGCAGCAGAAGGCGATGCTGAAAGGCGAGGCTTTCCCGGATGTCCCCATGACACTGTATGAAGCCATTGTCCGCGACTATACCGGCAGAACACCGGAAGCACGGGAGCAGACGCTGATTGTCACGCACCTGAATGAGGACCGGCGCGTGCTGAACAGCATGATTCATGATGCACGGGAAAAGGCCGGTGAGCTGGGAAAAGAGCAGGTCATGGTGCCTGTCCTGAACACAGCGAATATACGCGACGGGGAGCTGCGTCGTCTCTCCACCTGGGAGACACATCGGGACGCACTTGCCCTGGTGGATAATGTGTATCACCGGATTGCCGGTATCAGCAGGGATGACGGGCTGATAACCCTGCAGGATGCTGAAGGTAACACGCGGCTGATTTCGCCCCGGGAGGCGGTGGCTGAAGGCGTCACACTGTACACCCCGGACACCATCCGGGTGGGGACCGGTGACCGGATGCGCTTCACGAAGAGTGACCGGGAGCGCGGTTATGTGGCCAACAGCGTCTGGACGGTGACAGCGGTTTCTGGTGACAGTGTCACACTTTCTGACGGTCAGCAGACCCGGGTGATTCGCCCCGGTCAGGAGCGGGCAGAGCAACATATTGACCTGGCCTATGCCATCACCGCCCACGGTGCGCAGGGGGCAAGTGAAACCTTTGCCATCGCGCTTGAAGGCACGGAAGGTAACCGGAAACTGATGGCAGGCTTTGAGTCAGCCTACGTGGCCCTGTCGCGTATGAAGCAGCATGTGCAGGTGTACACCGATAACCGTCAGGGCTGGACGGATGCCATCAACAATGCCGTACAGAAAGGAACTGCCCACGATGTGTTTGAGCCGAAACCGGACCGGGAGGTCATGAATGCAGAGCGGCTGTTCAGTACGGCGCGGGAGCTGCGGGACGTGGCGGCAGGCCGAGCCGTTCTTCGTCAGGCGGGGCTGGCCGGGGGAGACAGTCCTGCACGGTTTATTGCTCCGGGGCGCAAATACCCACAGCCGTATGTGGCACTGCCGGCGTTTGACCGTAACGGCAAGTCTGCCGGCATCTGGCTGAACCCACTGACCACGGATGACGGAAACGGGCTGCGGGGATTCAGCGGTGAAGGCCGGGTGAAAGGCAGCGGGGATGCGCAGTTCGTGGCCCTGCAGGGCAGCCGTAACGGCGAGAGCCTGCTGGCGGATAACATGCAGGATGGCGTCCGGATTGCCCGTGATAACCCTGACAGCGGTGTGGTGGTGAGAATCGCCGGTGAAGGTCGTCCGTGGAATCCCGGTGCCATCACCGGTGGCCGCGTGTGGGGGGATATCCCGGACAACAGCGTCCAGCCGGGTGCCGGAAACGGCGAACCGGTCACGGCAGAGGTACTGGCACAGCGGCAGGCTGAAGAGGCTATCCGCCGTGAAACGGAACGCCGTGCGGATGAAATTGTCCGTAAAATGGCAGAGAACAAACCTGACCTGCCGGACGGCAAAACAGAGCAGGCTGTCAGGGATATTGCCGGGCTGGAGCGTGACCGGTCTGCCATATCTGAACGGGAAGCCGCGCTGCCGGAGAGTGTACTGCGTGAACCACAACGGGTGCGGGAAGCGGTCCGGGAGGTTGCCCGGGAAAATCTGCTGCAGGAGCGACTGCAGCAGATGGAGCGGGATATGGTTCGTGACCTGCAGAAAGAGAAAACCCTGGGCGGAGACTGACACAGGAAGATAAACGCTGATGACAACGGATAACACGAACACAACACGTAATGATTCACTGGCTGCACGGACCGATACCTGGTTGCAGTCGTTGCTGGTCTGGTCACCCGGACAGCGGGATATCATCAAAACGGTGGCACTGGTGCTGATGGTTCTGGACCATGCAAACCGCATTCTGCATCTGGACCAGTCGTGGATGTTTCTGGCCGGGCGAGGAGCCTTTCCGCTGTTTGCCCTGGTGTGGGGGCTGAATCTGTCCCGTCATGCGCATATCCGGCAACCGGCCATTAACCGGCTGTGGGGATGGGGAATTATTGCCCAGTTCGCATATTATCTGGCCGGATTTCCCTGGTATGAGGGGAATATCCTGTTTGCCTTTGCAGTGGCGGCACAGGTGCTGACATGGTGTGAAACGCGCAGTGGGTGGCGTACAGCAGCGGCCATTCTTCTGATGGCCCTGTGGGGGCCTTTGTCCGGCACCAGTTACGGCATTGCCGGGCTGCTGATGCTGGCAGTCAGCCACCGGCTGTACCGGGCGGAAGACAGAGCGGAACGTCTGGCGCTGGTCGCCTGCCTGCTGGCTGTTATTCCGGCGCTTAACCTTGCCACCAGTGATGCAGCGGCGGTGGCCGGTCTTGTAATGACGGTGCTGACCGTTGGTCTGGTGTCGTGTGCAGGAAAATCATTACCCCGTTTCTGGCCCGGGGATTTTTTCCCGGTATTCTACGCCTGTCATCTGGCTGTGCTGGGCGTTCTGGCGTTGTGACTGGTATGATACTGACGCTGATTCTGATTATTAATAAACAACATAACACAGGATATTTATGAAAATTACGGATCACAAACTCTCTGAAGGTATTGCCCTGACATTTCGTGTTCCTGAAGGAAATATAAAACATCCTTTGATTATCTTATGCCATGGGTTTTGCGGTATCAGGAATGTTCTGCTCCCTTGCTTTGCGAATGCCTTCACAGAAGCAGGATTCGCAACGATTACTTTTGATTATCGAGGATTCGGTGAGAGTGATGGAGAACGAGGGCGTCTGGTTCCTGCAATGCAGACCGAAGATATTATTTCAGTTATCAATTGGGCAGAAAAGCAGGAATGTATTGATAATCAGCGTATTGGGTTATGGGGAACATCGCTGGGAGGGGGGCATGTCTTCAGTGCAGCTGCGCAGGACCAACGCGTAAAATGTATTGTCAGCCAGCTGGCTTTTGCTGACGGTGATGTTCTGGTTACCGGAGAGATGAATGAATCGGAGAGAGCGTCTTTTCTGTCCACGCTGAATAAAATGGCAGAGAAGAAGAAAAACACCGGGAAAGAGATGTTTGTGGGGGTTACCCGGGTACTGAGTGATAATGAATCAAAGGTATTCTTCGAGAAGGTAAAAGGTCAGTATCCTGAAATGGATATAAAAATACCTTTCCTTACGGTTATGGAGACGTTGCAATATAAACCGGCAGAGAGCGCAGCCAAAGTACAGTGCCCAGTTTTGATTGTTATTGCCGGCCAGGATAGTGTTAATCCACCAGAACAGGGAAAAGCCTTATATGATGCTGTTGCTTCTGGTACTAAGGAATTATACGAGGAAGCTGACGCATGCCATTATGATATTTATGAAGGCGCGTTTTTTGAACGTGTGGCGGCAGTACAGACGCAATGGTTTAAAAAACATCTTTAATTGTCGGTATTAATATGTCAGAGGTCGTTGAGGTCAGCTTAATATCATAGTGAGTAGTTTCAACGACCTGGAGGACATATTTTCACAAAGGTCAGGGCAATCATGACAGAGCAGAAACGACCGGTACTGACACTGAAACGGAAAACGGAAGGGGAAACACCGACCCGGAGCCGGAAAACCATCATCAATGTCACCACGCCACCAAAATGGAAGGTGAAAAAGCAGAAACTGGCGGAGAAGGCTGCCCGGGAAGCAGAGCTGACAGCAAAAAAAGCGCAGGCCAGACAGGCGCTGTCCATTTATCTGAACCTGCCCTCGCTGGATGAGGCCGTGAACACCCTGAAACCCTGGTGGCCGGGATTATTTGACGGTGACACACCCCGACTTCTGGCCTGCGGTATCCGGGACGTGTTACTGGAAGACGTGGCGCAGCGGAATATCCCGCTCTCGCATAAAAAACTGCGCAGGGCGCTGAAGGCCATCACCCGTTCAGAAAGCTATCTGTGTGCCATGAAAGCCGGTGCCTGCCGGTATGACACGGAAGGGTATGTGACGGAGCATATTTCTCAGGAGGAAGAAGTGTATGCGGCAGAGCGTCTGGATAAAATCCGCCGCCAGAACCGGATAAAGGCAGAACTTCAGGCCGTGCTTGATGAACAATAAAAAAGCCTCCTTCACACTAAAGGAGGCGGAAAAATAAGGCTTCTCTGAAACCTTCTTCCATACCCGGCAGAAGAAGGTTATAAAAATTTATAACACATTCACCGGCCTGGATTAAAGGGGGAAGGAAAATGAACGGAACAGGGCGTGATTCGCAAAACTCCGGGGTATGGCGCTACCGGCAGGTCGGACGCCGGGCTGTCCGGCTGGAAGTCAGGGGGGACTGGCCGGGAGCCGCTGAGGCATGGCTACGGGCTGCGCAGTCTGCTCCCCGGACAGACTGGCAGCAGTTTGCCCGAAAAAGGGCTGAACACTGCCACCGGCGCTGCCGGGGAAGGGTGTAACGAAAAAGCAGCCTTCATTACTCCAGGGATTCAGAAGGCTGAATAATGCATGAGATTTGCTTTTTTTAATATCCGGTCGGAAAGTATGACCGGACAGTTCTGAGTAGCACAGAGTTTTTTCCATATTAAGTCGTGATTTTATATTTTGTGATTAATTTCACAAAATAAGGTGTTATTCAGTGTGTGCTGCGATATTCAGGATTACCTGAAATACAGGTGCCATTTATCTGATATGGAGAATAACATGAGGAAATATATTCCACTGGTATTATTTATCTTTTCATGGCCGGTATTGTGTGCAGATATTCATGGACGGGTTGTTCGTGTACTGGACGGTGATACCATCGAGGTCATGGACTCACGGAAGGCAGTGCGGATCAGGCTGATAAATATTGATGCACCGGAAAAGAAACAGGATTATGGCCGGTGGTCAACGGACATGATGAAATCACTGGTTGCAGGAAAAACGGTTACCGTCACATATTTTCAGCGAGATCGTTATGGTCGTATTCTCGGGCAGGTTTATGCACCAGACGGAATGAATGTTAATCAGTTTATGGTCCGGGCCGGGGCTGCCTGGGTATATGAGCAGTACAACACAGATCCCGTGCTGCCTGTCCTTCAGAACGAAGCCAGACAACAAAAACGTGGGCTCTGGTCAGATGCTGATCCGGTTCCCCCCTGGATATGGAGACACCGTAAATAAAGCGATGGCAATCTTATCATTCATCTGTTCTCAGCGGGAATAAAAATGGCGAAAACAAAACAGGAATGGCTGTATCAGTTACGGCGATGTTCATCAGTCAATACGCTGGAAAAAATTATTCATAAAAACAGAGACAGTTTATTAAACAGTGAACGTGAATCATTTAATTCAGCAGCAGACCACCGGTTAGCGGAATTAATCACCGGAAAGTTATATGACAGGATACCAAAAGAGATATGGAAATATGTAAGGTAATAATTCAGCATAATTAATTACCAGGAGCAGATAAACAATGAAGCTGATTATTTTTATTCTTATTGTTCTGATTATTGCAGCGTTACTTATCCGGATTATCCTCAGAAGTGTAAATCAGCATTCTCCTTTGCTGATGCAATTGCATGCGGCAGGTATACGGACCGGTGATGCAGAGCGAATACTGTCCGGCGGTGAATACTGGCAACGTCAGAAGACGCTGCTGACAGAAAGGGAAGTCAGTTTTATGAAAGGACTGTTCAGAATTGTGGATATGAAGCGGTGGTATCTGTGTCCGCAGGTACGGGTCGCAGATATCGTCCAGCTGAACGGGAATATCCGGCCACGATCACGCCAGTGGTGGCAGTTATTCAGGATGGTGTCTCAGTGGCATGTTGATGTGGTTATCGTTGAGCGGCGTTCGTTCAGTATTGTTGCAGCAGTAGAGCTGGATGATGCCAGCCATTTACGACCTGAACGCAGACGCCGGGATATTCT
>OLPP01000504.1_pt1 | contig 28381 bp, 25 predicted proteins | sample 1643151 | NCBI WGS metagenome assembly OLPP01 (sample SAMEA3136679, study PRJEB25190) | human gut metagenome | biome: human gut; feature: human-associated habitat; material: faeces | place: Austria | collected 2013 | reverse complement strand
ATAACCTTACCATTTTTATATGAAAGAGTAAACCTTTACTGTGCGGGAGTAAATTTCATTTTTGGGAAAAGAAATATGATAAAGGACTTCCTTGCTATTGTTCCGATAGAGGATTATAATATGGATTAGAGCTATAGTGATTTAAATATTAATGAGGCGAATGATTATGGAATACTTAACAACAACAGAAATGGCGAAAATATGGAACTTATCATCAAGACGTATTGGAGTTCTTTGTACAAATGGGCGTGTTCATGGTGCAATAAAAAAGGGTAAAACGTGGCTTCTTCCAGCAGATGCTAAGAAGCCAGTAGACGCTAGATATAAAAATGCTAAAGAGAAGTGTGTTTAAGTAGAACTATTGAGAAAGAATTTCAAGTGCATGGTTAATTGATAGAAACTAACAGATAAGAGAGGTGCTACATACATAGCAGACCGTTATCGACTTAAGCAGAAGGATATTGGCGGTGGAAATATGGCTTCAATACATCTGTGTGTAGATACGGATACTGATGATGAGGGTGAAAGCCTTGTTATTGTTAAGATGTTTAATAAGCCTAATATAGGAGATGAGGATTTACAAAAGCAAGTCTTTAATCGTGAAGTTGAATCTTTGGACAAATTGAATCATAAAAATGTGGTTCGTATTTTGGATCGAGGTTACGATGAAGGTTTTAAGGCTTTCTTTATTGTGCTTGAATATATTCAAGGAGAAACTTTTAAAGAGGCTGTATGATTATGCTCAAAAGCTGGAATTAATGGAACAGGTTGTCGAAGGAATTGAATATCTGCATAAAAAAAATATTGTACATCGAGACCTGAAACCATCAAATCTTATGTTTGATAAAGATGGAACTGTAAAAATCATTGATTTTGGTATTAGCAGATTGCAGGATACTTTTTATAGTGATTATACGTTGGCGGCATTTGCTACGAAAAACTATAGTTCTCCAGAGCAGATGGCAGGAAAAACTATTACATATCAAAGCGATATTTATTCATTGGGTCTAATCTTTTATGAGATATTTACATGTACTCATATAACTACTCGTGAATCAATGGATGTCAGTGGGTTATCTCAAGGGATGCAGAATATCCTTGTAAAAATGACCAGGGAAGATCCTAATTTAAGATATGCAACCATTAGTGAACTTAAGAGAGATGTTGAAAAAGAGCGAAGCCTTCTTGTTCAAGAACAATATATTAGTTTGGGATTTACCAATAATGTTACAAGAGGGTTATCTTCAGCAGGGTATATTGGAAAAGAAGAGACAACATTGGCTTTAGAGGTTCTAGAAGAAGAATATGCTGGTAAATGCTATATGTGGCCAGGTAAAGATAGGGATGGAAAATTTAATGAGTCATTTGAATTATATGGTCAAAGATTTATTTCGATTTTGAAATATGACCATAGAGATTCTAAGCGATTTACAGTTACGGGAGTCCGATTCGTTCCAGCGGATAGATTAATGATTCAGAAAGAATTTGCGTATGAAATTCCGTATGGAATCAAAGTTGGAGGAGCTTCACGTATTCATTACAAGGCGGAATTAGATGCACAAATTGTTGGAGAAGAAGTCTTATATCATAAGGCAGAAACAGAACAGCAGCGAGATAATGATATGCACCAGAAGGATATAACTGGAAAGTGGAAAGATATTCTTGAACTTGAAAAAAGGCAAATTAATCAGGAAAAATCCACATTGAATTATCAAGGCTTAAAAATTAATGAAGGAGATGCGTCATTAGAAATAGAAGTTAGTACGGATAAGGCTTATGAATTAAATTATTCATCGGATGATATGCTTCAGATGACGTCAAGAAAAAACATTGCTCATTATATAGATGTTGGACATATGAGAGAATGTTCTAACGGTCATATGATTATTGACCTTGTTCCGCAGGCAGATACTTCAAATATTGCTTCATCTGGTGAAATATCTATAAGTATGAGAATGGCGGAAATTGCTCTTGATAGACAGCGTAAAGCCTTGAAGAGTATTCAATATAAAGAAAATGCTAATCCAGAGATAAGTGAGATTATTTTTAATCCAGCAATCGCTACTTCAAAAAATAATCTTTTGCTTACAGAAGATGATTGCAGGTCAAAGGAGATTGATAATTCAAAATTAAAAAGCCTTGAAAAGGCATTATCAGCTGATAATATATTTCTTTTACAGGGACCTCCTGGTACAGGAAAGACTACATTCATATCAGAACTTGTATATCAAATCCTGAATGGCAATGATAAATACAGAGGAAACCCCGATGCGAAGATTCTTATAGCATCTCAATCACATGTTGCGGTTGACCATTCGTTAGCAAAGATTAAGAATCTCATTCCAGATATAAAGATGATTCGTATTGGTATTTTGGATAAATTAGCAGAATCATCAAGAGAATATACACTGGATATTTTTTGCAGAGAATGGACGCAGAAAGTGATTGAGAACTGTAAAGTAGCCCTTGCAAAATATAAGCAAGAAATTGGTATTGACGAGTCACTACAGGAAAAGAACAGTATTATTACTGAGATAGAGAATCTTAAGCAGGAAATAGAAGAACTAAATGATGAATTTGCAGATGTGGAAACAGAACTCGAAAAAGTAAATATATTAGATTCTAAATGGCGATTTGTAAATGATAAAATTGCATCTATGAAACAAATGGTTTCTGTTAAAACTGCAAATGTAACAGAAAACCAGTTGTCTCAAATAATTGATGAGTTTACTAATAACCTATCTGGATTGAGCGAAAAACTGGCATCGGTTATTGATGAGTCTATAGCACTATCTGAGCAAAAGAGTCAACTCCAAGACCGATATGTTGCTATTAATGATGAATTGGGTGTAAAGGGACAGGAAGTAGAAGAGTGGAGAGAACTTTTAGGTGCATCTTCTGATGAAGAGTATTTGCAGATGAAATCAGATATTCAAGTTGCACTAAAAGAAAATAAGAAAAAGTATGCCACTTATTCTAAGGTTGAAAGTCTATGTAAAGAATGGCAAAAGCGAGTTGCACAGGGAAATGGCTTGTTACAAGAAAGTATAGCAGATTCAACGCTTGTGGGAGCAACTTGTCTTGGCATCGCTAGTTTAGGGGCTGCTATTGATTTTAATTTTGATTGGGTAATTGTAGATGAAGCTGGAAAGGCTACGCCGCCAGAAATACTTGTACCTATTTGTTTAGGGCGTAAAGTGGTATTAGTTGGTGATCATAAACAATTACCACCAGTAGTAGATGAGGCATTATTGAAATTACAAGATAAAGAGAAAATGAATATCAGCAAGGAAGACCTTGAATTGAGCTTATTTGAGTATCTTGAGAGAAGTTTAAATGATGATTGCAAGAGTGTTTTGGATGAGCAGTATCGAATGAATCCTGTAATTGGCGACCTTATCAGTAAGTTGTTTTATGAAGGTAAATTGGTGTCAAAAACATCGAGAGAAAAGAAAACAATTCCTCTTAAGATGTTTGAAAATAAACCATTGGTATGGCTTTCTACAGCATCAAGACCAGATAGAAGAGAGGAACCTATATCCGATTCTTATAGAAATTCCTGTGAGGCAAAGTTAATATTTGAGCAATTACTTTTGATTGATGAAGAGCTAGGAGAACTTAAATTAAAGAAGGAAACTGCTATTATTGCAGGGTATAGAGGACAGCGAGACCGTCTTACTAGGTTGTATGAAAGTAATTACAAAGCCAGATTTCACAATATGACGGTTGAAATTAATACAGTAGACGCTTTCCAAGGACGTGAAACAGATATTGTATTTTATAGTGTTGTTCGAAGCAATGATAATGGTAATCTTGGTTTCTTGAAGGATGTCAGAAGACTAAATGTAGCATTTTCAAGGGCAAGAGAGCTTCTGGTTGTTGTTGGTGACCATCAATGTGCCCAAAGAAGATTAGATATTAATGGACAAGAAAATCCGTTTGTTGGAATTATTAGGTTTATTCGTGATAATTCAGATGATTGTATGCTGAAGGAGGTGTAGAAAGGTGACTATTGAAGAACTTGCAAAACAAAAAGCTAATTCAGTGCCTAATTCAACACTTGTGAAATATTACGAAGCAGGTATTCCGCAATGGCATATGGAATCAATTCTTACCATGTTAAAGACTAAGAAATTGTCTGTTTTACAGGAGTTTATTCTAAAATTCATTTCGTCTGGAATAGATGATGTGTCAGACATATGCAAATTCTTAGGAATAAATACGTCTGCTGTAAATAATGCAGTTGCTATATTACAAAAGAATAATCTTATTACGGTTGATATTTTTTATTCGAAATTGAAACTTACAGACAAAGGTGAGAATGCATTAAAAGAAGCGGCAACAATTGTTCCAGAAGACATTGAATATGCTTTATATGTAGATGGCCTTATTGGAAACATATACCTTGATACCAAAAAGCTCTATACACCAAAAGAATTGCGTGGATTTGAAATTAAGCCGATTCATACTACTGTGGAAAAGCCTACACTTGATACTTTGGTTTATGAGGAGGTAAAGCGAGCAATTAATTTGTTTAAGAAGAATCATGCATATGAACGTGATAGGCTTGAAGGTGATTTACAGGAAGTTTCACGAGTTTTAAAAACTTATGTTGAATATAAAAAGGTGTTCGTTCTTGTTTTCATGAATAATAAGTCTGAAGACATTGAGTTTCAAGTGTATGAAGGAACTACGCGTAACGATGATTACAGTATAGCTCTACAGAAACAATACAATAACAATACTCGTGTGCTTGATTTTGATAGCAAAGATACTGCTGATGAAGAAACTGTCAATTCGTTTATTAGTGTATTACCACAGGAAATTATAGAGAGTGCGAAGTCTTTTTCTTACAAGGATTCATCTTTGGAGAGAGAAATCTCAAATTTAACAACACAGCTTGATGCTATCAAGGAGAATAATGAAGACGATGAAGAACAGAAGGAAACTGCAACAGAAAGAATTCGGTTTTTAGAGAAGAAAATAGATGAGATGAAGAATGAACGTAAGAGTGCAGACCGAATCTTATCTACTTATGACCATAGACCATTGCTGATAGATGCTCTTGATAATGCCCAGAATATGGTTGTTATTGTTTCGCCATGGATTAAGTCGGGAGGATTGAATAATGAAATTCTTGGTCGCATTGAGCGAGCTTTAAGAAGAAATACACAGATTATTATTGGATATGGTATTAGTGAAAAAGAGGATAGTGATAAATGGATATTGCAAAGATTATCAGATATAAAGAGTAAACCATATGGAAAATATTTATATCTTATAAAATTGAGTAATACTCATGAAAAGGTATTGATTAAGGATAACGAATATATGGTAATAACTAGCTTTAATTGGCTTTCATTCAAAGGTGATCCTAATAAAGGATTTCGACAGGAAACAGGATATTACACTGAATCGAAAGAAGCTATTAAGCAGATGAAAGAAAATCTTTCTAACAGAATGAATATTAAATTGTAAAGAGGTGACAGAATGGTATATCTACAAATCGAAGGAGATAGAATACCTGTTGGCAATTTCTCTTTTATTTATGACTATACAAAAAATGAAGAACTTTTTATGAAGTTTTATGATGCTGAAAAGAATCTAAAAGTGGATTATATGGATTTTGCTCATAAAATTCGAAAGGCTTATGAAGCATTTGCTTTAGCGGAGGAGGCCAGAAAACGTAAGACACAAGAAAATTATAAGGATATGAATCTTGTCGAAGTTAAGGAATTGATAGTGGAAGAAATAAAAAGGCCAGCCTCATTGATTAATTATAAGAATATAATAATAGACCTCTGCTCTGGTAGAGAATTGGAATTTCAAGATATGCTACTTAAATATTCATTTATTCGAGATATTTCGTATGAGGATGATATAAGGAGAAAACTTGGTACGTTTATTCGCTTTTTATATAGTTTCGGAAGCGAAAGCTCACATGAAAATGTATCTACGGAAGGAAAATATGTTGCTAATAGAGAAAATTGCTTGAGAGTTGTAGGAGCTTTTCATGATTTCTTGTGCCTTTATTATGGAGAGGATAAGAAGTATGACAGTACGTTAGCTCCTATCAGGGATTATATTGCGGTTCCTAAGAAAGTAGTAGAAAAAATGGGGATTGTTCTTGAAGCTGGTAAGTCTCTTTTTGTAAAAGAACACAGGGGTAAAATAGCATATTACATTTTCTCTAGTGATATAGATAGCATTAGTCAGGGACAACGGCGTGATATTGATATTATTAGTAAACTTTGGGAAGATAATTTTGAAGACCCATCTAATGTGATTAGACAGACTGAGAATATCTACGGTAGTAATTGCGATTATAGGTTTCAGGTATATTCATTGCCTGGAAGACCGCTTAGATTGACTGATGATTTTGTTAAGAGCCTAGATATGAAACAAAAAATGGATATTATTTCTGGACTGTGTAAAGGTGTTGAATCAATACATAACTATGAAACACCGCTGTATCATCGTAATATAAATCCAGATGCTTTTTATATTTTTGATATTAGAGGGAAATATAAGCCATTGCTTGCAAAGTTCGATTGTACGAAGGATTCTGATGATGCATCGTTTACCGTGTATCAGAATATTGAGAAGAAAGTACATAATCAGAATACAAATCAGTTTTTTGCACCAGAAGTATTAAAATCCAATATGGGGATAGGAGTTGACTGGGAAAAGGCGGATATATATTCATTGGCAAAAACAATTTTGTATATTATAGCAGGTGTGGTGGTTGATGATCCTGCCTGTTTAGATTCAATGGATGAATTAGATGATGAACTAAAGATTGTCCTTATGGAAATGTTAGATGAGAACTCAGAACAAAGACCAAATTTAGATGCTTTGCTTAACATATTAAATAGATAGTGAGAGGTGAGATATGCAGACTAATGACAGACAAATTTCTGAACTTATGAAATCAATAGAATCTGGAAATGCTCAATTGCCAGATTTCCAGCGTGGATGGGTCTGGGATGATAACAGAATTAAAGCCTTAATTGCTAGTATAACTAGCAATTTCCCAGTGGGAGCAGCAATGTTTCTGGAATATGGAAATGCTAATATCAGATTTAAGTACAGAGTTATTGAGTGTTCACCATCTCAGAATGTAACACCCTCTGAACTTATTCTAGATGGACAGCAGAGACTTACATCCATATATGCATCTCTATACAATCCTAATCCCGTAAATACAAGAACGGATAAGGGAAAGGATATTCGGAGATTTTATTATATTGATATTGATAAAGCTTTAGATTCCAATGTTGATAGGGTAGAAGCTATTGTGTCTGTACCTGAAACTAGAATGATTACTTCTAATTTTGGCAGAGATGTAGATCTAGATTTATCTACGCCAGATAAAGAATTTGAACATAAAATGTTTCCGTTAAATATTATTTTGGATTCATCCAAGACATTTTTGTGGATGCAAGGTTTTATACAGTACTATAATAATGATGGTGAAGTGACTCAGAAGTGGATGGATTTTCAAGGTAAGATTATTATGGCAGTAATTCAGTATAAGATGCCAGTTATTTTGCTTGATAAGAGCACACCTAAAGAAGCTGTATGTCAGGTGTTTGAAAATGTCAATACGGGAGGTGTATCACTTACAGTATTTGAACTTGTTACTGCTATATTCGCTATGGACGATTTTGAACTTAGAAAGGATTGGGAAGATAGAAAAATAAAATACTTAAATGGAGACTTGTTATCCATCATATCTGCAACAGATTTTTTAACGGCATGTACACTTCTTTCTACATATAAAAAAGGTGGTACGGTTAGTTGTAAAAAGAAGGATGTATTGAATCTTACCCTTGATGAGTATAAAATGTACGCCGATTCATTGACAAGTGGATTTGTTGAAGCGGAAAAACTATTACAGGAAGAGAGAATATTTTCTGCAAAAGATTTACCATATTCAACGCAGTTCATTCCTTTAGCCGTATTGTGTACCCTGCTGGCTGATGGTAATCAGATTAAAGTCGCGAATGTGAAGAATAAGATAAAACAGTGGTATTGGTGTGGCGTTTTTGGAGAAATGTATGGTGGTGCTAATGAAACCAGATATGCTCTTGATGTAAGTGGTGTTATGGACTGGGTTGCAAATGATGCAAAAATTCCAAGAACAGTTCAAGAATCATTTTTTAATCCAACGAGATTATTAGGATTACAGTCAAGGTTATCGGCAGCTTACAAGGGGATTATGGCTCTTATATTAAAGAGTCATTGTCAGGATTTTATATCTGGCAGAGAGATGGATTTTACAGTGTTTAAATCGGAAAACATTGATATTCATCATATCTTTCCAGCATCATATTGTGAAAAACAAAATTATAGTAAGATTTTATGGAATTCAGTGGTAAACAAAACACCAATTACATATTCTACTAACAGAGAAATTGGAGGTGTGGCTCCGAGTGTATATCTTTCAAAGATAGAAAATAGTGGAAAGGTTACAACATCGGAGTTGGAAAAATATGTGAGCACACATTGGATTGATGTTCAATGTTGTAGAAATGATGATTTTGAAGGGCATATTATTAGCAGGGCTAAAATGATTCTTAGCGCTATCGAAAATGCTACGGGAAAAAACATTTCTGGTAAAGATAGCGAAGAAGTAATTAAGAGTTTTGGTCAGGCATTATCATGATTCCATAATATTCATAAGAGTTAAGTGATAGGGAAAATAGATGTTTAGGTTTTCATTTACGTTATTGAAAAATGTAACATAATATTACAGCTGCCAGTATAGGGAAAAATTTATATATATTTTTTTGGAGCCTTCCAAGCCCAAATATTTGGAAAAGATTCCTAGATTGGAACCCAGGGGGGAATTGTAGCGATAACTGTATCAAATCAGTGGAGGAACATATAATGGCAACTTATAAAGAAATACAAGAGTATATTAGAAATGAAAAAGGCTATATGGCTCAAACATGTTGGATTGCACATACAAAATCGTTGTGTGGCATACAGACAAGAAATGCTCCGAATAGAATATCTGAGAATAAAAGAGTAAAGCCTTGTCCAGAGGATAAAATTGAGGATATAAAAGAAGCGTTTAGACATTTTGGAATGATATAATAAGTAGGGTGAAGACATCAGGAGAAATTCTTGGTGTCTTTTTCTTTTGACCTGGGTAAGTCATTAAACTGCTCATATTTTTATGCTCAAAATTATTAAGGAAGATGGATTAGTGGCAGAACATTTAGTGAAAAATGTTAGAGCATATGTTGATGATGCAAATATATGTAAACGATATATGCGTGAAAAAGAGGTGGCAGAATGACTTGGAAAAACAGAAAGCGAGGCATTAGAGCTTGCCTCTATGGCAGGGGCAATTTGTAGGTTTCCTGTTATTACACTTATTTGTTGCAAAAGATTGGAGAATTATATGAAGCATTTATATAAAATTCCCAGTACAAATAAATATGTACAGAAGAAATATGTGAGAATTGGCGAGGGCTCAATTATGTATAGCATAGGTCGTCATCGGTTTGTTGAGATGGCAAGAGCAGCAGGTGCTGTATATAAAATGAGTGGTGGAACAGTCCTTGTAAGCTTAGATATTTTTGATGAGTATATGAAACAATTTCGAGAAGAACCAATACCTATGAAAAATCCTCTGTGGACAAAGGAAGCGGAAGAAAGGAAGTGAGCATATGGGTTATTCTTATAAAACTTATTCAGAAATGAAGGATATTATGAAGAAATATGTGAATGCAACGGAAGGGGCAATCATATATAGCTTGGGTAAAACAAGATTTATGGCACTTGCCAAAGAAGCAGGAACAGTATATAGGGTCGGAAATTCTGCGGTAGTTAATACAGAAATATTTGAAGGATATTTAGAACAATTTCATGAACCAGTGCAAGTGTTGCCGAAGCATAGCTGGGAAAATAAAAGGGCTGCTAATACAGGTGAACAAATAATGAAAGAGGAGGCAGGGGACAATGAGTGAAGAATTAACTATATTTGAGCAATTAGGTGGAAGTTATATAGAGATAAATGGACTCTTGTATCCGGTGATTGATAAGCCAACCATGAAAAGTGAAAATGTATGGGTGGGAAAGTATGGGCATATGTGGATAGATTATATGAAGGAGAATTATCCTGACAGATATAGAGATTTGTTTCGCAGGGGTATGTTGGAGGTAGAGGCATCAGAAATAAATGCGGAAGCCTATGAATTATTAGATACAATTTCGGAGCAGTACATTAAGCGAGAAATGCCAGAGAATTGTGGTTCCACGATGGATATGTGGAAATTGAGAGAGCAGGCAAGACATGTAGCAGAGGAGATGGTGCTGCAAGAGGTGGTATTGAGGTGTCGATAGAATGCTCATAATACTAAAAATAGAGTTAACTTAAAATGTTAACTGACTTTTGGAAAGTCAACTTAAAAAATGGAGTAACTCTTAAAAAGTTAACTTAAAAAGTGAGTCAACTTATTAGAAGCAGTAAAAAGAGTAATTGAAAAAGTCAACTGAAAATCAAAAAAGTAACTTAAAAAGTTAACTGACTTTGTGATTTTTAATCAAAAAATTCAATTACTCTTTCTGTTCTTTCTGTGTTTGATGATTTTATTAAGAAATAATTGAAATTTTCAATTAAGCATACAAAATATAAGGGTTTTAGGGAGGATTCCCTAACCAGAGGCAGGAGATGGCTCTCATGCGTATCTGGCAAATGACCATGGAAAATGTCTTGGACAACTTAAAAGACATTTCTAATAGGGATAAATATATAAGTTGCTTTTATTCGTCCCGTAGAATATAATATAAGACAGAGGTGAGAAAAAGATGGGATACATAACGGCAAGTCAAGCAGCAAAGAAATGGAATATATCACAACGGAGAGTGCAAATACTTTGTGCTGAAAATCGTATAGAAGGTGTGTTTAAATTAGGAGAAACTTGGGCAATTCCAAATGACGTTGAGAAGCCGAGAGATGCTCGCAGAAAAGAGAAAGAGGAATAGTAATTATGGAATTGAATGCAATAGATTTGTTTTGTGGATGTGGTGGATTGTCATATGGATTTGAACGTGCAGGATATAATATTTTGCTTGGTATAGACAATGATAAAAAGGCATTAGAGACATTTGAACTGAATCATAAAGGTTCAAAGTCGATATGTGGGGATATCACAGAAGTTACATATGAAAAGGATATTAAACCTTTAATTGGAGATAAGAAAATTGATGTGATTATTGGTGGTCCGCCTTGTCAGGGAATGTCACTTTCGGGACCGAGAAAGTTTGATGATCCGAGGAATAAGCTGTATTTATCGTATATCAGGTTAGTGGATGAAATCAGACCGAGAGCATTTGTAATTGAGAATGTTCCGGGATTAGTTGGCTTATTTGGAGGTCAAATTAAGGACAGCATTATAAGTAAATTTACGAAAATGGGATATTCCATACAATATAGGATTATGTGTGCTGCGGATTATGGAGTTCCACAAAATAGACGAAGAGTAGTTTTTGTGGGTTTGCAAGAAGGTGAATTTGAATATCCGGAGCCTGTAAAAGAAGTTGTTACTTGCAGTATGGCGTTATCCGATTTACCACCATTGACGGATGAGCTTGGAGTAGAAAACGCTGATTATGCAACGGAGGTAACAAACTATTATCAACAGTTAATGAGAGAAAGGTCGAATAAAGTAAAAAATCATATTGCAGCAAATCATTCTGAGAAAGTAAAACATATTATATCTATGGTTCCGGATGGTGGTAACTATAAGGACTTACCGGAAGAGTATAAGGATAGTAGAAACTTTCATGTAGCATGGACAAGATTTGCAAGTGATAAACCTGCTCCTACAATAGATACAGGACACAGACATCACTTTCATTATAAGTACAATAGGGTGCCAACGGTAAGAGAGTGTGCAAGATTACAGTCTTTCCCAGATGATTTTATTTTCTTGGGAAATAAGACACAGCAATTTAGACAAGTGGGCAATGCAGTACCTCCGATTATGGCGGAATGTATTGCTAACCAATTAAAAAAATATTTAGGAGAGAACTGATGGCAGAATATAAAATACCAGATGAATATTTTTTTAGAATTCATCATGTAAGACCACGTTTTAAAGGTGATATTGAAAATGTATTGATTTATATGGCAGAGGAAATTAGCAGAATAGGAGAATGCGAAACGTCAAAATTTGTTCAAAGGATAAATGCAGCCATTTACAACTATCCAGGAAATGCACACAGAGAGTTAAAAACAATAAATAATTGGCGTACAGAGATTTCAGCTTTATTTGGATTTATTGAACATACGGAGACTACGGACAAACCGGGATTGAGAGCAATAGAATTAGCAGAAAATCAGGATTTAGTCGAATGTTTCAAAGTATTTTTATATAACTTCCAATATCCGGGGGCTCACATAAAGCCGAAAAATGTTCTTGAGCAAGTAGAGGCAGGTGTTCATTTTAAGCCAGCACAGTATATATTGAAGTTACTTCGTTATGCAAATAAGGAAGGTGGTAACTCAAATGGAATAACAAAGTTTGAGGCGTGTCATTGTGTTTTTAATGATTTACGAGTGACTAGGGATAATGAGGGTGTAGAAAAGACATGGGAGCGAATTTTAGAAAATCGAAAAAATGGATTGGAATATGATCAAACAGGCGATGTGGTTCGTTATGCAGGTGATATTATAGATTATATGGAAATTGCTAATTTGCTTAAAACTTATGACAGTAGAACATATTATCTTAATACCCTTGAAGAAGAGGCAATAGTCAAATTCTGTGAGTCTACAGAGTGGTTTGCGGAATACGATGAGATGATAGAAAAACGCTCGGGAACGATGGAAGAGGTAAAAGAGTGTGTAGCAGGATGGTTTTCCTATGTGAATAGAGATATACAGGATACGGATTTTGCTACGGATATTTTAGCATATATTGCATCTGACGAGGAGGAATTGCAAGCATTAAAAGATAATGCATCTTATATTGGAGGTGAACCGATTCATATTGAACTTGTGACTAGGGAAAAAGTTTTAGATGAACGCATTGCGATGGGTTATGAAGCCTTTACTACAAAAGATATTGGTGATATTGGAGAAAGTCTTATACATGGACATGAGTGCATGAGAATCAAACTTGGTGGAAGGGAAGACTTAATTCATCTTATTAAACGTATACCGACGCAGTTTGCAGTAGGATATGATATTAGTTCAGTAGAATTGGATGAGCGTAAACGTTATATCGAGGTTAAGACAACTATTAGTTCAAAACCATTACATTTTAATAGAATACATCTTACGAAAAATGAATGGAACACAGCAAGTAGTACACATGACAGATACTATGTGTATCGTTTGATGCTTAGTAAAACAGAACGTAAATTGTTTTTATTGCAAGATCCAGTTGGACTTTATAAAAAAGATTTGATAGAAATGATACCTAGTGATGGTGCAGACATTACGTTTGACCCTAAAAAAGTAGGAGAATTTGAGGAGTTGTTGACATGGAAAAGTTAAAAGTAGCATCTTTGTTTTGTGGTTGTGGTGGAACGGATGTAGGTTTATTAGGAGATTTTGAATTTCTAGGAAATCACTATGCTTCTAATGATTTGGAAATAGTATATGCCAATGATATTGATGATAATGCCTGTAATATTTTTAAGGAGAATTTTGGAATTGAACCAGATAACAGAGATATTAGAGAAGTAACATCAGATGAAATTCCGGAATTTGATATTCTGACAGGGGGGTTTCCTTGCCAATCCTTTTCAATTATTGCTCAGAATCCTAAAAGATTAGGCGTGAAAGATGAACGAGGAAAATTGTTTTTTGAGATGTGCCGTATCTTACGTGAAAAACAACCAAAATGTTTTATAGCAGAAAATGTGAAAGGAATTCTTACAGCAAATAAGAAGAGTGCATTTCCACTGATTATTAAGAAATTCGAAGAAAGCGGATATGATGTTTCATATTCCATTTTAAACTCGGCTAATTATGGAGTGCCACAGAAAAGAGAGCGTGTAATAATTGTAGGATTTCGGAAAGATTTAGGTATTAAGTTTGAATTCCCAGATGTTATTGTGTCAGATGAGGAAGCATTTACACCTTTAAGTAAGGTAATAGAAAATGAAGTAGATGAAAAGTATTTTTTCAGCCAACGTGCAGTTGATGGAATGATGAGAAAAAGAGCTAGCATGAATAAGGGGAGGGCTCAAGATATAACAAAGCCATGTAATACTGTTGGGGCACATTTGGCAAAAGTATCTTTGAATAGTACAGACCCTGTTCTATTGGTGAATGAAAGATATAGAAGATTTACACCAAGAGAAGTGGCGAGAATACAATCATTTCCAGAGAGTTTTGAACTTGTAGGAAGTGAAGCGGCACAATATCGTGCACTTGGAAATGCAATTCCGCCAGTTATGTTTTGGTATGTGGCAAAGACAGTTAGGGAAAAGTTGGAGAAAAATACTTAATTAGTAAAATGTTATTAGATTAATTCTATGTCATTTGATAAGGAGTAATGATAATGGAAAAGTGGATTATATCTGAGTTAACTTCCTTTTTTGATTCACTTAAAACATCTTTCATTGAAAAGATAAAAAAGACATATAAGTTGCGTAAAATAAAAAGGGAATTAAAAAAATCTATAGAACAGAATATTCTTAGGGTATATGGTGACGAAGTCTATTATCATGATTTTGATAGTTTTTTAGAAGATAAAAAGTTTATTCTAAGAATTTTAAATGATTTGTATGAAACTAAAATGGGTGAATATAAGGCTATTAATGTTTATACAAAGATTTTGGTGGAGGAATTTGTACAAGAGCATCCAAAGTATGTAATTTATAAAAGCACATTTGAAAATATAATATATGTGATTTTTAAGTGTGTATTTGATTCGTTAAATAAATGTGATGATGAAAATGCGAGAGTTATTGTAAATAATACAAAGGAACTTATAGGGAAATTAGAGAGTCAGATAAAAAGTATTACAGAGCAAAATAAAATGTTTCAGATGGAACATAGAAAAATGTATGATATTTTATTGGAATTGAGAAATGCCTCAATATCTACTCTTTCTATCGATAGTGAGAATGTAAAGACAGGGATAGAATTATATAAAAAATCACTACAAACTTTATTTTATAATAAAAAGAAATATATAGAAAGAGTTTTAGAAGGTGAAGCTAATACTAGAGTAGTTGATGCATTACTGGAAAATAGAAAAATAATATTATTAGGCGAGCCAGGATGTGGTAAGACAACTGAAGCGTTAATTGTTTTAGAGGAAATTTGTGAAAACACAAAATTTAATGATGTTATACCTATATATATTCCATTAGTAGAATACGGTGTTTGGTATGAAAGCATTCGCGAAGGGATTTGTAAGAAACTGGAGTTATATTTACCCAATATCGAAGTGGGATTTGTAAATCAGTTATTAATATCAAATAAATTATTTCTAATTTTAGATGGTGCAGATGAAATAGTGTCATTAGAAAAACGGAATAAATTCTATTTCGATTTTAACGAGTTGATGGCATTACCTAATATGTATGGGTTGTTGACATCAAGACGAAATCAGTACTATGGTAACGCGAAAAATATTAAGGAAATTTCGCTTAGCAATATAGATAAATATACGATTGAACAAAAGTTAAGAGACGAGGGAATTTATGGTAGTGTTGTAAATGAGTTTTATGAGTTGTTTCAATATCCGTTATTTTTAGAGATTGGAATATCAGTTTTGAAACAACATTCAGGAAAAGTTTATAATAAAAGTCAGTTAATCGAAGAATATATAAATTTGATTTTTTATAAGAGAGACAGAGAAAAGGGTATATATCAGAAGGACAAAACAAATTTATATGAAGCTATTGCGGTTATAAGCGAATTGGCTTTTAAATATTTTGAACAACCTACATTGTCATTGCTGGATTTTGATAAAATACTTACTGGAACAGTGTTTTCACATGCAAATATATGCGATTTGTTTAGGCTTGATGTGTTTTTGATTAATACAGATGTAAGATTTTCGCATCGACAATTTAAGGAATACTTTGCAGCCTTTTATTTGGTAAAAAATATATCAATTCTTAATAATACTGAAAAATACAGAGAATTAATGCGTAGAGAAGAATGGCAGGAGGTTTTAGTTTTAGCATGTGGCATATTTGATAATATTGAAGAACAAAAATGTTTTTTAGATGAACTTATGCGTATAAATCTTAGAACTTATATTCGCTGTGTGCGACTGAAAAATGACTTGTCAATAAATTTACAGGAATATTCGCATGAAGAGTATTCGAGATATTATTTAAAAACGCTATTTGATAGCTACATAACAATAGTTGACATATATTTTCCTGCGTTGAAGTGTTATTTTAATCCTCAAATGGGAAGAAAACAGGAATGTTTAGAGGGGAAAAAACCTTGTATAGTAGGTGAACTTTCAATAGATAAAAAGCATTTAAATTATTGGTTTGATTGGACAGATATAGAACAACCATATGTTCAGTTATTGAATGGAAATGGAAGGGAAGCATTTGAGGATCTTGAACATAGAGCAATAATGGAACGAAGAAATATTTCTACATATGGTCTGAATTTGGCAAAAGGAGAGTATGAAGGTGATTCGGCTAGAGTTGTGGCATTAGAACGAATTAAAGATGATGTGAAGAATATTTTGGAGAAAAGGCAACTTATTGAAGATGATGCTATCTTGTGTGAAAGGTTATCTGAGTTGAAGAAAAAAGTCAAGTTTATAAAATCCAGTGACTCAATTGAAGAAATGTATTTTAAGGTTAAAGAGTATGTGGATGACATTTTCGAAAAGCACAATCCTAATGAAGGAGAGTTAGTAGGTATAGAGTACAATAAGATAGATATGCTGAATTTGTTAGATGTGTTAACAAAATTATACTCACATAATGTTATATACACAGAATTAGTTTTACCACAGCCGGATCAAAGTCCTAATGGAGGATGGGTTTGGGATTATTATAGCAAGGAACAGATGATTAAAGTTGTAGAAAAATTCTTTTATCAGGCGGTTGTCAGTTATCAAAATATAGTAGAGTATAATTTTCCAATGATGAAAAGGTATTTTTATCGTTCCAAAGATTACCCATTAAAGTATAGGGTGTATGTGAATTTTAAAGAAGAAGAGGGATTTTATTCACAACCTTGTATGGCATATTATTATGTATCTACAACTGAGGATGACTTGTATGCGGAAGTAAAGGTAACAGAAGATTCGAATTTTAGAATGTCGGATGAAGTTTTTGAAGAAATTGCTAATAGTTATATTAAAAACGGGAAAGAAGCCCAAAATATGACTATAACAAATGCTGGAGTAACTATGTGTATTAACGAAAGTTTTGGCAAGTTTAATAATTGTCCTTTGGCGGCTTATATTTACAAGCAGATTAAGAAGGAATTTGAAAATATGTTTCATGTATAAATGGTAGTCTCGCTACCCCTAAAGGGGAGCGCAGGTTGCTTTAACTCTTGTCGTCAACACGATATACTTATCCTGTGTACACGAATAAAAAGAGAAAGGCAGGTTAAGTAAATGGCGGACAGCATTCATTGTGTTAAGAAGACGCTTCGGCTTACTTCATATGAAGCATATAATCTTTCAGAGAAGGCAAAGAAAGCTGGAATGTGTGAAGCGGCATATTTGCGACTTTTAATTTCATAAAGACTAAATGATTACGCAGAGGTAAGGATTATTATTAGTGATTTAATCAATGCAGTTAATGCAATCGGTAATAATGTCAATCAAATTACAAGGAATCAAAATTCAGGACTTTATTCGGAGGAAGATAGAACGTTGTTAAAGGCATATATGAAGAGACTATGAAGAAAAGTCTGTAAATAATAATCTTCTATGATAATGATTGAGCTGGAAGCGCTAAATTGAAGCTTCCAGCTCTTGCTATATATATACGACATGATTTCAGGCATGTCAAGAGCAGACGTCAAAAACGTCCTTCTCATCATGCATACAGATTCTGTTATTCTGGGAGTCGTCCCTCATACATAATGCTGAGTTCGCCGTAGACCTGTCCCCAGTTCCGAATGCTCATAGTCCATTTTTTAGTAGCTTCGAAAGTTGCCAGATACAGGGCTTTCAGGAGCGCTGTATCACTTGGAAATACGCTTCTCTGACGATTGAGCTTACGGTAAGGTAGAATTCAGACTTTCGATAGCATTTGTCGTGTAAATAACCTTTCTGACATCCGGTGAGAACTTAAAAATCGGTGTTATTGCATCCCAGTTATCATACCAGCGTTTCATGGAATTTGGGTATTTTGCGGTCCATTTTTCAGTAACTCGATCCAGAGCCAGTCTAGCCTTCTCTTCATCGGAAGCATGGTAAATCGTTTTTAGGTCGGAAGCGAACGCTTTTCTGTCCTTATCCGGAACATATTTTAGCGTGTTTCTTACCTGATGTACAATACATCTCTGATACTCTGTTTTTGGAAATGCAGCGGCAATTGCCTCTTTAATGCCACTAAGACCGTCAGCGCAGATAATCAGGATATCCTTTACACCACGATTCTTCAGCTCATTCAGGACGGACAGCCAGTATTTTGAACTTTCATTATCACCGACAGTGATTGAAAGAACCTCTTTTTTTCCTTCTGTGTTGATGCCAAGAATGACGTAGGCAGCCAGTTTTCTGATCACTCCATTATCGCGTACGGAATAATGGATGGCATCTATATAGAGGATCGGATATACCTCATCCAGCGGTCGATTTTGCCAGTCTTCGATCTGAGGCAGAATTTTATCTGTAACGTCTGAAATAAAGCCTTCTGATGTCTCGAAACCGTAGATATCTTCGATGGTTTCGGATATTTGCCGGGTTGTCATTCCTTTTGCATACATGGAAATAATCTTCTGATCGATATCAGAAATATCCTTCTGACGTTTCTTTACAATCTGTGGCTCAAATGTTGATTTACGGTCCTGTGGAACATCGATATCCATGCTGCCATAGCTGCTGTTTACACGCTTTGATTTATATCCATTGCGGTAATCATCGCTATCAGATCGTTCAGATTTTTGGTAACCAAGATAATCATCCATTTCTGCTTCCATCATCTCTTTGATGGTGCCGCCAAGCAGATCCTTAAGCGCATCCTGGATATCTTCAGCGGTTTCAATATCATACTCTTGAAGAAGTTGCTGAATGATGTTTCGCTTTCCTTCTGTCATTACTACTTTGTGTACAGGTTTCTTTTCTCTTCTTGCCATAATAAAAGGCCTCCTATGATTTATATTTTACCATAGAAGACCTTGCTGTTATTAGCTATTTACAGAAAAAGTTTCACACACTCTATATGAAAGTAAACGCACCATAGCGAGTACTCCTTAAATTTTACAGCCGCCATCCCTGGCGACTGTATGTTTGATATTTTATTTTCTGATATGTGCTGGAAGATTCTCAGACCATGGTAACAAATCTTCTAGGAAGCTGCGGTCTGTATCTTCCATATGCTTTGGTATCTCCTCCAAGAGATACTCAAAATAATCATATGGTTTAAGATTATTAGCTTTTGCTGTTTCAGCAATACTATATATCATGGCTGATGTTTTGGCACCATTGATTGTATCAATCATCTGCCAGTTCTTCTTGCCTACACAGAAACCTCTGATAGCTCGCTCACTTGCATTATTATCGATTGGTACATCGCCATCTGTGAGGAATACCTTGAGGTATTTTTCCTGGTTTAATGCATATTTAAATGCATCCTGAAGCTTACATGAGCCCAATACATTTGCCTGATTTTGTTTTAGGTACATAAACAAGGCATCCACAAGCGGTTTGATTATTGCCTGTCGTTGCTCAAGTCGTTCATTGGAAGTCAGATCCTTTAGCTTACCTTCTTCCCGGTAGATTGCCTGAATCTGCTTCATGACAATGTATGATACGGTTCCTTTTTGAGATCCCTTTGGAATCACTTGTAGAGCCTGCTCGAATCGGCGTCTCATGTGAACCCAGCAGCCCGCAATGGTTAGGTCTTCTTTCTCTTTTTCAAGAGTGTGATAGACCTGATATCCATCGGTCACACAGATTCCACTGAAATCCTTTAGGAATTCTCTGGGATGTGAGGCATTTCTGGTGAGCTGATAATCATATAGGATTATCTGTTGTTCAGGATTCATATACCCTGAACGGTAGACCCACATATAGCTCTTGCTACCTGCAGCTCGGCCATCCTTGTTTACGAGAACCGGAGTTTCGTCGGCCTGGATTACATGATAGTCATAGATTAGCTTATGCAGATAATCATACATAACTGATATGTAGGTCTCACCAAGACGGATCATCCAGTTGGCCATGTTTTGGCGGGTGATTGCCAGACCATAGCGTTCAAACTCTTTTTCTAATCGATAAAGAGGAAACGCATTTACATACTTACCATTCATGATAGCTGCAGCAATAGATGCTGATACAGGATTTCCTTTAAGAAGAGCCTTTGGATGATCAGCTTTCACTATACGATTATCCTTCTTGCTGGCATATACACCTACATGATGCTCTGTAACTACGACCTTTGCCGGGATAAATTTATATCGCTTTGAGATTGCATCTGGAAGCTGCTTCCAGCCATTCTCGCCGAACTCAGCAATAAGCTCTTCTTCTGTCATGTAGTGATTAACACGATTTACAGGAAGACCTGACATATCAGCTTCCTTTTTGCCAACCTTTTTCTTTCCGCGTGGCTTAGGCTCCAGGTCTTCCGGCTCCTCGGCGGATAGATCGCATACTGCTTCAGATTCATTAAAAAATATGATGTTTCCATCTACTTCCATAAATGAAATCTGGTCAGTATTATCCATCTTTTCGGAAGAACGTCCGAAGCGGGCATTGTTGGAAAGAATTATCTGTTCCATCATGCGCTGCAGCTTGTCGTTACCAGATTGAACCCCTTTTGTTAGCTGCTCAATCTGATTTACGGCTTTACTCAACTCTTCCTGCTGATTGAGAAACATTTGTATAATAAGCGACTTGTCTACTGTATTAAGTTGTTCTTCTGTGTACTTAATTGCCATAATGGAACCTCTCTTTTTACTAGTTCTATTATAGCGTATTGCCTTGAATTATGCCAATTTAAGGCATTTAACCAATAGGCATTTTGACGGTGGATAACACCTCTGAGAAACTGAATATTTCCAGTTTTTCAGAGGTATTATCCACGAAATTAATAATGATTGTGTAATTCAGATGACTTATTACACTATCTGTATTCTGTTCGTGGATAAGTGCCGGTAACAATTAAATATGCTCCATAATGAAGGATTTTATTTTCTACGTATTGCACAAAACTAAATGGCTCTAGGCGGGTTAGTAAGCTCTGTGATAGGGCGCTTTGCAACAATGGCGAAGCCTTCCATGAGAAGTTTATATTGTTCTGAGGTAATCTCAAGGGCCTCTGCTGTATTACGAGGCCAGCTGAATGCTCCGACATCAAGTCTCTTGTAGAGAAGCAGAAAGCCGTCACCTTCCCATAGAAGGCCTTTGATTCTGGTATTCTTTTTGCCGCAAAATAGAAACAGGGTGTCCTTATCATATGGATCCAGCTGGAACTGAAAACGGATAATGCTTGCCAGGCCCTCAATTCCACGCCTAAGATCCGTTTGTCCGCAAGCTATATATATTTTTTGAATCCAGTTGCATTATTAAGCATGCTTCATCACTCCTATTAACTTTAGTAGAAAAGCTTCTGATACTGATTCAGATATTTCAATCTTAAAGTTGGGACATGATATCATAGCTGCTGGCTTGTCTTCACATGAGCATGTGGCAACTGGTAATTCAACAAAAGCTGGCATAGCGGGCTCTGATAATACTGAGAGTTCAGAGGATTCAGCTGATACCTGACATGATTCCAGGCATCTGTCCTGAACCTTTTGTAAGCGTGTTGCAAATGTAGACTGCGCAATTCCCCGTGATTTACACCAGGCGGACATGCTCATGCCATCTGGCCTTTCATTGTACTCTTTAACCTGTTGAATCCACTGTTGGAAGCGGATTTCACGTTTTACTGAAGTAGATTTACCCATTTAATTTTGACTCCTTACGATTTATTCGATGTAATCGGCGAATTCGACGAATTCGGCGAAAATACCGATTACCTTCGTAAGCTAATTATCTAGGAAAATGAGCAGGTCTACAAGAGTACCACCTATGGAGCGTTTACAAAATAGAAGGGAGGACTTATGATTAGGAAAAAATTGTTGTTGTGTGTATTGTTTTATCATTTGCACTAGGAGGATGTGGAAAGAATGTTACTTCACAACCAGAAAGTGATGCAACGGAAACCGAATCCTTTGTTAAAGATGAATTGCATGATGAATATCAAAAGATAGAATGGATTAGTGACATTCCTTTAAGTGAAATAAAATGTATCAAAGACAATGGTTCTATGGATATTCAGTCGCCAATGTTCATTACAAAATCTGGTGAGCTTTATGAATTTACAACGAATGGAATATACAGTAATGAGCAAGTGTGTAAAAAAATAGATACAGATATCAAATATGATGAATTCTATTTATATCCGAATGATAGAGATTTGTCTTTGATTATTTCAAATGAAGGTGAATATTATTATTTAGATAATGATAAAGAACTTCAAACTTATGACTACGACTATGATGGATTGATTCATAAGATAAATAATGAGCATCCGAACAATTATGGTCGTTGGGAAGGTGGAGCTACAGATTATGATATCTTTTACTATATAGAAGATAACAAAATATATCAGAGTAAATATGAAAGTTTATTATCAGGATCGCATGAGTTTGTTAGTGAGGATATCATAGATACAATCCCAGAAGGAGAAAGTTTTGTTTCGCTGGAAGGAAAAATAATAAAAACAGACAAAAGCTATTATATATTAGGAATAACAAATCAGGAAGAATGTAGTAAATATGTGGATACAGAACCTGTTTTGGGGTTGGTTAAGTTGGAGGATGTCTCCAGCGAATATGATAAAATCAGCTATTTTAATGGCAACTATATAATTTATAATGATGATATGAGTAATTTATATATCTATGCCGAACGTACAGAGTATTTGTAAACAGGTAATTAGCAGAAGTATTCAACGCAAACAGGGGAGATAAAAAACGGTCTTAACGACGACAATCTCTCCCTATGCTTTTACATGCTTACAAATCTAGTGGAATAACGCACTTGATGTACAATGCAGCGTTGTATTTCTGCTCTTGGGAACACTGCACTGATAGCATCCACAAATCCAGTCAAACCATCTACCGATACATGCTAAATTCGCTTAAACGGACTCCCTTTCTCGCGATAGCGGTGTAAGAGGTTCGCGTCAGCGGTGTGTTTTGACAGCCGTTTACGGCTGCTTGTTAATAGGTTCTATATTTCTCATGTTACGACCATTCATCTTAAGGCGATATGCGTCAGAGAGAAGGCGTGCTAGACATGCTTCGGCATATGTATGTTCAAGGAACATATCATACCAGGAAGCTACCGGAATCTGGGAAATCACAAGGATGGAGTACTTCCTGGTAATTATCCAGTTTTTCAGCCTTTGACAACTCATTGATGAGCTGACTGGCTTTGATATATTTGACAGTTTTGAATTGACGAAGTGCACTAATACATCTTGATTATATTAATTGGGGACGGTTCTTTTGTCACGAGGAGTGTCCCATTGGATCGGTAGGAGGGATGGTTCTTTTGTGAATCCTAAACAGGAAGTTTGGTCTTAATGAGGTGCGTTCTTTATTTTTCACGCACCTCATTGGGGGTTGTCTGATAGATTTCATAAAATTTTTTATAAAAGAATCCCACGTTATTATATCCAACTTTTCTACTGATTTTTTCAATTGGTAAGGATGTAGAGCTGATTAATTCAGAGGCATGCTGAAGCCTTACCAATTGAATGTATGCTGATAAGTTAGTTTCCTGCTCCTTCTTAAATATTTTTGTAAGATAATCCGGACTGTAACTGAATTTTTGTGATAATTCATTAACCGTAACGGAGTCGTAGTGATATTCAATATAGGAACAAATGGACTGCACCAATACTTTCTGTAACTCTTCTTTATCTGAACGAGTTGCCTGAATACTATATTCTCTGGCGAGTAAATCAATGATTCTTTCTACATATCCAATCACAATTCGTTGTTTCCCAGGTAAATCCTCCATAAGCTCTGAAATAATTGTCTCGAATGCGTGTTTTGTTTTATGTGTATCTGTATTTCTTGGAGAAAAGGATACAAATAATTCCTGCATACGTTTTTGGTTAATAAACCTTTTTAAACTTAATGTGTAGTCTTTTGCACTACGAGAGTTTTGATACTGTTCAAAGATGATATCGTCCGTGCAAAGACAGATGATGAAACTATCCTTTCGTTCGATGTATTCACAATGAATGGTATTGGTATTAATCAGGCAAATATCCCCTTCTTTGAAGGAATATGTTTTTCCATCAATTTGCATGCGAAGTTCACCCTGCATGGCATAGAGAAGTTCAATGTAGTTATGTGTATGAGGCTGGCAAAGGGTTTCTGAACTGTAATAGAGAGTTGCGCAAAATTTTTGCTCACCGTTCATTTGAAAATAAAGGTAATTCTGATGTCCTTCGGGGGAGGTTGTCCAGGCGTGAACGGATAACAGGTCCCTTAGTCCCCGGTGCAGACCGGTTAAAACGGGCTCCTGATTGTTATTTAGCTGAAGAAAACTCTCATAGTCAGCGATATCAATTGTTTTAACATTTCTTAGTACATATTCATCGCACTTCTCTTTCAGTTCCATTTCACATCTCCATTGGTATCTTTTTAAGGACAAACAGATTAGATTATCAAAAAATTCTTCTTTTCATTTATTATATCAGATAGAACGGATTTGGTAAATCTCAATTTGTCATGATTACGCTTTTTGAAATTGATAAGTCTGACAAAAAAACGGATTATAGAGGTATAAAAAACGAAAGAAGCAGAATTTGGAAACAATAGTTTTTACTTTCATTTATTAGGACTTCTTCAGAAAGGAAGATAAATATGGGTAAACAAAAACAAATTGGTGGAACAACATTTTTAGAAAAGGTTCTTTATGGGCTTGGAGATGTGGGCGTAAATCTGATCTGGATTTTGCCATCATCATTTTTGACTATGTATTATACGGATAGTGCACTGGTAAGTGCATCATTTGTGGGAACAATGATGCTGATTTGCAGAATTTTGACGGACTTAGCGACATTGTAATGGGAATGATTATTGACAAAACGAAAACCAGATGGGGCAAAGCAAGACCGTGGCTTCTATTTATGGGATTGCCACTGATTTTGTCAGTGCTGTCAGAAGTGTATTTTCAATGATGGCAACGCTCGTTGTTGCAACTATTACACCTTCAATCATTGGAAAATTTGGCGGTTTTAATAGTCAAAGTGCTTGGACTACCACGGTATTACTTTATGGTATTATTGCATTCGTATGTATTATGATTACTTTCTTAAAATACATTGATTCGTTGAAACTAATTCCGAGAACAAATAAAGGATGGAGAATGAAATGATAAAATACGATTTTAACAGAGAATGGACCTATTACAAAGAAGGTTCGGATAGTAAAAAAAAGGTGAATCTGCCTCATGATGCTATGATTTATGAGCGCAGAAACAGAGAGAATCCATCGGGAGGAGCCTGTGCATACTTTGACGGTGGAAAATATATCTACGAGAAACAATTTCATATGGAAGAGGAATGGAGAGATAAAGTCCTAATTTTAGAATGCGAAGGTGTTTACCACAATGCTACTGTTATACTAAACGGAAATAAAATAGGAAAAAGAGCATACGGGTATTCCAATTTTTATACAGAATTGACACCCTATTTGAAAGCAGATAACATGCTTGAAATTATAGCAGACAATGAAAAGACCCCGAATAGTAGATGGTATTCCGGGAGTGGAATCTATAGAGGAGTGAACCTCTATGTATCTGAAAAAAATTATATTAAGCCAAATGGAGTGAAAATTGATACTCTGACAGAAAGCAAAATCAGTGTGAAGACAGATTTTGTCGGAATGGGAAATATTAATGTAAAAATATATGACAAGGACAGCCTTGTTGCAGAAGGCAAAGGTCAGGATGTGGAAATTGTCATTCCAAATGTGAAATTATGGGATGAGGACGCCCCCTACTTATATAGATGCTGTGTAGAACTTACTAATGATGGAATCGTGAATGATTCACAAGAAACAAAATTCGGAATCAGGACAATAAAGTGGAGTGGAAAAGGACTTTTTATCAATGGAAAGAATACGCTTCTTCGAGGTACCTGCATTCACCATGATAATGGTGTAATCGGTGCATGTAATTTTAGGGATGCGGAATATCGAAGAGTCAGAATCCTTAAGGAGGCAGGTTTTAATGCAATCAGAAGTTCACATAATCCAATTTCCAAGGAAATGCTGGAAGCATGTGATGAGATAGGTATGTATGTAATGGATGAGCTATATGATTATTGGTTGATTCATAAGAATCCATATGATCATGCAGACAACGATTTCTTAAATGATTGGAAAAAAGATTGCGAAGCCATGATTGATAAGGATTATAATCATCCTTCAGTGTTGATGTATTCCATCGGAAATGAGATTTCAGAGCTTGGGACAGAGAAGGGGCAGTCATTATGCAAGGAGATGGCTGAATATGTAAAAGCAAAAGATTCAAAACGCGCTGTAACTTGTGGTATTAATTTGCTTCTTGCAACAATGGCTGCAAAGGGCTCAGGAATTTACGGTGAAAAAAAAGATGGAAAAGAAAACAAAAACGGAAGCATGTCCATGGATAGTATGCCTACCAGTACCTTTTACAATATCCTTATGAATAAAATGGGTGGCATTATTGATAAGATGGCAGCAAAACCGTCAGCGGATAAGGTATGTGATATTCTGGCTCCGCTTCTTGATATTTCAGGATATAACTATGCAACCTCAAGATATGATAAAGAGCAAAAGCAGAATTCGGATAGATGTATTGTGGGCTCGGAAACACTTCCCAAAACTCTGTATGATAATTGGCAATATGTGAAGAAAAACGATAACCTTATTGGAGACTTTATGTGGACGGGATGGGATTATATCGGAGAAACCGGAATTGGAACAATACGATATATGAGCAAACAGACAAGGAAAAATGCAATTCCGGGGCTCCCTATCTTAGCCGGTTGTGGTGTTATTGATATCTGCGGAAATATGAGACCAGAAGTGGGTTGGAATAAGCTCATATGGGGATTGCAGGATACTCCTGTTCTTGCCGTGGAACCAATGAAGTACACAAATTGTAAGAGAGCAGCTTCTATGTGGAGAAATACTGACGCTGTGGCAAGCTGGTCTTGGGATGGCTGCGAAGGAAATAAATCAGATGTAATTGTATACACAACCGCTGAGTATGCTGAATTGTTTTGCAATGGAAGAAAAGTGGGTCGAAGTAAAGTTAATAAAATGAAAGCAACCTTTAAAAGGGTTACATATGAACCGGGCGAGCTTATTGCGAAATGTTATGACAGGCAGGGAAGAGAAATCGGCACAGCAAAATTAATAAGTGCAACCGGAAAAAGTAATCTCAAATTGACTGCTGAGAAGAACACATTGAACAGCAATGGTCAGGATCTATGCTATGTGCAGGTTGACTTAGTGGGTGATAATGGAATAACGAAAGTTAATTCCGATCAGGTGCTTACTGTGGAAGTAAAAGGAGCAGGAGTGTTGCAGGGATTTGGTTCCGCAACTCCCTGTACAAATCATAATTATTACAATGGTAAATTTGAAACCTTTTACGGAAAAGCAATTGCAGTGATTCGTGCAGGTTATGAACCTGGCGAGATAGAACTGGTTGTGAGAGGAGAGGGATTAGAAGAAAAACAAGTAAAGATTAACGTTAATAATTGGGGACGTTTCTTTTGTCACGAGGAGTGTCCCATTGGCTCGGTAGGAGGGATGGTTCTTTTGTAAGAAAGTGCAGAGCTCGTGAAGCTTTGAATTTACTGGAGACCAGCTATGAAAAGTCAAGCATAAATTAGCTGGAAATTCTTATTCGCTATCGGTGGTAAAAAAAGGGTAACCTTAATAAGGCTCCTATAAGGATGATTTTTATCCAACGCGTAACAATACCGATTTGTAAAATTCTTAAAAAGAGCTGGGGGTCATGCTGCCCAGCTCAATCCTCTACATGGAATACATCTTCCACCAGCATATTAAAGTACTTTGAAATTCGCAGCATAAATTCGGCAGATGGGGTGCCGTCCCCACGCTCTATCCTGCCGACAGTTTTGGTGCTGTATCCGATAGCAGCGGCAAGGTCATCCTGGTAAATGCCAC
>OLPP01000489.1_pt1 | contig 30141 bp, 22 predicted proteins | sample 1643151 | NCBI WGS metagenome assembly OLPP01 (sample SAMEA3136679, study PRJEB25190) | human gut metagenome | biome: human gut; feature: human-associated habitat; material: faeces | place: Austria | collected 2013 | reverse complement strand
GGCAGGAGCAAAGTATTACTATGAACTTGGTTCATCAAGCCAGTCTAAAAATGATACAGATAATGCAAAGACATACTTTGATAAGTGTATTAAATGTACAGGTGATGGCGATGAGATACGTTATAGTGCTATGTATCAGCTTGCTAAAATTGCAGAAAAGGCAGGGGATAATAATACAGCAGCTAAGTATTTTACAACAGTTGCCAGCAAGCACCCTGTTGAGGCTATTAGAAACGAAGCAAAAAAATTTGTTGAACAGTATCGTGAAAGTTAATTGGTAAAATAAATATAATGAGGGCTGTTGGTACAATAACTGACAGCCCTTTAATTAAAATAAAAGGTGTTGATGTAATGTACAATTTTGAGTTGAAGCATAAAGAATATATTGACGAAATATCTTCTACAGGTTATATCTATACTCATAAATGTGGAGCAAAGCTCATTTATATGGAAAATGACGATAAAAACAGAGTATATTCTGTTGCTTTTAATACTTTGCCTACAAATGACAAGGGTATACCTCACATTATGGAACATAGTGTACTATGTGGTTCTGAAAATTACAGGGTTAAAGACCCTTTTAATATATTAGATAAAGGTTCTATACACACTTATTTAAATGCAGTAACTTATTCTGACAAGACAATATATCCTATTGCCAGTACAAACCTTACAGATTTTGATACAATGGTAAAAGTTTATACAGACGGTGTATTTAAGCCACTTATATATGAGAGAGAAGGAATATTCCGTCAAGAGGGTTGGAACAGTGACGGCAAAAAGTTAAATGGTATAGTTTTAAATGAAATGAAGGGTGTATTTTCTGCCCCTGACATAGTTTTAAGACATAAATTAAAGAGAGAACTCTTTAAGAATAGTGACTATGCTAATTATTCAGGAGGCAACCCTGACAATATACCTGAACTTGATTACAACGAATTTTTGGACTTCCACAGAAAATATTATCACGGTTCAAATGCCACATTCTATTTCTATGGTGATTTGGATATTAACAAATATTTGGAATTTTTGGACAAAGAATATCTTTGTAATTTTGAAAAAAGAGATAGATTGGTTTCTCCTGATTTTCAGCCACAAAGCTATGAGGATGTTGTAGTTGAAAGTGAAAAAGACGGGGATAACATTATGGAAGTAATGTATACCTACGGAAATGTTTTGGATTTTGAAAAATGTCTTTTTATGGATATTCTCTGTGATGCCGTTTGTAATGTAGAGGACGGACAAATAAAGGAAGAAATCATAAAATCAGGTCTTGGCTCTATGGTAGAAGCCGTAAACGACGATTCCAGATATATGCCTTATGTGGAAATTACAGTAAAGGGTTCAAAGGAAAAGGACTTAAATAAGTTCAAGGAAATAATTGAAAAATGTTGGGAAGATATTGCTGAAAATGGCATTGACCAACATAAGTTACAAAGTGTTATAAATTCATACAAGTTCTTTACTATGGAACAGGACTTTGGCTATAAACCGGTAGGTCTTTTCTATAACTTGCTTTTGCACAGAAGTGTTATGTATGGTCAGGACAATTTTGAGTCTATGAAAATGAACAAACTCTTTGATGCCATTGAGAAAATAGACGTAAAAGAATTTGTTAAAAAATATTTGTTAGGTAAGGGCTGTTATGGTATTTTAATTGCCGGTTCTAAGGCAAATAAAGAAGAAGTGCCAGTACCTCCAAAGAATAATGAACCTTTAGATGAATACAGAAAAATGGAGGATACACCGGAGGAAGTAGCCAAAATCCATTCTATTCAGGGTAGTGAAATAGATAAAAAGGCACTTTATATTCCTTATGAAGTAAATAAGGATAATATTTTTGCCCCTGTAAAGTCTAAGGAAATAGTCTATGTAGATTTAGTTTTTGATGTTTCTGCTCTTGAAAAAGATGAGTTGTCAAGACTTGGACTTTATAAGTACATTGTAAATGTATTTGATAAAGATGTAGCTACAGATATTGATTTTTATACCGGTGGATTTTCTGCTTACTTCTCAACTTTAAAGAGTAAAACAGACTTTGAACCGGTTATAATATTTAAAATAAAGGCTTTAAGAGAAAACATATTTAAGGCTTTGGATATATTCAAAAAGGTTATTTGCCAAAAATACAGTGACTATGAAAGATTAAAAAATCTTATGGAAGAATATAAGCAGGACTTATATGAAACTTATGAAGAAAGTGGAAACTCTGTAGCCTATAACACTTGTTTGGCTAACATTAGTTCAAGCTATGCCTACGAGGAGGCAGTTGGTGGCATAAACAATTATAATTATGTTTGTGACACAAGCAATATTGAAAAGACAGCAAGAGAAATGGAAAGTTTGGCTGAAAAAATATTTACTTCAGCTAATATGTTCTACGTGGTTACAGGCAATAGCTGTGACAAAGAGGCTGTTTCAAGCTATATTGAGGATATTAAGAAAAATATTCCCACAGGTGAAAAGCACCAAAAACTTGTGTTGACACCTGAAAAGAAGAATATAGCCTACAGTGTGAACACTAACGTAAGTTATAATGCCATTGGCTGTGTATACAAAAAGGTAAGTGGTGTCTTAAGAGTTGCAAAGCAGATTGTAACAAGTGAGTATATTTGGGACAATATCAGATTAAAAGGTGGAGCTTATGGTGGTGGCTGTGGCTTTTTAAATGGAAACTATTTTTATATGTACTCATATCGTGACCCTAATATAAACAAGAGCTATGAAGTGTTTAAAAACGTGGGAAACTACTTATCTGAAATAGATATGGACGAAAAGCACTTAAACAGATTTATAATAGGTGCTGTAAATGTGGAAGATGCTCCATTAAAGAACAACAGAATTAATTCTATTGTTTTAAGACGTCATTACAATGGAGTTACACAGGAAAGATTGGATTTAAGACGTGAGGAAATGCTTTCAGTTTCTCTTAATGATATAAGAGAAGTAGGTCAGGAACTTACAACAGCTATGGAAAATATAGTAATGTCAACAGTTAGTGACCAGAAGTCTATTGAAAAATCAGAACTGTTCAAAAATATTATTGTTGTAAAATAAGTGTTGTTATTGACTTTTTTTGCCATATAAACTAAAATAGATAATATATTCAAAAGTAAACTTTTATATAAAAAAATTAGGAGGTACACTATGGATTATAAGTCAGCAGGTGTAGATGTAGAAGCCGGTTACAAGGCAGTCGAATTAATGAAGGGTCATGTTAAAAGCACATTTAGACCAGAAGTGCTTACAGATATAGGTGGTTTTGGAGGTCTTTTCTCTATTGCAAAGGCTAAGGATATGGAAGAACCTGTTCTCGTTAGTGGTACTGACGGTGTTGGTACAAAGCTTAAAATTGCTTTCCTTATGGATAAGCACGATACTATTGGTATTGATGCAGTTGCTATGTGTGTAAACGATGTAGTTTGTAGTGGTGCAGAACCTCTTTTCTTCTTAGACTATATTGCTTGTGGTAAGAATGAACCAGAAAAGATTGCAGAAATCGTAAGTGGTGTAGCTGAAGGTTGTAGACAGTCTAACTGTTCACTTATTGGTGGCGAAACTGCTGAAATGCCTGGTTTCTACCCAGTAGATGAATACGATTTAGCAGGTTTCACAGTTGGTATTATGGATAAGGCTAAGTCTGTTGACGGTAGCAAGATTGCTGATGGTGATGTACTTATTGGTATTGCTTCAAGTGGTATCCACTCTAATGGTTATTCCCTTGTTAGAAAGATTTTTGAACCAAATAAGGAAAACTTATCAAAGTACGAAGATAGCTTAGGCTGTACTTTAGGTGAAGCTCTCTTAACTCCAACAAAGATTTATGTTAAGCCTGTTCTTGAATTATTAAAGCAGGTAAATGTTAAGGGTCTTAGCCACGTTACTGGTGGTGGTTTCATTGAAAACATTCCAAGAATGATGCCAGAGGGCTTAAAGGTTAATATTGATGAAGGTACTTGGGATATTCTTCCTATCTTCTCTTTACTTGAAAAAATGGGTAATGTAGAAAGAATGAGTATGTACAATACTTTCAATATGGGTATTGGTATGGTTGCAGCTGTTGCTCCAGAAGATGCTGACAAGGCTATTGAAGTTCTTGCAGGTTTAGGCGAAAAGGCTTACAAGATTGGTTATGTTACTAAGGGCGAAGGTATTCAGATTAACCTTAAATAATTGGAGGTTCTTCAATGATTAGAATTGGTGCAATGGTCAGTGGTGGAGGAACTAACTTACAGGCTGTTCTTGATGCCATTGATGCAGGAAAAATAGACGGTCAGGTCGTTACTGTAGTCAGCAGTAAGGAAGGTGCTTATGCTATGGAAAGAGCAGCTAAGCACAATATTCCTTCTGTAGTTATTAGCAAAAAGGACTACCCTAACGGTGGCTTTGAAAAGGCACTTATTGACCATTTTAAGTCAATGAATGTAGATTTAATTATATTGGCAGGATATATGACAATATTAGGTGAAGAATTTATAAAGGCTTTTGAAAACAAGATTATGAATATTCACCCAGCACTTATTCCTAGCTTTTGTGGCGACGGCTTTTATGGACTTAGAGTTCATAAGGCTGCCCTTGAAAAAGGTGTAAAGGTTACAGGTGCTACTGTTCACTTTGTTTCGCCTATTACTGATGCAGGTCCTATTATACTTCAGAAGGCTGTTGAAGTTTTAGATGATGATACTCCTGAAGTTTTACAAAAGAGAGTTATGGAACAGGCAGAATGGGTTATATATCCAGAGGCAATAAGCCTTTATGCACAGGGTAAATTACAGGTGCATGGCGATAAGGTAAGGAGATTAAAGTAAATGAAAGTTTTAGTTGTTGGTAGTGGTGGTAGAGAACACGCAATTGTTTGGAAACTTTCTCAAAGCCCAAAGGTTGATAAGATTTATTGTGCACCAGGTAATGCTGGTATTGGTCAGCTTGCTGAATTAGTAAACATTGGTGCTATGGAATTTCACAAGCTCATTGAGTTTGTTAAAAGTGAAGGTATTGACTTTACAGTTGTAGGTATGGACGACCCACTTGTTGGTGGTATTGTTGATGCTTTTGAAAAAGAAGGTCTTAGAATTTTCGGACCTAGAGCAAATGCAGCTATTATTGAAGGTAGTAAGGCATTTAGTAAGGAACTTATGCGTAAGTATAACATTCCTACTGCTGAATATGGTACTTTCAGTGATTATGATTTAGCTGTTGAACACGTTAAAAATGGCAATTTCCCAGTAGTTTTAAAGGCTGATGGTCTTGCTTTAGGTAAGGGCGTTCTTATTTGCAACACATTAGAAGAAGCTCTTGAAGGCTTAAAGGAAATTATGCTTGATAAGAAGTTTGGCGATAGTGGTAATACAGTTGTTATTGAAGAATTTTTAACTGGTCCGGAAATGTCTGTACTTTCTTTCTGCGATGGTAAGACTATTGTTCCTATGGTATCTGCTCAGGACCATAAGAGAGCTTATGATAATGACGAAGGTCTCAATACAGGTGGTATGGGTACTTTCTCTCCTAGTAGAGTATACACAAAGGAACTTGCCGAAGAATGTATGAAGACAATTTATCAGCCAACAGTTGATGCTCTTAATGAAGAAGGAAGAACTTTTAAGGGTATTATTTTCTTTGGACTTATGCTTACTCCAAAGGGTATGAAGGTTATTGAATACAATGCACGTTTTGGTGACCCTGAAACTCAGGTTGTACTTCCTAGACTTAAAACTGACCTTATGGAAATTTTTGAGGCTTGTGTAGATGGTACTCTTGATAAGGTTGATGTTCAGTGGGAAGATAATGCAGCAGCTTGCGTAGTTATGGCAAGTGGTGGCTACCCTGTAAGCTACAAGAAGGGTTATGAAATTACTGGTCTTGAAGATGCTGAAGCTATGGAAAATATTACAGTTTTCCATGCTGGTACAGCTTTAAAGGACGGTAAGTTTGTAACTAACGGTGGTAGAGTTTTAGGTGTTACAGGTGTAGGCGAAAACCTTGATGAAGCTATTAAAACAGCTTATGAAGGTGTTGCTAAAATCGACTTTAAGGATAAACACTTCAGAAAAGATATTGGTATTAAGAAGTACTAATTAATTATATAATTTCAAGCATTTATTGCAAGGCTGTCGATAAGACAGCCTATGGGAATGATGTTCTCCCTAGGACTTTGTCCTGAACTGCCGAAGGGCTGATGACGTCTGCGTTTTTATTTTGGTACGCAGAAATCATCAGCTTTTCTGCGTTTATGGGAAAATTGGAGGATAAAATGAAAATTAAGAATATATCTATATATGTATTGTTGGCTGTAGTTGTGGGAATTATTGTAGGTGCTATTGATGCACTTTTTGGCAGGGTATTGCTTTTTATAACAGATTTTAGGACTGAACACTATAAAATGCTTTTGCCTTTTTTACCTATAGCCGGACTACTTATAATATATATGTACAACAAATGCAGTAAAGAAAGTTTAAAAGGTATGTCCCTTGTTTTGGAAACAACACAGGAAAAAAGAGAGGGCATACCAAAGGCACTTATACCTCTTGTAATGATTGGTACTTGGATAACACACTTATTTGGTGGTAGTGCCGGTAGAGAGGGTGTGGCTGTACAAATAGGTGCAACACTTTCACACAATATAAGCAAAAGATTGAATTTACCAAACAACGGCAAGGTAATGGCTATTGTAGGTATGTCAGCAGGTTTTGGTGGACTTTTTCAAACACCATTGGCAGCACTGTTTTTCGCTATTGAAGTAATTACAGTAGGTGTTTTAGAGTATGAAGCACTTTTGCCGGCCTTTGTTGGGGCATATGTGGCAAGCACTACATCTCATTTGTTGGGTTTGGAAAAATTCTTTGTAAATATTAATGACACTATTTCAATAGATGAAAAGGCTGTTGTAAAGATTGTAATATTGGGTATTGCCTTTGGCTTAGCAGGAAAGGTATTCTCATATTCCTTGTCTAAATTAAAGGCTTTTATGGGAAACAAGTTTAAAAATCCCTATGTTAGAATAGGTGTTGTGTCAATTCCTTTGGCTGTATTGCTTTTCGTAGTTTTAGGTGGCAGATACTGTGGACTTGGTACAAATATTATAAATAACTGTTTTAATGACGGTACTGTATATTCCTATGATTTTATACTAAAAATTGCCTTTACAGTTATAACGCTTTCCATTGGTTTTCAAGGTGGAGAGGTTACGCCACTGTTTGCCATTGGTGCTTCTTTAGGCTATGTTTTAGGTGGTGTAATGGGGCTTAATCCTGTTGTAACAGCGTCTTTAGGCTATGCCGCCGTATTTGGTAGTGCCACAAATACACTTATAGCACCTATTCTTATAGGTCTTGAGGTTTTTGGGTCACAAAATATGACTATGTTTGTTGTAGTTTGTATTATAGCCTATGTTTTAAACGGCAATAAATCAATATATTCTGCTCAGGAGATATTAAAAGGAAAGTTAGTGTAGATTTTATTTTAGGTTTGTGATACCATTTACTGTAGAAAGGGTGGTATTGTGAGGGAAATTTTGAAAAAATCAATAGGTCTGATAAAGAAAGATTGGAAAAGACTATTTTGGTTTGAACTTTTGTATAAACTAGCTTTTGTTGTCATTATATGGCCTGTTTGCTCCTTACTTTGGAGAACAGGTTTAAAGATTTCAGGTATAGGCTATGTTTCTTTAGATAGAATGACAAGGGCTATGTTTAACCCTGTTATATTGATAACTATGCTTATAATAGGCTGTATATTGGTTTTTACATTAATATATGAAATAAGTGTACTATTAACATCATATAAATACTCTCATTTTAATAAAAAACTGTCTTTTACGCAAATGCTTATTTTGGGAGGAGAAAAGACAGCAAATATTTTTAAACCCTATAATTTAATAATAATATTTATAAGTCTATGTCTTTTGTGCTTGATGAATTTTACAATGGATTCAAGTATTGCCAAAGTTGTTAAAATTCCAGAATATATACAAATGTATATTGACTCAAAACAGGTTCTTAACATACTTTTGAAGATAATTTTTATAGTAGTATTTTTAGCAAATATATCGTTGATATTTATATATAACTATTTCTTTTACGAAAACAGAAGGGCTTTAGGAGCTATTAAGGAAAGTATAGGACTTACAAAGAAAAGATATTTTAAAATATTAAAAAACTTTTTGGGAATTAAGATTTTACTTAGTTTAACTATAGGCTTACTTATATGTATGACGGTTATAATTTATGTCCTAATTATGTATTTGTATTTACATAACAATGCTGTTGTAGCCATTTTATGGACCTTATATACAATATCTGTGCCAATATTCAGTGGCATATTTACTAGCCTTACAGTAGTTGTAGACTTTGCTGTAATTTCTTCTATGTATTATAAGTATAATAACAACAATGACGATACTTTTTCTAAGAAAGAAAAGAGAAAAGAATATCGTTTGCTGGCATTTGTGGCTAAGGGTAAAGGTATTTTTAAGTTTTTGATTGTTATTGGTAGCTTGCTTACTGTACTGGTTATTTTTTTAGTAAGTTATGTGATTTTTGATTCAAATATTTATGATGAATTGTACTCTAAAATAGAGGTTACGGCTCACAGAGGTAATTCTACAGTGACTATGCCTAACACTATACCGGCTTTTAAAGAGGCTATAAAAGAGGGGGCAGACTACGGAGAACTGGACGTAAGACAGACAAAGGATAATGTAATTGTAGTTACCCACGATGCCAGTTTAAAGGAAATGACAGGGAAGGATATAAATGTCAGAGATTTAACTTATGAGGAACTTCAAAAAATACCTTGTATAGAGGTAAATGGGAATAAATGTACAGTTCCTAAACTGGAAGATGTTATAAATGTTTGTAAAGGTAAAATAAAGCTAAACATTGAAATAAAAACAGGAAATAATGATTCAGAGGATTTTGTCTCTGATGTTGTAAAGATAATAGAAAATACCGACTTTGTAGACAAATGTGTTGTTACATCTTTGGATTATAGGGCTTTAAGAAAAGTAAAAGAGTGTAATCCAAAAATAAAAACCGGATATATTATGGCTGTTGCCATGGGCGATTTTTATGATTTGCCTTGTGTGGACTTTTTCAGTATGGAAACTACTTTCGTAAATGGTCGAGTTGTAGAAAGAGCCCATAAACTAAATAAAGAAATACACGTTTGGACAGTCAATGATGATGATTCTTTAAAGAAATGCGTTGATTTAGAAGTAGATAATATTATTACTGATAACGTGGCAGGAGCAAAATCTGCTATAGCAACTCATGGAGATGATTTATTTTCAATATTGCTTAATCAATTAAAAGAAAGTGACGATTCAAAGGAGAATATCAAGAAAACTAACAGAATATTAGAAGATGTTACAGGTATTGAGGGAGCATAACAAGAATAATAGTGGGAGCTTAAAAAGCTCCCTTTTTTCATACATATAAAAGAAGGGTTCAGCAAAAGCTGAACCCTTATATAGTATTGTATTTAATTTATATTTTATACAAGACCCTGGCTTAACATAGCGTCTGCAACCTTCTTGAAACCAGCAATGTTAGCACCAGCTACGAAGTTATCCTTCATACCGTAAGCTTCAGCCTGTTCAGTCATGTTCTTGCAGATGTTAACCATAATACCGTGAAGCTTAGCATCTACTTCGTCAAATGTCCAGCTTAATCTTTCGCTGTTCTGGCTCATTTCAAGAGCTGAAGTAGCAACACCACCGGCATTAGCAGCCTTAGCAGGAGCAAAGAGAACGCCACCCTTTAAGAATGCGTCAATAGCACCTAATGTAGAAGGCATGTTAGCACCTTCACCAACAGCGATACAGCCGTTAGCAATAAGAGCCTTAGCATCGTTTTCGTCAAGTTCGTTCTGAGTAGCACATGGAAGAGCGATGTCACACTTAACATTCCATACACCCTTACCTTCGTGGTATTCAGCGTTCTTGTGAGTTTCAGTGTATTCAGCAAGTCTACCACGTCTGTTGAACTTAAGGTCCTTAACGTATTCAATATCTACGCCGTCCTTGTCATATACCCAACCGTTAGAGTCAGAGAATGTAACAACCTTAGCACCAAGCTGAGTAGCCTTTTCAGCTGCGTATACAGCAACGTTACCAGCACCAGATACAACAACTGTCTTACCCTTGAAGCTGTTGTTCTTGTCGTTAAGCATCTGTTCTACAAGGTATACAAGACCGTAACCAGTAGCTTCAGTTCTAACTAAAGAACCACCGAAAGTAAGACCCTTACCAGTAAGAACACCTTCGTAAAGACCAGTGATTCTCTTGTACTGACCGTACATATAACCTACTTCTCTACCACCTACACCGATGTCACCAGCAGGAACGTCTGTGTCAGCACCAATGTGTCTGTAAAGTTCTGTCATGAAGCTCTGGCAGAAACGCATAACTTCGTTGTCTGACTTACCCTTAGGGTCGAAGTCAGAACCACCCTTACCACCACCGATCGGAAGACCTGTAAGGGAGTTCTTGAAAATCTGTTCGAAACCAAGGAACTTGATGATACCTAAGTTTACAGATGGATGGAATCTTAAACCACCCTTGTATGGTCCAATAGCAGAGTTAAACTGTACTCTGAAACCTCTGTTTACTCTAACAACGCCGTTGTCATCAATCCAAGGAACTCTGAACATAATCTGACGTTCAGGTTCAACTAATCTTTCAAGTAAAGCAGCGTCTTCGTACTTCTTGTCAGCTTCGATAACTGGCTTAATAGTGTTAAGAACTTCTGTAGCAGCCTGATGGAATTCTGGCTGAGCTGGGTTCTTTGCAATAAGTTCAGCTAATACCTTATCAACGTAATTCATATTAAATAAATCCTCCGTTCTATGCTTTTATTAATATGTTGTGGGGAATAAAGTAGTTTATTATGTAAAATTGGTGGTTTTACAAAAAAATACAGTCGTACAATGACGGCTGTATAAAACGCTTCATTGCATCCCTTAATTAGAATTATAAGCCTTATAATGTTATTTGTCAATAAAATTAAATTAGTGAAATATAACAACTTTTATAATTGTATTTTATGCAAAAAGCTGTATTTTATTAATAAAAGGGGATATTTTAGTAAATTTTTTAAAGAAATTATTGAAAAAACTTTATTAAAAATAGTATGCTTAAAAATAAAAAAGGTAATCAAAAGTAGCAAAAATACCACTTTTAATCACCTTTTGTGAGTTTATAATATCGACTTTTAGAATGGTTTATTTTTTGTATTTTGGTGGTTCAGTTTCGTAAAGGTTGTTTCCTTCGCTGTCAATAATAACAATACCGGGAAAATCTACAACTTCAAGACGGTGTATTGCTTCAGAACCTAAATCGGCATAATCCACAACTTCGCATTTCTTGACACACTGGCTTATTAAAGCACCGGCACCACCAACAGCACCAATATAAACAGCACCATATTTCTTCATTGCGTCTACAACTTCTTTGCTTCTTGCTCCCTTGCCTATCATACAAGTAAGACCAAGTTCAATGGTTTCAGGAGAATAAGCGTCCATTCTGTAGCTAGTAGTCGGACCAACTGAACCAATAGGCTCATTAGGCTTTGCAGGAGCAGGACCGGCAAAGTATATAGTCTGGTCTTTTAAGTCTACAGGAAGGGCAATACCCTTGTGGAGATTTTCCAACATTCTCTTGTGGGCTGCATCTCTTGCTGTATAAATAACACCAGTTATTTTAACCATATCTCCGGCTTTAAGGCTTTTTGCCTTTTCACGAGATATAGGAGTTGTAATATTGATTTCCATTTTAAAACCTCCTTTAGTCATTTAATGGCTTAGCATCTTTTTTAGCATATATTGTCACAAAATCTGTTTCGTCTAAAACTTTGTAACCCTCAGATAAAATATCTTCTTCCACATCATCAAAGTTATCTATATAACTAGGCTGTAAGATATAGTAATCAGGCATATTGCCGTCATCATAAGGATATACATACATATCCTTCACCTGAGGTAAGTGAGCTGTAAGAAAATCACTAGCAATAACTGTTACATCACTAGGAACTTTTTCAAGCATTAATTCAGTTTCGTCAAATACTTCTTTATTAGATAAGTAATATTCTGTAAAGTAGTTTAACTTGCCTTTGTATGTGTAAGTAGCAAAGCAAGAGCCTATGAGAGCTGTTATGGCAAAGCCATAGGCTATTTTTTTAGGGTATCTGTATATATTAAGTATAAACAGGAAGAATACAAGGGCACAAGGTCCAAATGTATACTGATAACCTACTTCGTGCTGATATTGGTAATTAGTTGCAAGGTGCATAAATAAAAACGGTAAAAGCAAGAAAAGGTTTGAAAACTTTTTACCCATAAGAGGAATGAAAAGAAGTACACCTAAAGTGTAAAGTACAAATGTCAACATATCCTCGTGGAACATAGTCTGGAGCAAGAAACCAGGGTCTCTTATAATATTTTTAAACATAGGCATTGTGCCTTCTTCTCCAGGTAGACAATATATTCCGTATCTTGCTGCTACAACATCGTGTCCAGAGCTGTTTACTAATGAATAAGCTAAAGCAAAGTAAACAACAGCTATGAAACAAAGTACAATACCTCTCTTGTATTCTTTTTTAGCTGTAATTAAGTACAATGCTATTGGTACTATGTAAAGGGCAGAGTCCTCTTTTACAAGTAATACAAATAAAGTAAACAAAAATGCCATACGCCATTTCTTTGTTTCAATAAAGTACATTAGGAACAAAATGAGAAATGGTAAAAAGCAAGTTTCGTGTACATCATAGTACATAGGGCATACCATAGCCGGAGTTATCAAGTATATAATACAAATAATAAGGGCAATAGGTATATTGTCGCTTTTATGTCTGCATAACAGGTAAACAGGGTACACACCAAGACCTACAAGTACAACCTGACAAACCAACAAGGTTTCAGGAGTAGGGAAAATAAAGTAAAATGGCAACATCAAGTACCATATAGGGGAACAGTGTACAGCAAAGTGAGAAAGCAACTCATTTCTTTCTACAGTAGTGTACTGTATTCCCGTTTTTATCATACTTCCAAACATCTGTGAGAATATACCAAAGTCAAATGTTGGAGAACAGAAACCTCGGTATTTTGCTATAGTTATAGTACCAAAATATCCACAGAAGAAAAGGAAAAGTGCTGTAATAAAAATAAATGCAAATGTATCATTTAATTTTGTGTCTGTTATGGTTAAGTGGTTATGTTTGCAAAGATAATAAGTTATAAAACCTATTATTGCAACAACACCCATTGTGAAATAAATATTTCTTTCAGTAATATGAGTTATAAGCTCAAAACCTAAAAATACTGCTGAAACCTCTGTTAAAACGTATGTGAATTTCTTTGAGAAGAAAAGTATACGCATAAATATAAGAACATTAAAGATAATAAGTATTTCCAATACAAGATTAGGAAAGTCTACATTACCGGCAAAATTAATATTGCTAAAAGACTCAGAATTAAGAAGTATTATAAGTCCACTTGTAAATAAGTAACTGCTTAAAAGTGTGCAGATTATTTCTACAGGTTTTTCTAAGTTTTTTATACCATAGGAAACTATTTCCAGTCTGAAATTTACGGCAAATGTCATAACAGTTGCCACTAAAAATGTAAGACCTATGGATACAAGACCCTTACTCATTATAGGATACAGCACAATATAATGGAAAGCTACATAGCCAATAGCAAGTCCTCTTAATTTTTTGCCACTTCTGAAAACAAAGAAACATAAAAGTGAGGAAAGCACAAAACAGAGAATATACAACAATGGAATGAAAGATTTTTTCAAAGGTTCTAACTGAACGCCTTTTAAGTAAAAATCACCTTTTCCGTTGTAATAAGTTCTTATTTCTACTGATTTGTCAGAAATGTCTTCCGGTACATTAAACTTGAATGTTTTTGAGTTTTCACCTGCTGGCAACACATTGTTGTAAATGTAAAGACCACCGTTACCGTAGGTAATTTCAAATTTTTGGTCATTTGTACTTGAATAATCAAGTGTAATATTGTATTGACCCTTATTTAGGTTAATGTAAGGACCATATGTGAAAATACCATTTACATCAGCTCTGTTGGAGATTTTCTTCTCCGGAGTTTGCACCACAGATGAAACAAAGTCCTTAGATTTATAGGTTTTAGGCATCAGGCTTGTGTGTACAAACAGACCACCTAGCAATATAGTAATAATGGCTATACAAGTAATTAGAAAAAGGCTGTTGTGATTTTCATACAATCCTTTAATTTTCGACTTAAAAGAATAGAAGTTAAAAAATCCTTTATTCACAACTATTCCCCCTAGATTGTAACCTGACCATGTCTAGTAACGTGGCAACTAATATTTACGGCTAAAGGAAGACCGGCAATATGAGTTGCAAAGGTTTCTATATTTATGCCAAGTACAGTAGTGTTTCCACCTAAGCCCTGAGGTCCGATACCTAAGTTATTGGCTCTTTCCAAAAGCTCCTTTTCCATTTCCTTTACATATTCTTTGTCAGAATGACTGCCTACAGGACGGAGAAGTGCCTTTTTCGCAAGCTCTGTACATTTCTCAAAGTTACCACCAATACCTACACCAACAACCATAGGAGGGCAAGGATTAGGACCGGCCTTTTCTATACAGTCAATAATGGCATTTTTAACACCTTCAATACCGTCAGAAGGCTTGAGCATATAAACTTTACTCATATTTTCGCTACCAAATCCCTTTGGAGCAACATCAATTTTAACCTTATCTCCCTCAACTATGTTGTAATGAATAATAGCAGGGGTATTATCCTTTGTATTGACTCTTAAAATAGGGTCACTTACAACAGATTTTCTTAAATAGCCCTCAATGTAACCCTGACGAACACCTTCATTTATTGCATCAGTAATGTTTCCACCGGTAAAGTGTACTTCTTGACCTACTTCCATAAATATAACTGCCATACCTGTATCCTGACAAATAGGCTTGCAATTTTCTTTTGCAAGGTCAGCATTTTCCAAAAGCTGAGAAAGAATGTTTTTGCCTATTGGGGATTGTTCATTATCCCTTGAATTCTCAATAGCAGAATATACATCTGAATTAAGGTTGTAATTTGCTGAAATACAAAGTTTTTTAACTGCCTCTGTAATTTCTGAAACAGGAATTTCACGCATTTTTGTTACCTCCAGTTTATACATATTTTCCAATAATTATATCACATTAAAGGGCATAAGACAATTAAATGAAAAACAAAAAAACCATAACTCTACAATAATAAATCGTAGAATTATGGTTTAAAAAGACAACATATGTCCATTAATATTATTTTATGTATTCAAGCTCCGGTTCGTCTTCTGAAGTAACGGCATTGTTTTCCTTCTGTTCTTTTGCTTCATAGGCTTTATAAAAGCTGGTAGAAAAATCAAGGGCATATACCAAAAGAATAATGATAGCCACAGGCTTACCAAAGTTGAAATAATATGTATTTACTATTCTTTCTACAAGAGGTTGAAAGAGTACAAAAAGCAACATTGTCATTACGCCCCAGCAAATTGTACTTTCAAGGCAAATAACACCTTTGTAATTAAAAGGTTTGTTGTTGTAATCCCACCAAAACTCGCCGAAAAGTCTTACCATAAGTTTAGCAACTAAAAATTCAAATGTTGTTGCAAGTATTGCCCCTAAGAAGAAAAGCAACATTTTGTTGTGGGAAATTGGTAAAAACAGAAAATATGTACCTAAAGCCCCTACACCGTATATTGTGCAGAAAGGACCTCTTATAAAACCTCTGTTTACAGGTGTTTTTTCTTCGTAAGAAATAACGATACATTCAAAAATCCAACCTAAAAAGCTGTAAACAAAGAAACAATTTATAAAATAAAAAATATCCATACCGACCTTATGGAAGAACCAAGCCGATATTCCAGACATTATTGTACACATAGGGTTAATATACCTCCTCAGATATATGTCAAAATATTTAATGGCATAACATCACAATTTATATGGTACTATATTTAATACAAAAAGGCAATAGATTTTACTTTACATCTATGTTACAAATAATATTTCATAAAAATTACCACTTAATCATACCCTTAAAATAAGGAGTGATGAGATGATAATTTATACTGTAAAACAAGGAGATACCTTAGAAAATATAGCAAATGAAAAGGGTGTTACAGTAGAGCAGATTTTAAATACAAATTTCCCACCTAACCCTGACAATTTGGTAGTAGGTCAGAAATTGGTTATTTTAGTACCGGAGGTGGAGTACATAGTGGAGGAGGGGGATACCCTTAATTCTGTAGCACAGAAATTTAACACTACAGCTGTGGATATACTACAGAAAAATCCGTCTATTGAAAATGCACAGATATACACAGGGCAGAATTTAGTTATTGAATATGAAAACGGTGAAGACAAAAAATTTATTGCTACAAACGGCTATACATATCCCAATATAGACAGGCAACTTTTGCTTAGAACTTTGCCATATCTTACTTTTTTGACTATTTTTACATATGGTTTTACAGACGAGGGAGTGTTAATAGAACCGGACGATACTGAGCTTATAAAAATAGCAAGAGATTACGGTGTTGCACCGGTTATGCTTATTTCCACTTTAACAGAACAGGGAACTTTTTCAAATGTTTTGGCTAAAACTCTATTAGAGGATAATGTTCTACAGCAGGTTTTAATTGAAAACATTATTACTATAATGGAGCAAAAAGGCTATATGGCTTTGGATATTGATTTTGAGTATCTTCCTATAGAGAATAGGGACAATTATATTGAGTTTGTATCCAATTTGACAAGACAGTTAAATGACAGAGGTTTTTTATCTTTAGTGGCACTTGCTCCAAAAACTTCAGTAAATCAGCCAGGTTTACTTTATGAGTCCCACGATTACAGGGGGCTAGGGGAAGCTGCTAATTTAGTGCTTTTAATGACCTACGAATGGGGATATACCTATGGACCACCAATGGCAGTTTCTCCTATAGATAAAGTGGAGGAGGTTATAAGATTTGGGGTAAGCCAGATAAACTCTCAAAAAATATTAATGGGTATACCTCTTTATGGTTACGATTGGACATTACCTTATGTAAGAGGAAATACCGGAGCAAAATCTCTTTCCCCACAGCAGGCTTTGGAAATAGCATCAGAAAATAATGTTACTATAGAGTATGACGAAGTAGCACAAGCTCCTTACTTTTATTACACTAAAGACGGAAGTTCTCACGTTGTATGGTTCGAAGATGCAGATAGTGCAGTGGCAAAGTTGAACTTAATAGATAAGTATAATCTTGTAGGTGCAAGCTATTGGAATATTACAAAGGACTTTCCTCAAAATTGGCTTGTGTTAATTTCGCTATATAAGGTAGTAAAACTTTTATGATAAGGCTGGCAGCTCTTTTTGTATGCACAGTTTTAGGTGCAGGCTTTGCTACAGGACAGGAAATTATGAGGTATTTTACAGACTACGGAATAGTAGGTCTTTTAGGAGTGCTTGTAAGTAGTGCAGTTTTTGGATTGTGCCTATATAAGACAAAATACTACAACAATTTTGGCGAAATACTTGCCGATATGCCATTTTGTGCAGAAGTTGTAATATTTCTGTCCTTTATTATATTTTATTCTGCTATGATTTCGGCTATGGGAGAAATAGTATGGGAGCTTTTCGGTGTAAATAAAATTTTAACCGGTGTTTTAATGGCTCTTTTGGTGTGTACACTTACTATTATGGGAGCAGAAAATATTATAGCTTTTAGTGAAATAATATGCCTGCCTATGATAGTGATTACAGTAATTGTTGGCATAAAATTAATGCTTATGCCTATGGAATTTAGACCTCCGGCAAGTAGTGTAAAGGGTGCATTTTCTCCATTTATATATGTTTCTTATAATCTGGCATCTTCTCTGGCTGTTGTAACAGAGCATAAATATAAAAAAGGTATGGCAACTTTTTCGTCTGTTTTAATTGGAATTACAGCTTTGGCTATAGCCATTCCTCTGTATAAGTATTATGGGTTTGTAAAAAATTGTCCCTTGCCTGTACTTAACCTGTTGCCACAGGGGGAATTGCTGACCTATCTATATATTTTTACAATAGGTGGAGCAGTGTTTACAACGGCTGTCAGTAATAGTTATAGTGCATCACAATATTTGGAAAATAAAACAGGAAAAAATAAGGCTATTGTATGTGTTACAGTGGCACTTTTGTCTTTGCTACTGTCTTTTATAGGCTTTGAAAATATAGTGGCAAGGGGATATTTTGTATTTGGCTTGACAGGATTGTTGTTGATGTTTAAAGTGCTTTTCAAGAAAAAGACTAATTGAAAAAATCTTCTCAATAAAGCGGTTGACTTATAGAAAAAGTTAGCTTATACTAACCTTGTAAAGGTAGTAAGTTTACTTATAAGAGAGGTGCTTTATATGGTAGTTTTAAATGTACTTTTAGATGTTTTGACATTTGGTTCTATTATTTGTGCTATGCTCTTTTTAACTTGGCTAAAAAATAGAATTATGAAAAAATACGGACATTAAAATTAGGAGATGATTGACTGTGTCAACAGTTATTATATGTATAGCATTAGCTTTAATTATAATTTTCGCTATTGTCAATTCGGCAAAACACTTCAGAGGTGAAGGTGGTTGCTGTGGTGGTGGCTCTGACATTAAGGTAAAAAAGAAAAAACTTGCAAATGTTAAAGAAACATTGGTAATTTCTATAGATGGTATGACTTGTAAAAACTGCTCTATGAGAATACAGAACAAACTTAATGAAATGGACAATGTTTCTGCTGATGTAAGTCTTCATAAGAAACAGGCTGTTGTGGAAATAGAAGACGGCGTGTCACAGGAAGATATAAATTCAGCTATAGAAAGACTAGGCTATACAGTAACTAACATTGAGAAGAAATAGTTTTAAAATTTGTTTTATAGTATCAAAAGATGTATTCATTTGAGCTAAAGGTAATGAAAGGCTCTATATTTTATTAAAATAAAAATAAATTTAGGGTTTACAAATATAGAAAAAGTGATATAATATATTTATACAGAACATTTATTTGTTTGGCATTGTGGGTGTTCAGTGTCATCTGACCCGGACTGTATTTTCTTGATGGGTATTGTAGAACCTGCTAAGAGGGGAAATCTTAGTCGACACCAAAAATAGAATAGTTATGCCCTCGCTTATTGTATAGGTGAGGGTTTTTTTGTAGAGGAATAAAATGGCTCGAGATTATACAAAGGAAGATTTAAAAAACAGTAGTAAAATTTTTGCTAATAGGTTGAGAACACGAGTGTTAGAAGAATTTTACATGGAAAATTTGACACCAAAGGCATATATTTATATGCTAAGTAATGGTGAAATTATTCATTTATTATTTGATAATGACCAGTTTTGTCATTTACTTGGATTTTCGTACTTTGGATATAATGGAGTGGCTGGTTGGAATACGCTAGAAAAAAGAAATATATTAATTCCGAATTTACAGGATTTTTCTAAGCATAAAAGAGAAGAGATACGAATAACGAACTTTCCTAAGATTTTAAATATTTTAGATAATCCAAATATTTATTTATATAAAAATACAGATATGAGGTACAAGTCTGATTATTTTGCTGTTTGGAATGATGAAAATAGATATTATAAATTGGGAATTGGTACAGGTCCAAATGGAGTTAATTATGGAGAAACATTTCAAGTTTCTTTAATAGAGTCAAGAGATAATAAAGAGATAGACCCTTGTAACTTATTGATAGTAAATAACAAATTTATTATGCCCAAAGAAACATTTAAAGAATTATATTATCCTAGACATTTAATTGCAAAAAATCAAGAAATTGAAATAAAAGAATTAAATGACAAATTACAAGAATTAAATGACAAATTACAAGAATTACAAAAAATACAATGGGAAATAATGGTTAATACATCAACTAATTAAAAAATAAAATTTATATAAAAAACAAGTATTGAACAGTAAAAAGTAATAAGAGTCTTGTTTTATGTAAACCACAAATTGTTTATTAAAATCTATGTATAAATTATTTATAAAAATCATTGACAAATATTTAACAATATGCTATAATAAATACATAAGTTAAATGAATAAGCCTTTAAACATATTTTTATAAACGGAAGTCCTGTAGTGTATATGGGTCTTCTTTTTTTGTGCCTCTATTTTTAAAAGTAGGGGCCTTTTTTAGTATTAAGTCAATTTGTTTTAAATTATGTCGCGAAATGTCATTAATCTTGGTGTATGTTAAAAGAAAACTATATTAGGAGGTAATGATAATGACAGAAAAAGAAAAAAATTTAGCCGATAAATATCTTGAATGTAGAGATAAAAAAGAGGCTTTGGTGTTTGCAGGTTATGATGAAAAAAGTACATATGTATTTGATAGACCAGAGGTCAAAGCCTACATAGAAAGTAAAAATCCCAAAATTGCAACATCAGATGAAATATTGGAATATTGCTCTAAAATTATGAGGGGCGAGGAGGAAGAACTTGTACCAATAAAGGAGAAAGACGATGAAGGAAACACAGTAATAACAGTTCTTAGCCAGCCTGTGTCTTTAGCTACTAGAATTAAAGTTGCTGAGCTTTTGGGAAAAAGAAATGGTACTTTTTCGGAAAGTAAAAAAACGGAAAATGTTTTGCCTGTTGTAATAAAGGATGATTTGTATGAATAAAGAAGTAATATCTCTAAAAGAGATAGTCGGTGGAGGTTATAGTGATTTTTGGCGTTTTAAGGGGAGATACAGGGTATGTAAAGGGTCACGAGCCAGTAAGAAATCCAAAACAACGGCACTTAATTTAATCGTTCGTATGATTGAATATCCGTTAGCAAATATTTTAGTTGTAAGAAAGGTGTATTCTACATTAAAAGACAGTTGTTACACAGAGTTGTGTTGGGCAATACATCGACTAAAAATGGACGATTTTTTTGAATGTAAGACAAGTCCGCTAGAAATTATGTATATTCCTACAGGTCAAAAAATATACTTTAGAGGTTTAGATGACCCTTTAAAAATAACGTCAATTACAGTAAAAACAGGCTCTCTCTGTTGGCTTTGGATAGAGGAGGCCTACGAAATTACAAATGAAGACGATTTTAATATGCTTGACGAAAGTATACGAGGTAGTGTAGATAAAAGTATTTTTAAGCAAATAACAATCACCCTAAATCCGTGGAACGAAAGACATTGGATAAAGGCTAGGTTTTTTGATGTTAAAGATAACAACATAATGGCAAAGTCAACAAACTATATGTGTAACGAATGGCTTGACGAAAGTGATTTAAAGGTTTTTGAAGATATGAAAAAGAACAATCCTCGCCGATACAGAGTTGCCGGCTTGGGTGAGTGGGGCATATCTGAGGGCTTAGTTTTTGAAAACTGGGAAGAAAAAGACTTTAGCATAGATGAATTAAAGGGTGAAAAGTGTTTTGAAACTGTTTTCGGCTTGGATTTTGGGTATACTAATGACCCAACGGCTCTGTTCTGTGGCTTTATAAATACAGAAAAAAAGGAAGTTTATGTTTTTGATGAGCTTTACAAAAAAGGTATGAGCAATGAGGCTATTTATGAGGCTGTTGTGGAAATGGGTTATAAAAAAGAGAAAATCAGAGCTGATAGTGCAGAACCTAAGTCTATTGACAGATTGAGAACACTGGGGCTAAAGGGCATACGACCAGCCCGAAAAGGGAAAGATAGCATAAACAACGGCATTGATTTTCTTCAAGATTATAAAATATACATATCACCTAAATGTCAAAATTTTATTACGGAAATAAGTAATTATACTTGGGATAAAGACCTGAATGGCAAAATGCTTAATAGGCCTGTAGATAGCTTTAATCATCTTATGGATGCTATGAGGTATGCTGTAGAGGAAATATCCAATGGGGAAATATTCAGTTTTGAATAATAATGTAAAACACAATAAGAATTAAAAGAAGAAAATATAGCCAAAATATGGTTTATATAAACATAATAAATATGTGAGGTTTTAAGGGAGTTGTGACCAAATTCAACCGAAAGTGTGAACAAAATATGAATTTGTTTCAATTATATAAAAAATAATAAAAAACATTGAAATAAAAAAGGCAATAGAGTATAATAAATCATAAGGCAATAGGAATATATTTCCTTTGCTTTAAACCCCCTTTTAAAGAACTCTTATTGATAAATTTTTGTTGTTGGTTTATGAATGGGATAATTCTTTAATAACCGTTAATAAACGGAATGCTTTTAGGGATAAAGCATAATTAATAAAATTAAAAAGGAGTAAATATGGGGGAATTTTACTCCAAGAGATATTTTTATAAGGGAGGAATAGGAATGACACAATCTTTAAAAAGATTTGCAAGTGCAGTTTTAGCTCTCGTTATGGCTATGACTTGCCTTGTGTTTTCTAATGTAGCAAGTGTATCAGCTGCTGAGGGCGATACTCTCGTTGATGTAAGCAGTGAAGTAACATTTACACTTAACAAGAACTTAAATAATGTTGGTGCATCAGCAGTAACTGGTGATTACAACGGTCTTTACTATGATTTATCTAAGGCTGATAGTAGTTCTTGGTATATTACTACAGGTTATATTAGATTTACACCTAGTGCTGACTGTACATTAACAATGACAACAGCCAACAATAAATTTGATTTTTCAGGTGGAGAATATAGCTTAACAAATCAGTCTGCTGTAACAAATAAAGACTATAGTCTTAAAGCTAATACAGAATATACAATATCTGCTAATGATAAGTCAAAGCAGGTAGGTGTTAAGGTATTAAAATTTACACCTGCAACAGGTGATTCAACAACAACTACAAAAGCAACTACAACAACAGAAACAACAACTGAAACAACAACTACAACAACAACTGAGGCTACTACAGAAGCTACAACTGTTGCAAACCAGACATTATATAAGTATTATGTAAATGCAACAGATGCTACAGCAAATAGTGACAGTATTGACAATAATGCAACAACTGTATTTACAAATGCAAAGACTTCTACTAATACACTTAGTAGAGAAAATACTGCTGCTGTAGGTGGCAAGGACTATACATTAAACTACAGAAGTAGCAATGCAACAACTCTTAGTATAGTTGTTCCAGAGGGTGTTGAAAATGCTACATTATATGTAGTAGCAAGGTCAAGTAGTAGTACAGGAAGAGCTTTAACATTAACAAAAGGTACAGAAACTGTTGATGATAAACAAAGTACAGGTGGTACAACTCCAGTAGTTGCAACATATACAGGTTTAAGCACAGGTACTTATACATTAACAAGTGATGGTAATATGCAGTATTCCTTACTTGTATTATCTGTACCAACTACAGTAGGAACAACTACTACAACAACTGAAACTACAACTGAAACAACTACAACTACAACAACAGAAGCCACTACAACAGCTAGTGTTCAGGTTTGGACACCAGATAGCGATAGTACAATTTTAGGTTCAGCTGTTAGTGCTGTAACACCTGGAACAGTTAGTGGTCGTACATCAGCTTTCGTAGATAGTATTTTTGGTGACGGTGAGGCAGCAACAGGTGCTATTGAAGGACAGAAATATGTTTTATTAAGTGGTAGTACAGATATTATTCCAACAGCAACAGGTAAGTTAAAGCTTTATGTCGTTGCAAATAGTAATGATGCTGTTACAAATGGTACTATTAAAACAGATGATACAACTGTTTATAGTGGTACATTTGCCGCAAGAAATGGTAATATAGCAGTTGAAGCAATAACTATTAATGTTGAAGCAGGTAAAACATACAAGGTTTCTAATCAGGTAATGCTCTTTAGAGCTGAATTAACACCAACTGGCTCAACAGAAACAAGTACAGAAACAACAACTACTACAACTACAGAAACAACTACAGAAGAAACTACTATGGGTGTATTAAAGGTTAATGTAAATAATCCAGCATCAAGTAGTAACACAACTGTAAGTGTAACTGTAAAGAAGAATGGTACAACAATTAGTGGTGTAACAGCTCTTAACATTGGTTCTGCAACTGAAATCGCAGGTGTAAATGAAGACGATGTTATTACATTTACATTTGCAAAGGAACAGGCTAAGCAGATTACAAATTGGGATAGCAACTTAAAGTCTGTATTTAGAGATAAGACTTATACTCTTACATACACAGTAGGCAAGACTATAGCAACTCCTACAATGGATTACTATGATTCAATGCCGGCTGCAGTATCATTAGGTCAGTCAACAACAACAGCTGCTGGTTATGGTACATACGGCTTTGGTCAGTACAAGGTTCAGACTAACGGAAATGACTTGGCTAAGTACGCTATTATCAGGGGTCATCAGTATTCACTTCTCGATGTAGGTTCTGGTGATTACGATAAGGACGGTACAGAATTTGGTATTCCAGATGAAAGAATTCTTCTTTTAGGTGGAACAGCTGATGAAATTGAACTTACAAATTCTATTAATAGTAAAGAAAAGGTTCTTGTTCTTCTTGACTGCTCTGGTGATAATGCTATAGTTACTGCTACAGGTGGTAATCTTTACTCATCTTACAATGGTAGCACAGGTACAACTGCAGCTCAGATTACAGGTATATCTAAGAACGGCGTAAAGGTTCAGTTCTATGTAGACGGTGGTACAACTATTACAATCAAGGGTACTGGTACAAGTGCTAATGCTTACACAGTAGTAAAGAGTATCAGATTATTCAACCTTAACAATATCGTTGACGGCGATAAGATGATAGATAACGGTACAGTAGCAGATATGACAGCAGATAGTCCTTTCTATAATGTTGTTACATCAAATAGCTTAGCTACTACTGATAAGTTATTTACATTAATTGGTACTGTTACTGGTAACCATAAGGATAAGGATTTCCTTAATCAGATTGATAAGGTAGGTTTCGTAATTCTTGATGCAGATGTAGTTGATGCTAATGACCCTAATGGTCAGTATACACCTATGCAGTTAAAGTACAATTTTGGTGACATTTTCAAGGGCGTTTACGTTGAAACAACTGATATTTACAAGAATGTATATGATGCAACAAAATATGATTCTTCTTTAGATAATGCTGAAGAATATACTGGTGATGTAGATTCAACTCTTGCAACAAGCGACAATGTTTCTTACTTTGCTGAAGTTGTTGCAGTAAGTAGTGGTAAGAGATATTATGCTTATCCATTTACAATGTATGCTGGTGGTACTCAGAGAGCTTATGATACTAATCCAAAAGGAACAAGAATTGAAATTTCTAACAAGTAATAGGGGGTATAGATTATGAAAAAAGTTTATAGTAAACCAGTTGTAGTAGTCGATACTTTCTTAAATGACGATGCTACAAACACACTTAATTATATGTCAAAAACAATCGCACCAAAGAGTGCTGATTTGGGTAGCAAGTTTACTAAGTTAAATAGCTAATTTAAAGAAAAAGGGCTGTCACATTGATGTGATGGCTCTTTTTTGATATATACAAAGAACCTACACACAATAAAATGGTGTAGGTTCTTTCGAGTTGTAAAAAATATTTATATATGGTATAATTTCTGTCGGAAGTTAGTTAATAGAGTGGTTTCCACTTCTTTTATTCTAGGAATAAAGGAGGTGAGGCGTATGAGTACATATGAAGCAATATCATTGATGATAGCCTTTGGGACTCTTGTAGCCGTAATTTTAGGTACAAAAAAACAACCACTCCGTCGACCAAAACATAGTGGTTATTTTTTAATAACAAAAACTAAGTGGAAATCGCTCTGGCTGACTTCCTTGTACCATTATATTAACACTATTATAAAAAAATGTCAATGGCAAAAGACTTATACACAATGGAGAATAAAATTTCTCGTATATGTGTATAAGTCTTTTTTATGGCATAAAAATGCTTGTTTAGTGGAAGAAAGTTGAAGTTTCTAGTGAGGATTGATATAATTGTTGTAGAGAGATGTTGAAAAAGAAAGGGGAGGTACATAATGAAAAAATTAATTGCTTTAATTCTTGGGGTGTCATTGTTTAGTGTGAATACTTGGGCAGATATTCAGATGAACTATGTAAAAGACGGTATGAAAACCTCTGCATCTAGCTACAGTTTAGCCGGTTCGGCAGACCCTAACTATCCATTATATATTAATGGCAAAAAAGTAGAAACTACAAGTGAAGGCTACTTTAGTTATTACGTGTCTTTGGCACAAGGGGTAAATGTATTTAAGTTTGAAAATACTACAGCCAGTAAGACCTATAGAATTACAAGAACCAATGGGTCATCGACTAATAGTGGAAATGCTAATTTTAAGACTGTAAATCTAGTAGGCGAGATTAATAAAAACCACCCTACAGTTCGTTCAAAACCTGATGAGGCAAATGATGACCTTATTTTGCCTTACGTAAAGGGTACATTGTTGCATATTGTGGCTCAGAATTATGAATACTACAAGACAGCAAATGGCAGTTACGTATACAAGGACACAGTTAATTTGGTAAACAAAAAATATGGTGAAAATTCAGTAAATAGTATAGAAACAGCAAAAGACACTATATCTTTTAATATGAACAGGTCCACAGAATACGATGTGGAATTTGCAAAGGATTTCATTGAAGTCAAACTGTACGATACACAGAACAAAGCAGTAATTCCAGACAGCAGTGACTTTGATGAAATAAGTGTTGAGAATAACACACCGGCTACATACACATTTTACTTTAATAAGGGCGACAACTATGTAGGGTTTATGGCAGGTTATGAGGGTAACAAATTTACAATAAAGCTAAATGACAGAACTGTAAGCCCTGAAAAGTCATTAAAGGGTATGAAAATAGTACTTGATGCCGGTCATGGTGGTACTGACAATGGTACATTGGGATTGGGCAAGGTCTACGAAAAGACAGTTAATTTGGCTATAGTTAAATATTTGTACGACTACCTTACTGAAAGAGGTGCTATAGTTACTCTTACAAGAAAAGACGATACATTTATTTCTCTCGGAGATAGAACAAATATTATTAACACAGTTATGCCTGATATTTCTGTGTCTGTACACTGTAATTCCAGAAATGAGTGGGAGGACTTTGGAGAAAAACAGGGCACACTTAATCTCTACAGCTATGATACTCCTGACCGGTTTGTTCAGAAATTGACAGAGTATATGGACAACACAGGCTATCAAAAGCAGAATTTGGCATTGACAAGAACTACTGTTTGCCCAGCCGTACTTGTGGAAACAGGATATATGAGTAATCCAAAGGAATACCAGTATCTTATTAAGGCTGAAAATCAGAAGGCAATGGCAGAAAAAATAGGTAATGGAATAGAAAAGTATTTTGAGAATATACTTAATCAGGCAGAAAATACACTGCCATTTATAGATGTCAGTGTTGATGATTGGTATTATAATGCAGTTAAGAAAGTTTATGAAAATGAATTATTTAGTGGCACAACAAAGAGGAAGTTTGCTCCTAAAAGCTATATTACAAGGGGTATGCTTATGGAAGTGTTGTATCGCAAAGAGGGTATGCCTTCTGTAGAAGGAAAGAGTAAATTTGAAGATGTTGACCCAAGTGCATACTTTAGCAATGCTGTTGCGTGGGCAGAAGAAAATGATATAGTAAATGGTGTTACAGATGGCTTATTTGCTCCTTATGAGCCAATGACAAGAGAACAGGTGGCAACAGTGCTTTATAAGTACGCAAAGTACAAAAATGCTGATGTAACTGCTCAAGGTGATTTATCATCTTTTGCTGATATAAATTATATTTCAAACTGGGCAGAAGAAAGTTTGAAGTGGGCAGTTGGAAGTAAAATATTTGTAGGCAATGACGGAAAATTATCACCAAAAGCATACATTACAAGAGCTGAAATGGCTACAGTAATATGCAATTTCTATAATATTTAAAATTCAGCACAAATTAACTTTGTTAATTCAATTTAAAAAAGCCCCTAAAATGTATTAGTTTTAGGGGCTTAAAAAATAAATACTTTATTCAACACATAAGCCAAGCGATAAGCCGAGTTCTGTCGTTGGACGGTCATCTATCTCGTATCTGTGTCGCCACAAATCTCATGCGATTTCTACCTAAGACAGGGCGAGCAACCCTTGTTGTCTTATCCAATCTTGCTTCAAGTGGGGTTTACAGAGCCACCTTTGTTACCAAAGGTGCGGTAGTCTCTTACGCTACCTTTCCACCCTTACCTACAAAAGTAGGCGGTTTATTTCTGTTGCACTATCCTTAGAGTCGCCTCCACCAGACGTTATCTGGCACTCTGCTCTATGAAGCTCGGACTTTCCTCACACCTAAAAGGTGCGCGACCGTCTGCCTGACTTATATGTTCAATAAAGTATTTATTATGATGTGGGAAAGAACAAAGCCTTTCCCACTTATTAATTTTTGTTATCTTTTGAGATTTCATCATCGGGAAGTTTTAATACTGTTACTTGAGCAATACGATTGTCTTCCACTTTATCAACATAAAATCTATAGCCTTTGTATTCGATTTTTAGACCCTTTTCATTTGGTTCAGGTATTCTATCTAAAACACCAATTATAAAACCACCTAAAGTGTCATATTCATCAACAGGCATTTCTATTTCTAATTCGTCGGCTACATCCTCAAGGTCTGTAGAGCCTTCGATTTTAATTACATTTTCTGAAACTGTCTTTATTTCTGGTTCTTCCTCATCGTCATATTCGTCCTGAATATCACCCATAACCTCCTCAATAAGGTCTTCCATAGTAACAATACCGGCTGTACCACCGTATTCATCGGCAACAACTGCCATATGTATTTTTTTACTTTGCAATTCCTTGAAAAGGTCATTTGTTTTTTTGGTAAAAGGTACGAAATAAGGCTCTCTTAAAAGTTTTTTAAGGTTAAATTTATCCTTACCATAGAGAATAATATAACGCATAAAATCTTTAATATGGAGAATACCAATAATGTTGTCTATATCTTCTTCATAAACAGGAATACGAGAGTATTTAAGGTCCTTAACAAGACTTATAATATCGTCAAACTCTGCGTCAATAGGTAATGCAACAATGTCTTTTCTGTGAGTAGCAATATCTACCACATTTTTGTCATCAAAATCAAAGATATTGTTTATCATTTCCTTTTCCTGTTCGTCAATGCTACCCTGTTCGCCACTAGCATCAACCATCATAAGAATTTCTTCTTCACTAATGCCTTCGTCAGTAGATTTCTTAGTAAATATTTTTGAGCATAACTCTGATGAAATATCCACAAGCCATACAATAGGGCTACATATAACGCTAAAAAATGCTAACAAACCTTTAAGTTTTAAGACTATTTTAACAGGATATTTATTAGCAAATGTTTTAGGAAGTAAAAGACTGAACATTGCGAAAAAATATGTTGTTACTAATATTATAATAATAGCAGCAATAATTTCGTTGATTACCACAGGAATGTTAGGAAGATGGCTTAAAAGCACTTGAAGAACTTTACCAAAAGTTCTGAAAGCGAGAATAAAACCAATTATAATACCAAAAAGGGCATTAATTACACTAGCTGTATTCGTATACTGGCGAGATTTAGAAAGAATCTTGCTCAGTTTCTCCATATCAGGATTTTTGTCAGAAGAATATTTGTTCTTCTTTAAATCCAAGACTGTAAGACTGGTAGAAGCAGCAGTTACAAGGCCCTTAACAATAATAAGGCACAGTATAATGACTATGTCATCTATCAAAAATCATTCCTCCATAAGAAAAACATTCAAACTCTTACAAAACTAGATTATAAAACAAAATCTTGTTATAGTCAAGTTACAACTATATTACCAATTTAAATATATAGAAAAATTTAAAATCTATTTTTCTGTGAAAATATATGATATACTGATTTCGGGAGTGATTTAAGTGAAAAATATAGGTCGAAAAAATACACAATTGATTCTTTCGGGAAATATTCCAAAGGCTCTTCTATCTTTGGCTATTCCCATAGTTATAAACAATTTTATACAAACTATGTATAATCTTACGGATACATTTTGGCTTGGAAAATTAGGTACAAGTGAAATGGCGGCAATTTCCCTTGTAAGTCCTTTACAAAATATTATTGTGAATTTTGGGCAGGGTATAACGATTGCTGGCTCCATTCTTATAAGTCAGCATATAGGAGCTGATGACAAGAAAAATGCAAAAAGTATGG
>OLPP01000467.1_pt1 | contig 31620 bp, 27 predicted proteins | sample 1643151 | NCBI WGS metagenome assembly OLPP01 (sample SAMEA3136679, study PRJEB25190) | human gut metagenome | biome: human gut; feature: human-associated habitat; material: faeces | place: Austria | collected 2013 | reverse complement strand
GGACTCTTTTATTTGTTATTGTATCTTTTTTTACCATTTCATTTTCTTTTACGAATTTCAGAGAATCTCCAATCGCATCCTCATTTAACGCGATCTGCTCGTAATTCTCGACATCCATGAAGTGATATAATTCACCATCTGTATATAAGTACTGCATGTCTTTTCTCTCGATGTGAGCTTTTGGGAATTTCTCAGTAGGTCTGAATGTCTTCTCTACCACACCCCCACTGATAATATTTTTTAATTTTGTTCTAACGAATGCTGCACCCTTACCTGGCTTTACGTGCTGGAATTCGATAACCTGGTAGATGTTACCTTCGTATTCCATAGTTACACCGTTTCTAAATTCACCGGCAGAAATCATAAATTGTCCTCCTTAAAAATAACGAATAAATTTCAGAAGTTAAACTTCCGACGTTGTTTACTGCGTCATACAATGCCTCAAAAATACAAGGGCATATTCACAATAAGTCATATATTCTTATGATAACTTATTTTCATTAAAATTTCAAGATATTTTTTACATTTTTTACTTGCTTACTAATTTTTCACCAATCTTGTAGACATCGCCTGCACCCATAGTAATAAGCATATCACCCTTGCGACAATTATCTACAGCATATTTTTCAGCATCATTAAATGTAGGGCAGTATGTTACGACACCACCTAAAGCCTCAATTTTATCTCTTAAATCCTTACTACTAACAAGACCTGTATCCTTTTCTCTTGAAGCATAAATATCCAAAAGAATAACGTGGTCTGCTTCACTTAAAACCTTTGCAAAATCATCTAAATGGTTATAAGTTCTTGTATAAGTATGAGGCTGGAACATTATCCAAAGTTTATTGAGCTTTGTACCTCTGGCACTATTTATTGTAGCCTGAATTTCTGTAGGGTGATGTGCATAGTCATCAATTACATTTACGCCATTAAACTGACCCTTAAACTGAAATCTTCTATCTGTACCGGTAAAGTTCTTTATACCCTTTACAATAGCTTCTGTAGCTACACCATAGCAAGTAGCAAGAGCAAAAGCTGAAAGTGAGTTATAAACATTGTGCATACCAGGAATTGAAAGCTCAACCTGAGCTATCTTTTCGCCCTTATGGTTTACTGTATATGTTGCGTGACCTAAATCATTAAATGTAACATCTGTAGGATACCAATCAGCTGTGTTGTCCTTACCATAAGTAATTACCTTTGCCTTAACACCCTCTAATACTTCTGAAAGTCTAGGAATTTCATTATTGATAACAAGGAAACCACCTTCCGGAAGTCTATTAGCAAACTTATTAAAGCTCTTATAAATATTATCTAAGTTCTTAAAATAGTCTAAGTGGTCTGCATCAATATTGAGAATTATTGCACCATGAGGATTAAACTTTAAAAAGCTATCACAGTATTCGCAAGTTTCAAGAATAAAGTAATCCTCTCCACCTACCTTATAATTTCCTTTTATACTTGGTAATATACCACCAATAGAAACTGTTGGATTAGCCTTTGCTTCAAGGAAAATTTCAGTAACAAGGCTTGATGTAGTAGTTTTGCCATGAGTACCAGCTACAGAAAGAGGGAACTTGTACTCAAGCATCATCATACCTACAAGAGCAGCTCTATCTACTGTTTCGATACCACTTGCTCTAGCTGCCATTAATTCTGGGTTGTCCTCTTTTACAGCAGCAGTATAGACAATAAGGTCTGTATCAGGAGTAATGTTTTCGGCCTTCTGACCGATTGATACCTGAACACCTATGTTTTCAAGTGCCTTTGTTACATTAGATGCAACACCGTCTGAACCTGTAATTGTCTTACCCTTACTCTTGAGAATTTCTGCAAGAGAAGACATACTTATTCCACCTATACCTATAAAATGAATTTTATTGTATTTTTCCATTGACATTTAAAATCTACTCCTTTTATTCTTCGTCAGTAGCTGAGCCTTCGTTCCAATACTTGCCTGCCATTTCAATAAATGAATCCTGTGTCAAAGATGGCATATTTATTGCTTCAAAACAATAACCTACGCCATTATCGTACCAGTAGAGAGCCTGTACTGTACCTATTTCGCAATCCTCTGTTTCATTACCTTTATCCATAATAATTTTGCCTTCATTAAGGGCTTTTTGCACCTGTTCTGTAGGCTTATAATTATCACTTACATAGTAGTATGTACCATTAAAATACTTAGCTGACATACCATTAAGACCAGAATCTGTAATATCAGATTTTGGAATTATATTTTTTTCAAAATTGTCCTGAGTTGTAGAATAAGTAACTACCTTGAACTTGTCACCGTAAGATACTTCCTTTGTATAGTAGTTATATGTTATTGCCTTTTTCTGTAAATCAACTTTGTAGTCGTGAAGCTGATGTTCCTTATCAATGTGGTCTGAAATAATTGAATTATCAAGGCCCAAACCTGTAAGCTCACTATTTAAAGGCAATTCAACAGCACCAAAAGTCTGGTCAGTACCTTCCACAGTTTCTCTCTTAGAACCTATAACACCTGCTATTGCTACATATATCAAAAATGCTACTATTAAAAATATAATAAAGCCTATTAGGGCTTTACTACTTTTACTCAATTTTCCCATAAATTATCTCCTTACATTTGTATTTTGGTGGCATAATAACAAAGAAAAAACTTAGTTTCTTCATTATACATATTTTTCATATGTATTTTTATAAAACAGCATACCACTCTTTTTAGTATACCATATTTTTGAAAACAATACAACGAAAACAAAAGGGGAATTTTGAATGATAAAATACAAAAAAAATTCATAATTTGTGCTGAAGATTGAAAAATTAATTTTTTCTGACAATAGGTTATTTTTAATGATATAAAAATAACAGTTTTTCCATTTTTAGATAGAATATAAATAGTAATAATTAATAAAAAGTGAATTTTGGGGGTTAGGATATTGCATTTTTAAATAATTAGTGGTATCATATAACCATTATAGCTTCTTAACTATATAGTATTGTATATAAAACACGATAGTGATTTTTTATTAAGGAGGACATTTTCAAATGAGTAAAGATTACAAAGAGATTATCAAAAAAATGGTTCTTCCACCTCATGTGAAGGAGATTATCGAAGGTGGTGCGGAAATTATTATTCCTGACACAAAAGAACATCTTTTTGATTTAGCTCTCGGTGGCAAGGATAATATGACTTATGACGTTAATTTTGATGTTAACGGCAAAACTATTAGAGAAGCCTACATTACTAAGTGTAAGAACGGTCTTTCAGTAAACTTTGACGATACTTCAATGCGTAGAAGAGACCCTAATTCAATGGTTATCGCTGATGACCTTCCAACAGACAAGCCAACACATATGGAGAGATTTGGCAAGCCTTTTGAACCTATCAGACAGGAAACTTTCAAATGGCTTAAGGAAAGAGACGGTCTTGTACTTGTTCCTTTCTATTCTGGTAACGAAGATATGAAGCTTGGTTATGCTTCTCTTGCAATCGTTCCAAAGAATGCAGCTTTCTTTGCAGCTATGATTGCTGAATTACAGGGCTTTATTCCTTGCGACAAAGTTCCTAACTTCTTCAAACCAAAGGCTATTATTTACGTTGCTCCACCTTTCAGACATTTATACTATGAAGGTAAGCAGGTAGTTGTTCATAACAGACTTTACGATATGCAGGAAGTATTTAGCTACAACCTTTACCCAGGTCCATCAGCTAAAAAGGGTGTTTACAGTATCCTTCTTCACATCGGTGAACAGGAAGGCTGGGTAACTCTCCACGCTTCAACTGTTAAGATTGTAACTCCATACGAACTTGAACTTACAATTATGCACGAAGGTGCTTCTGGGGGTGGTAAGTCAGAAATGACTGAACCTTTCCACAGACAGGAAGACGGTAGATTATTACTTGCAACTGATATTGTATCAGGCGAAGAAATCAAGGTAAACATTGCTGATACTTCAACACTTCATCCTGTAACTGATGATATGGCTCTTGCTCATCCATCACTTCAGAACAAGTCAGGCAAGCTCGTTGTTGCTGATGCTGAATACGGTTGGTTCTTAAGAGTTGACCACATTGTTCACTATGGTACAGACCCTGAAGTTGAAGAAGCTACTATCCATCCAAAGGAACCAATGATTTTCCTTAATGAAGATGCTGTTCCTGGTTCAACTTGTCTTATTTGGGACCATATTGAAGATGCTCCTGGCAAGCCTTGTCCTAACCCTAGAGTTATTATGCCTCGTAAGGTTAAGAAGAACATTGTCAACGGCGTTGGAGAAATTGATATCCGAAGCTTCGGTATCCGTACTCCTCCTACAACTAGCGACAAGCCTAACTATGGTATCATTGGTATGTTCCACATTCTTCCACCAGCACTTGCTTGGATTTGGAGATTAGTTGCACCAAGAGGTTATGCTAACCCATCTATTATTGATAACAGTAGCTCTGCTATGGCTATGAAGAGTGAAGGTGTAGGTTCTTACTGGCCTTTCGCTACTGGTAAAAAGGTTGACCAGGCTAACCTTCTTCTTGAACAGATTTTAAATACACCAGAAACTAGATATATCCTTATTCCTAACCAGTACATTGGTTGCTACAAGGTTGGTTTCGCCGGTGAATGGGCTACTAGAGAATACCTTTCTCGTAGAGGTGGCTTAAAGTACAAGAAGGAATCACTTGTACCTTCTCGTTGTTCTATCCTTGGTTACTCTCCAAAGTCTATTAAGATGGACGGCGAAGTAATCCCTACTGGTCTTTTACAGGTAGATAAGCAGCCTAGAGTTGGTCAGGCAGCTTATGACGAAGGTGCTAAGATGCTTACTGATTTCTTCAAGGAACAGTTAAAGCAGTTCGATACTCCTGATTTATTACCATTAGGTCACGATATTATTCAGGCTGTATTAAACGACGAAGATGTAGAAAAGTTCTACGACTTAATTCCAGTATTATAATTTTTAAAAGTATTATAGTATATATACAAAAAGGCAGTCCCAATGGGACTGCCTTTTTTTTCGTATTGCATTGTGGTTCCTGTGAATATTTACAATCAAATTGTATATACTAATACAAGAAGTAACTTAAGGACTTTAAAAGAGTATTTATAAAATTCTTATCTTCTTCTTTATTCTATAATATACTGAATCATAGAATTGAGGCGATGTCTTCGGACTAAACCTAAGGGAGTTGGATGCGTCCGGCTTCCTTTTTAATTTATATCTTTATATTCGTTTTTTGGCTATTCTTTTGAATAGTCATTTTTTATCCCCTTAATGGGGATTTTTTTATTTTCATAAAAATTTTTTCCAAAATTCTACAAACTTTATAAACAGACAATAACTGTCTATTTATTTTACTAAAATTGTAATTGTAAAAACCACAAAAAAGCAATATTTATTTAGGGTTTGTGTAAATAGCAGGCTCATTTACAGGAAAAATGTCGTTTGTTTTACACCAAACACTATGCTAAACTAATCTGAAAGTGAGGTGGTATCTATTTGTGAGTATAATACACAACTTTTTCAAAAGATATATAAAGAATTAAATGACCAAATAGGTCTTGAGGCTACCCTCACAGTATATCGAATGTTTAGAGGCAGTCAAATTAATTTTCCTCAAAGGCTATTGGATACCAAAAGTGTCAGACAACTTATTATACGCCGATATAACGGCAGTAATACAAAGGCTTTAGCCAAAGAATATGGATATTCGGAAAAGACTATTCAAAGAATATTGAGAGATTACAAGAAAGAAAACAAAATAAAGGAGTGATAGTATGGGATTTTTAGATAGCATCGGAAATGGTATAGGAAAAATAAAAGAAGATATGGCAAACAAAGCTGCTATGAATGCTCAAAGAAAAGCAGAAGCAGCAGCCTTAGACGCACAGTACAGAGCTTATGCAAATTCTAAGGCTCAGGAAATTGCAAACAATATTCTTCAATATGGCGATGACAGCAAGGGTGGTTTTTACGGTGGCATAGGTGTAGACAAAATTATGTCATTTACAAAAGAATTTTATGACAAGATTTTGTTACCTGCCAGTAGTGTTCAAAAGTCATATATTTCAATGTATCCTTACCTTGACAATAAAAAGTTGAAGTATTTTATAAGCCTATTTCCAAATTGTCAGGCAGAACAGAATTTATTTCACTTAATAGATAACAGAAAACAGGAATTTTTAGTAACTGACCAAAATTTCTACTTTAAAATTTGTCTTGACGAAAATCCAAACTACTTCGCTACAGGATATGTGCCTTGTGCAAACATAAATATGTTTTATCTTGAAAAGTGCAACAACTTCTACATTTTCAAATGTGACCAAGTGGATTTAGCCAGAATTGATGTTGTAGACAACAGGGAAGAAGATTTTATAACATTAAACAATTACTTCCAATGTATCGAAAAGCAGGATTTTGAAATTACTGACCAAGAAGTTAATGACTTAATCAGAGAAAAAATTGGGGAAAATATCTACAGCCAAATCAAAAAATATATGGTATATGATGACGAGCTTATGTTGTATTTTGCGTGGGGTTTAGACTCCCTTACTGCCAAGGACTACATAGTTTGTACTACAAAACAGGTCATCATAATGGACAGAGAATTATTTGGTGCTACAGCTAATGTAAAACAGCTTTATTATGAAGATATAACAGCTATGAACACAGACCAAAATTCTAAATCCAGTGATTTAACAGGTATGCTTTTAGATGCTGCCATTACTTCTCTTACTAACACCTGTGACCTTATTATACACTTTGCCGGTGGTATGCACAAAATAAACACACTTATTAAGCCAGAAGCTGAAAGAGTAGTTGCTATCTATCACCAGTGCAGAAAGGAACAGAAACAGGCAGCAAGTCAACCTACTGTTATACAGCAACAGCCTGACGTATTAGACCAAATACAGAAATTGGCTGCATTAAAGGAAAGTGGTATTCTCAGCGAAGAAGAATTCAATCAAAAGAAAACTGAATTGTTGAGTAAACTATAAAAAAATTCAAAATAAAGGAGAGATAATTATGGGAACTTTTTGTAGAAATTGTGGCAAGGCTTTAGCCGACGGCGAAGTTTGCCATTGTACAGACCCTGTTCAGACTGAAAGTACAGCTACTGAACAAACAACTAACAATATTCCAACACAACCTAACCCACAGCAGGCACAGGGCAACACACAAATGCCTAATATGGGTGGTCAATTTAATCAGCAGATGCAGAATGGTCAATTTAACCAGCAAATGCCTAATATGAACCAGTTCAACCCTCAGATGCAGAATGGTCAGTTTAATCCTAATATGCAGAACCAGTTTAACCCTAATATGCAAGGATTTAACCCTCAAATGCAAAATATGAACGGTCAATTTGGTCAGCAACAGTTTAACCAGCAAATGCCTAATATGAACAACCAATTCAATCCTCAGATGCAGAATGGTCAGTTCAATCCTCAGATGCAGAACCAGTTTAACCCTAATATGCAAAACCGCCAGTTTAATCCACATATGCCTAATATGAACGGAATGGGCAACAATTTTAACAATGGTTTTAACTCTGTTAAGGAAAGTGGCAACTTAAAGGGTATTATAAGTGCAGGCTTAACAGTATTAGGTCTTATAATTCTTATGCTTAGCTCTGCCTCATTGGGAAATACTTTATATACTATAGCATTTATTATTTCAGCTGTACATATTTATAAAAATTATAAAATGTACGGAGGTCAGATTGGTATTGTTCAGTATTTTAAATCTATGCTTACTGACAAAAGTGGCACTCCTTTCTTACAAAATAAAGTATTTGCCTTTATTATAGCTATTTTACCTATTATGATTATCTTAGGTTTATTATTTGCCTCAATGCAGGCAGACCAAGCTGTAAATGACAGTATTAATTACTGGACTGATTATCTTGACAGTCTTTACTAATACAGTTAGTTAGGTGGTAATATAAATGGACGAAAATAAGATTTTTTGTACTAACTGTGGTTGCCCAATAGAGGACCAGAGTACAGGAGTTTGTCCTAATTGTGGCACTCCTATACTTCCTCCTCAAGACAACAACGGAAATTTTGACAATACATACAATGGCTATGATAACCAAAATATGTATTACGATATGCCAACAAACAATCCACAACCTAAGAAATCAAATGCCTTAGCTATTATTATTGCTATTGTAGTTATATTATGTGGTGGTTGTTTTGGTGCTATGTACACAGATGTTATTGACGGTGCTAAATTTGGTATTGTAAACCAACAAAAAGCCCTTGAAAAGATAGACAAGTACATTAAAAACTCTGAATACGAAAAGGCTTGCAACTATGCTTTATTAGTACAAAGAGCAAAGCCAAAAAACAGAGATTTGTTAGAAGAACTTGTTATTACTATAAACCCTGTAAACTCATTTAAAGCCTACAAAATGGTAGAAAATTATGCCAACAAAGTAGGGGAGAAAAACCTTGACGATACTGTAAAGAAGTGGATTGAAATAGGTAAAACACCTGTAGAAATTCCTTACATAGAGCCAAATGGTGGCACTTATGTGTATCCTCCTAATGTTCAAATGGAATTTGACACTACTATATTAGGTAGAGGTATTTTCTATACTACTGACGGTAGTGAACCAACAGAGGAATCCAATCTTTACTACAACGGTGTTAAAATTGAAAATGACTGTCAGCTTAAATACTTTGTTATAAACGGAGTAGGGGAAAAATCTGAAGTGAAAACCATTGATTATGAAATTGACGGGGAATTACAGAAAAAGGTTGAAGATACATTATCCCAAGCTGAAAATACTTTAAAAGATACTGTTGTCGGTAATGAAGTAGGACAATGTTTACAAGTCAGCAAAGATACTTTAGAACAGAAAATAGAATGGGCTAAGGAAAAGAAGTCTAAAACTTGTGCTGTATATGACGGAAATTTAATTTGTACAGAATTACAAGGAGCTATTGACGGACTTAATGAAAGTAAGTTGTCTGATGCAGACAGAACATCACTAAAATCAGCTGTAGAAAAAGCAAATACAGCATACAAATCTAACTCAAATAACAATGATGTTTATTCTGAATTAAGTACATTAAAAATCGTTATTGATGATGCCAATACATTATTGGACAAGAGAAATGCTACTCAGGACGAATTAAATGCTAAAGCAAGAGCCGTTGGCTCTGCCGTTGATAAATTTAATTCTGCCGTTGAACTTATAAAACTTGATGCTAAATATCAGAAATTTGTCGGTTCTTATATTTATAGCACAGGTAACGGTGGTACCCATGAGGAAAACAAGTACATTTACTTAACCATTGATAAAGTTTATAAAGGCAAAATTTATGGCGATTTCACTTTTGACCGTTCTACATACACAAGTGGTTATTATACTGACAGTTATGGTTCTCCTGTTATAACTGATGATGCTACATGGGAAGAAAGATGGTCTAATGAAAACTATTTTCGAGATGTTAGTATAAATAACGGAAAATTCACATTTGACATTTCCGGAACTTGTAGTTACAGTAGTGGCTATCAAGAAACATACACAAGTAATGTTACTGTTGATTTAACCGGTTCTAATCCTACCGTTACATTATCCAACATTGGTAATGGCGAATCATATAGTATACAGTTAGACCGAGATTATTAATAAAAATTTTATAATGTATGCCTCTAGGTACATTTTTACTCCTACCAATTTTGGTAGGAGTTTTTCTTTTAATAAATTTTAAAATATTTTCTAATTATTTCCTAATCCTATATTATTTTTAAATTAATGTTGCTGGGTTATTATATCCTTGTAAACAAAACAAAGCAATAATTTAAGGAGGTAATCCATTATGAAGAAAAATTTATTAATTGCAATTTCAGTTCTTACTTTAGTTTGTGGTGTATGCTCTGTAAGTGCAGCAACAACAAGTGACACAACAGCCTCTGGTTCTGCTGTTACAGTAGAAAACAAACACAAAGACGGCAAAAGACAAAAAGGAGATATGGCAAAGGTTACATCTGTAACATCTGATACTATTACAGTAACTAAGGCAGAAAAGCCTGAAAGACCTGACAATGCTACAGATGATACTAACAGACCTGAACCTCCAGCTAAGCCTGAAGGTGACACTACTGCTCCTGAAAAGCCAAGCGACAACGATGACGGTACTGACAGACCTGAACCTCCTACTAAGCCTGACGGAGATACTACTACTCCTCCTGAAAAGCCTAGTGCTAACGATGACGGTACTGACAGACCTGAACCTCCTACTAAGCCTGAGGGTGACACTACTGCTCCTGAAAAGCCTAGTGGCGAAAAGGGTGAAAAGCCTGAAATAAAGTTCTCATCAGAAACTACATCTATTGACCTTTCTTCTGTAAAGATTTATAAGATTGACGAAAATCATCAGAAAACTGAATGTACTTATTCTGACATAAGTGCTGATGATATGGTAACTATCGTTTACGCAGAAGACAGTACAACTGTAAGCGAAATAGTTATAAATAAAGCACCAAAAACTGAGAAGACTTCAACAACTGAAGCATAAAACACATTTGCAAAAGTATTAAGTAAAACCCAATAAAACTCCCTTTATATAGCCCCTGTATGACCGCCCCTCATACGGGGGTGTTTTTATAGATTTATCCGACGGTTTGATTGCATTAAAGCCAAGAAATTTGGTCTAACAATGTACATAGAATACATAGTCCACAATATGGTGTAGTGTAGTAAAATGTCATAAATTTACAAATAAGCTTGCTTTTTTATTTTTCATTTGCTATAATACAACTGATATATCAGTTGTATATCAGTTTCTATACTTGCAAGGACACCAAGTATAGACAAAAAATAAAGGCGGTATTTATGAATAAAACTAAAGATAATAGCGAGATTGTATATGAAACTATTAAAAAGGAAATTATTGACGCTACAAGGAAGCCCGGCGATATTTTTAACGAAAAAGAATTTGCCGCTAATATGGGTATAAGCAGAACCCCTGTAAGAGAGGCTGTTTTAAGGCTTTCCAATGAAGGGCTTTTGGTAGTTATGCCTAGACGAGGTACTTTTGTTTCCCATATATCTATGGCTGATGTAAGGGATATGTATCAAGTCAGAAAAATCCTTGAACCACAAATTGCGTATATAGCTGCACAAAAATGTGACAAAGACATTGTAAAACAATGGAGAAACTTTTTTAAAGAGGAAAAAACCACAGGAAAGTCCCATTCAAAGGACTGTATACACCCAGGAAACAAAACCCTTGATGTGTATTCGGACTCTGATGCTCTTTTTCACATTTTTATTGCAGAATGTACAGGCAACAAACTTCTTATAAGTCAGGTTGAAGAACTTATGACATTAACACAGCGAATAAGATGTCTGTCAAATGCTGTAATGGAGGATAGATTTTTAAGTGCTGTTGCAGAACATATAGCAATAACGAAAGCACTTACTGCCTCTGACAGCGATGGTGCAGCAAAGGCTATGCTTGTCCATTTGGAAAATTCTGAAAAAGGATATTCTGGAATTACACAACTGGACTTTACAATTTAAAACAACGGAGGAATGAAAAATGGAACTAGCGATAATTACAGCACAGCAGGTTGGAGTATTATTCCTGCTTATATTGGCTGGCTTTATATGTGTAAAATCAGGTGCAGTAAAAGCTGATAGCAAAAAAGCCTTTTCTGACTTACTTATATATTTTGTAGTGCCAGCTATGATTATTAACTCCTATATAACAGAATATAACAGCGAAAAGCTGACAAACCTTATTTCAGCTTTTAAACTAAGTGCTATACTTTTAATTTTAGGGCTTGTAATAACTATGGTTTTAGGTCTTAAATTAAAGAACAAAAACGCACCTATTATAAAATTTTCCTGCATATTCTCAAATGCAGCTTATATGGGTTTTCCCCTTATTCAAGCCGTATTTGGAAATGACGGTCTTTTATATGCCAGTGCCTTTTTAACTATTTACAACATTCTTATGTGGACTGTCGGCTATGCTATGGTAAGCAGAAAAGCCGATTTTAAGGCTGTTGTAAAAACTATAGTTACAACTCCTGTTATTATCTCTGTTATTATTGGTATATTAATATTTGTACTTCGTATTCCTGTACCCAATGTTATACACCAAGCCTTTAGTACAGCAGGAAGTATGAACACACCTCTTTCAATGTTTATAACAGGTATGATGATTGCCGGCAGTACATTTGAAAGAATATTTAAAAATAAACTTCTTATATTTACTATTGCTGTACGAATGTTTTTAATACCCGCTTTATGTTTAGGACTTTTTGCACTATTAGGCGTAAAGGGTATTGTTGCCGATATAGTTCTTCTCTTAGAGGCTTGCCCTTGTGCCGCAATTACATCTGTTTTTGCCGTTCAATTTGGCTATGATGAAGATATAGCAGCCGGTTCAGTAGTAATTACAACAGTTTTAAGTATTATTACTTTACCTATATTTGCTTATCTGATAACTTCAGTAATATAAAATTATTTATTATAAACCCAAAGGAGTTTTGTATATGAATAACGGAGAAAAAATTTATATAGATTGTAAAGATGATTTATTTGCTATTCAAAAAGCTATAGACAATCTTCCAGCAGAAGGTGGAACTATTGTTATACCAAAGGGTGAATGGTTGACAGGCCCTATACATCTAAAAAACAATGTAGAACTTCATCTTGAAAAGGATAGTGTGCTTAAATTCAGTCAGAATTTTTCAGACTATACACCTGCTGTTTTTACCCGTTGGGAGGGAGTAGAGTGTTACAACTATTCGCCTTTTATTTATGCTCTTAACTGCGAAAACATTTCCATAACAGGAAAAGGTGTTCTTGATGGTCAGGGCTCAGCTTGGTGGCATTGGAAACAACTTCAGGGTAATGCTGCTGACAGACTTTGCAAAGCTCAAAGCCAAAATATACCGGTAGAAAAAAGAGTATTTGCTACTGATGAAGACGCTCTCAGACCATCTTTTATACAATTTATAGGCTGTAGAAATTTATTTTTTGAAGATTTTACAATTATTAATGGACCTCAGTGGACAATTCATCCTGTTTACTGCGAAAATGTACAGGCCTTAAATCTTACTGTTAAAAGCTGTGGTCCAAATACTGATGGTTTTAATCCTGATTCTTGTAAGAATGTACTTATAGACAAATGTACATTTAACACCGGTGATGACTGCATTGCCATAAATTCCGGTCTTAATGAAGACGGCTGGAGAGTAAATCGCCCTTGCGTAAATGTAGAAATTAGAAATTGTACATTTTTAGGTGGTCACGCTGCCGTTGCTATAGGAAGTGGAATGTCCGGAGGTATTGAAAACATAAATGTTCATAACTGTGAAATAAAGAATACCGAAAGAGGCATAAGACTTAAATCTATGAGAGGCAGAGGTGGTTATATTAAAAATGTTGACTTTAGTAATATAACTATGAACAATGTTGAGCTAGACAACATTGAAGTCAGTATGGACTATGGTTCAAGCACTGCTGTTCCTGTTTCGTTAAAAGCCCCTGATTTTTCAGATATTCATTTTGAAAACATTAGCGGAAAGGGTGGCAAGTTTGGTATTTCTGCAAAAGGACTTGAAGAAAGTCATATCAAAAATATGACAATTAAAAATGTGAATGTTGAGGCTGAAATTCCTTTAAAACAGGCATATGCTGATTTAACAATATTATAAATTTTCCCTTTAAACACCAAATCTACATACAAAAGCATATCCCCATTCTTAAACTGAATAGCCTTTAACATAAAAACTCCCTCACTACTTACTGTGGGGGAGTTAACTTTTGGAGAAACATGTATTTACACCTCTAAAACTACAGACTGATGTTTAGTATAGTCTAAAAACTTACCTAAAATATCCCTTGCTGTAGAAAAGTTTTTAGAATATTTAAAATATAGGTAAAAAAACAACAGACTATTATAACCTGTGCTTTATGTGCCTTCCCATTTTGGGAACTCATGTGTAAAAAAACAACAGGCTGTAACAGCCTGTTATTTTTGTTATTTCTCCTTTTGAAAAGCCACTCTCTGGCTACCGTCAGCAATATATATTATTCCACATTTCTTAAAGCCTAATTTAAGAAGTAAATTCTGCATAGGCTTATTGTCAGCGTGGGTGTCTATCTTCATATTTCCACATTTTTCAAAAGCCCAATTTATACAGAAACTACCGACACCTTTTGTCTTTCCATCGCCGGCTATTCTATGAATATAGCCATAAGGCTTATTGTTTAGCCACTGACCATCATATATTTTGTTATAGGTTTCATCAACGCCTATATTATATACAAAAGTGCCAACTACTTCTCCGTCTTTTTCACAGATATAGCTTTCATTTTTATCTATATCACTTTCAAGAACTTCCTTTGACGGATAGCCATTTATCCATTGTTCCATATTGCCTGTAGAACGCATAAAAGCTCTGGCAGTTTCATAAATTTCAAGCATTTTGGGAATGTCGTTTTTTGTAGAATGTCGTATTATCATTTTTTCAGTCCTCTATAAATTGTTATAGTTTATCATTTACTACAACTTATATTGTCCTATCATTAATAATATATTCTCTCAATCTATTTTCTGTTTCATTATCGGCATAGAGTTCAAAATAGTAGCCCTCGTCTTTATTTTCAGATGCTGTAATTTCGCACTTACCATGAACTATACTTAAAAGGTGACCTTTATCATAAGGAATAAGGACTTTAATAGACTTTTTAAAGCTCTTTACAATATCCTCTACCTTTGCAATCATTTCCGGCAAGCCAATGCCTGTACCAGCTGAAATAGCCAAGGTTTCCATAGCTCTATTATCCTTTGTAAGAGGCATTTCAATATCATCTTTATCTATTTTATTATAAACTGTAACAATAGGCTTTTTATCTGCTCCAAGCTCTGCCAAAGTCTTATAAACTGTATTCATCTGCTCACGTCTTTTTGGATTTGAGGCATCTACAACGTGAACAAGCAAGTCGGCATACTTTGCCTCCTCTAAAGTCGCTCTAAAGGCTTTAATAAGACCATGTGGAAGTTTCTGTATAAAACCTACAGTATCTGTAAAGAGATAGTTTGCACCACTTTGAGTTTCTACAGCTCTTGTAGTAGTATCGAGAGTAGCAAAGAGCTTATCCTCTGCCAAAACTCCTGCACCAGTAAGGGCATTAAGAAGTGTTGATTTTCCGGCATTTGTATAGCCTACAAGGGCAATTACCGGAGTCTGATTATTTCTATTTTCTCTCAAAAGGCTTCTATGTCTTTCAATTTCCTTTAAGTTCTTATTCAAGTCAGAAATTCTGTCGGCAATGCGTCTTCTATCTACTTCCAACTTCTTTTCACCAGGACCTCTTGTACCTATACCACCACCAAGACGGCTCATTTCCTTACCACGTCCAGTAAGGTGTGAAAGGTTATATCTAAGCTGTGCAAGTTCAACCTGAACCTTACCTTCGGCTGACATAGCTCTTTTTGCAAAAATATCAAGTATTACAAGAGTTCTGCTCATCACCTTTAAATTAAGAGCATTTTCTAAATTTCTAATCTGAACAGGGCTTAATTCATCATCACAAATAACACCTGTTGCATCTTTCATTTCTGCAAAGGCTTTAAGCTCATCAATTTTACCACTACCTAAGTAAGTAGCTCTGTTTATTGCCCCTAATTTCTGAATCATTCTGCCTACTACAACTGCATCAGCTGTATTAGCTAAGTCCTCTAATTCATCAAGACAACTTTCGGCATCAAATTCATTTGTACCGTCATCAACGGCAACCAATATTACTCTTTCAACTTCTTTTTCTGTTTCAAACAAAGGGGTTTCCTCCTTCAAAAATTTACTAATTATTTTTCTTTATTTAAAATTTCAATATATCTAGCTAAAGCATCTTTCCAATCAGGAAGTGGCTTAAATCCATTTTCAACAAGTTTACTCTTATTAAGTCTGCTATTTTCAGGACGCTTTGCCTTTGAAAGACCGTATTCCTCAGTAGTTACCGGCACTACATTAGTAGTATAGCCAGCCTGTCTGTATATTTCACAAGTGAAATCGTACCAACTAATATAACCACCTTCATTAGTTGCGTGATAAATACCATATTTATCTGTTTCAATCATATCTACTAAAAGTCTGGCAAGGTCAAAAGTATATGTTGGTGTACCAATCTGGTCATTTACAACTCGAACTGTATCGTGGTTCTTTCCTACATTGAGCATAGTTTTGACAAAGTTTTTGCCGTTTATACCAAATACCCAAGCTATTCTGACAATATAGAAATCCTTTACATACTTTTGAACAGCCTGTTCACCTAAATACTTTGCATAGCCATACTCGTTAAGAGGTGTAGTAACCTTATCATCAGGCTTCCATGGACGTTCACCTTCACCATTAAATACATAGTCTGTGCTAATGTACATTAACTTAGCATTTATTTCCTTACAAACCTTTGCAATATTTTCTGTACCTTCGCCATTTATTTTATTACAAAGTTCCTTGTTATCCTCTGCTAAATCTACTGCTGTATAGGCTGCACAATGAATAACAGCCTCAGGCATATTTGCCTTTATAACACTTTCAACCTGTTCCGGATTTGTTATATCCATAGTGTCAACATCAACACCAATAGCAGTGTGACCTCTTTTTTCTAATTCATTTACAACATCAAAACCTAACTGTCCTTTTACTCCTGTAACTAATACTTTCATATATGCCTCCTGTAAAGCTGTATTTATATATTTTATTTTACCACAACGGTATATAACAGTCAATTTTTACTAAGGTTTATAGTATTGAATTTAAGAGATATGTAATACTTTCTAGGGTACTAATTAATTGACAAAATTATCAAAGTGTAGTAGAATGAAATAGCTTTCAAAATAAGGAAAGTTTTAATGTAAGAGGAGAATAATATGGCTGTTGATGTAAATAATAAAAGCGAAGAAATCCAAGAAGTAGACAAGGTTTCTGGCGAAGTAATAGAAGAAAAAGAAGCCGAGGAAAAAGAGGCTGTTACTAAATCGCAAAGTGTTATGAAAGAGGTTTGGGATTGGGTAAAAACCATTGTTGTTGCCCTTGTATGTGCCGTACTCATTACACAATTTGTTATAGTAAATGCCAGAGTTCCTTCAGCATCTATGGAAACTACTATTATGACGGGGGACAGACTTATTGCTAACAGGCTTAGCTACAAGTTCAGTGACCCTCAAAGATACGACATTGTTGTGTTTAAATTCCCAGATGATGAAAGTGTTCTCTATATAAAGAGAATTATTGGCCTTCCTGGTGAAAAGGTTACAATAAGAGATAACCAAGTTTATATTAATGACAGTACAACACCTCTTGATACATCTTTCCTCCACGAACCTATGGTTACAGAGGATGCTACATACTATGTTCCTGATGACAGTTATTTTATGATGGGTGACAACAGAAATAATTCTGCTGACTCTCGTTTCTGGAATAACAAGTATGTAAAGAGAGATAAAATAGAGGGAAAGGCTGTATTTAGATACTTCCCATTTACTTCAATGGGTTTATTAACTAATAAATAATTTAAGGAGTGTGTGTTATGAAAGAAGTAACTAAGGATATGATTATTGGCGATATGCTTGCTCAGGATATGAGTATTGCTGCAATTCTTATGAACGCTGGTATGCACTGTATCGGTTGTCCATCTTCTCAGGGCGAATCTCTTGAAGAAGCTTGTTTAGTTCATGGTATGAACGTAGACGAAGTTGTTGCTGATATTAATACTTATCTTGCATCTAAGTAATTTAAGAATAAATAATTAGAACAAAGTTTAAAAGGTGGTATGTCAATCTGATATGCCACTTTTTTTGTTATATAAATAGATTTTTCAAAATATTTTAATAGATATATTTTAATCAATAAGCATAATTGACTTTTATCCCTAAATATGGTATATTGAGCCTGTCAATTTGCAAAATTTAAAACTAAATATATATATTTTTTAATATACTTTTATGCAAAGTATTATTTTTTTAGAATTAAGTTAGCAAAGGCTAACCACTTATTTACAGCGATTTCTAACAATGTCGCTGTAATTTTTAACAATTAGGTTAGTCTATGCTAACTTAAATATATATTGGTTTTTGCATTTCAAGTTAAACTAAAAGATAAAGGAGGTTCTGTATTTACAATTTTTTTAACTCTATACATTACAAAAAGAAAGGATATTAAAAAATGAATTTTAAATTTAACACAAGAAAAATTGTTTCATTCTTGTTAATTTTAACAATGATGATTAGCACACTTGCATTTAATGTAATGGCAAGTGCAACTTTTAAATTTGGTAGTAGCGAAACTGAATTATCTGCCGGAGAATACACTTTACCGGTTAAGTTAATGAACGCAAGTAATATTGCAAATGCCTCTATGGCCGGTAGCTGTATTGTCGGTGGTAGCTTAAAGGTTGATGAAAATGGAAAGGCTACGGCTTATGTTGACTTACAGGCTGTTAGTGTTTTCGGTATAACTGCTTTTGCTTCTGACTGGAAGATTTATCAGGAAAGCAATGTTAGCAGTTCTACTGTTAATGCTACTGTTGAAAAGACTGATTCTGACGGCAACGTTACTCAGATTTCCTTTGCTGTTCCTGACAACTCTTGGGACGGTGTTTACTTAAATATGTCTGTTCAGGCTATGGGTATGTCTCCTGATGCTTTCTTGTCTATGGACTATACTAATGCTACTAAGAATGTCAATCCTTTTGCCTTTGGTACTTCTGAAACAGTTTTAGAAGCAGGGGAATATGACTTACCTGTTAAGTTAATGAACGCAAGCAATATTGCAAATGCTTCTATGGCCGGTAGCTGTATCGTTGGTGGTAGCTTAAAGGTTGATGAAAATGGAAAGGCTACAGCTTATGTTGATTTACAGGCTGTTAGTGTTTTCGGTATAACTGCTTTTGCTTCTGACTGGAAGATTTATCAGGAAAGCAATGTTAGCAGTTCTACTGTTAATGCTACTGTTGAAAAGACTGATTCTGACGGCAACGTTACTCAGATTTCCTTTGCTGTTCCTGACAACTCTTGGGACGGTGTTTACTTAAATATGTCTGTTCAGGCTATGGGTATGTCTCCTGACGCTTTCTTATCTATGGATTATGCCAATGCCACTGTAAAGGGCAACGAAGTAAGTGACCCTGTAGTTACAGTATCTGACTGTATTGTTTCTGAAAATGTTGACGGTGGCAAGTATGCTTACGGTTGGACAGCAGAGGTTCAGCCTAATGGTAATTCTCTTAGCCAGATTATATGGAAGGTATTTTTCAAAGACCAAAACAGTACAAAGGAATTTACTGAAAACATAAATATTTCTGCTAATGAAACTGAAACTTCTGTATTTGGTTTAATACTTTCAGCAAGTCAGGACAAAGCTAGTAGCTATGGTTTACCAGACAATGTACAGGTAACAGCAGAAGTAAAATAATTGGAGGACATTATGAAAAAAATATATTACAAACCTAATTTAGATATTATTTTCTTTAATTCACAAGATACTACATCAGTAACAAATATTAGTGCTGTAACAAACAGAATGACAAAGGCTAAAACAGTTACTGTTATAGATATGGACGAAATTACATTCTAAATATTTTAAAATTCAGAACAAATAACTTCGTTATTTGTGGCTTGCTTTGCAAGCCATCGGATTTATCTTTCCGATTCACTGGTCAGAACAAATAACTTCGTTATTTGTGACTTGCTTTGCAAGTCATCGGATTTATCTTTCCGATTCACTATAAAAAAAGAGATAGGTTTAAATTTTACCTATCTCTTTTTTAGAAAGAAAGGACAAATATGAAATACAATAAATTAACAGCTTTTTTATTAACTTTTGCCATTTTAATAAGTGTATTTGCCTGTAATACAATGGCAAACAGCAATTTTGAATTTGGCTCAAATAAGGTAAATCTACAGCCTAGCACATACTCGTTACCTATGAAAATGATGAAAGCTACAAACATAACTTCTCCGTCAATGGCAAGTTCTTGTATTAAAAATGCCACTATTGACATTGGAAATGACAGCAAGGCTAATGTAACTATAGACCTTCAAGCTGTATCAATAATGGGTATTAGTGACTGGGCTGAAAACTGGCAAATATACAAGGGAAATTCAGCTAATGGCGAAACCTTTACTGCCGACACCCATACAAACGAAGAAAACAAAGTTGACCAAATTTCCTTTGAAGTACCTGACAACGCATATGACGGTGTATATGTAAATCTTTTCGTTCCTGCTATAAGCCTTAATACCAATGCTTATTTAGCCTTTGACTATAACAATGCTATAGATACAAATACCAGTAAATTTTATACAGGTACTGCCCATATTTCACAGTTTGGAGAATATGACATAAATGCTACAGTAGAAGTAAAAGACGGCAAAATCAAAGGTATTACAGTAACAGGAGATAACTTTAAGGGTACATATGCTACTATAAATCAAAATATGCTCCAAACAGCCTTTAATGGGCTGAAAGATGCTTTTACCGGAAAAGATGCAACTAATGCTGAAGAAGTGTACAATATTGATGCTGTAACCGGTGCAACATATTCCAGTAACGGTATAAGAGATGCTGTAATGAATGCCTTAAATTTGGCTATTGAAGACGAAGTTATTAATTTGCCTACAGAACAGCTTAAAGCCGGTATTTATAGTGTAGATATAGCCTATTACAGCGATAATGTAGCCCACAGTCTAATTGAAAATGAAAAAGCAAAGGCTACTATTACAGTAGACAACAATGGCAATATGAGTTTATCTACTGATGTAATTAACGGCACAATAAAAGAGCCTTTATATATTTTAGATTTTAATGGTTACTACAAAAATAATGATTTAAACAACAGCCTTACAACAGAAAATGCTATTGTAGAAAAAACTCCTACACCTTACACAGACGAAAACATTACTGCCGGCACAAATGTTGTAACAAAAGTAACTTTTCCTTTAGAGGGAGAGTATTCTGTAATTTACAATACAAATGCCAAAATGTATGTTCCTGCTATGAAATCTCTTAATGGAAATGTTTCAGGTGTTGAATTTGAAAATGGCAATTTTAACAGCAACTGTTTTGTAAAGGTATACTGGGACAGTATTGAGAAAATAGGGGATTTTGTAAAATATGGCGATATAAACAATGACGGAAGTATAACTGCTGATGATGCCTCTTTATTACTTCAAAATGTCTTGAATAGTACAAATGTAGACAATGGTGATGTAGATTGTGACGGTATAATATCCTCAAGTGATGTAGCAAATATACTCCAAAAAGCCTTAGACAGTACATTTATTATGAAGTGTGAAATGTAAAAATGTAATAGTGTTATCTATACTCTGAAATAAGCCACAATAACATGGCTTATTTTTTTATATTTTTTTGCAACAATTTAATATTTTCAACTGTATTATTAATAGATACAAAATTATTACAAAATATGATTGATAATTCTGTTCATAACCTATATAATTAAATTAAAGAGTTGATAATATTTTAACAAAGGGAGGGTGTTACTATGAAAAGATTTATATCATTACTTTTGGCAACGTCTATGGCATTTGCTGTACCGACATTTGCTGTACCGACATTTGCTGACACAGAAGGTCAGAGCTATGCTGAAGTGTATGCTGAAAAAGCTAAGGAATTGTTTGGCATTACTGACCCCAACTATACTTATAATTTTGAAAAAAATGATGACGGCTACACATATTTTTTAAATTGGAATGACTATTTAGTTGCTTTCGATTCAAAGGGTAATGTAATATCTTTTTCAAACTGGAAAAACGAACCTAATAAAAACAACCGTAATCCAACTACAGAAAAACAGATTATAGAAATTGCAAAGGAAAACTTAAATAAAATATTAGGCGAAAATTCCAATAAAATGAAGTTGGAAAAATGTGAATTTAGTTTTGGCACATGGGATGTAGATTTCTGTCAGTATATTGGAGATTACAAGGCTATATACAATGACGCCCATATGAATTTTGATGAAACCGGAACTCTCTTAACATATAGCTGTAAAGATAAATTTGATGTAGACATTGAAGAATCTGACAATATTTTGGATTACGAAACTGCAAAAAAGAAATACATTGAAAATGCCGGCTTTGGTAAAGTTTTTACTACTTCATACGACTTTGATACAAGAGATAATTATCTGTTCCCTTGCTTTACTACAACAAGTTACACTACATCTTACATAAGTGCCACTAACGGTGGAAAAATAGATACATATGACGATGTATACTATTCCAACAAAGCAAGTGACGTATATGTAGAAACAGCAGGAGCTTTATCTGACGCAGAAGAAAAGACTATAACCAATATAAAAAATTGCATATCTCCTAAAGAGGTTGTTGAAATAATTAAAAATAATTTTGGTTACGAATTTTCTTTAAATAATTTAAGCACCAGATATTTTAGTAAAAATGGTAAATATTATACTTCTATTTATGATAAAGTCAATATAACTAATTGTGCTACTGTTTCTTCCAAAGGACAGGTTGTAATGTTTCAAAATTATAACGAGAAAATAGATAAAAATAGTATTATTTCGAACAAAGAATTAGATAAAATAGCATTACAGTATGTTAATTCTTTAGGATATAATGACTATAAAATATTTGATATTTCATATAATGAAGATTATAGTTATTATATATTATATAAATATGTAGACGGTGTATTAAATTATAGTGATTTTTTAACTATTGTTGTTAATCCTGATGGTAGTGTCAATAAGTTTTATTTTTCTGATAGCACCCTTGAAGTGCCTAAGTTTGAAAGTGACTTATCTGTAGAAAATGCCTTTGATAAATGTGCCGATACCTTTGGTTTTACCTTAAAATACGTTTTAAATAAAAATGATAAGGCTGTTTTAGCTTATTCTTTTGATGATAATCCGTTTTTAAGTCCTGAAGGTAAGCCTATAACAAGTAATAATGAAGAATATGTACCAAAAATCTTCAATGGATATACTGATATTGATGATTGTCCACAGAAGGAATACATTGAAAAACTGGCTGATTTAGGACTAAGATTTAATTCTTCTGAATTTTCTCCTAATTCTACATTGACATTTAATGATATTAAAACTTTGGAAAGTAACTCAAATATAGTTGATTTTTATGAAATAAATTACTTTAAAAATATTTATACTGACGACCATAAGATGACTAAATACGATATTTCAAAGCTATTTTGTAGCATATTAGGTTTATCTTCTTTATGTCAGAACAGCAACAATTATAAGACAAGTTACAGTGATGTTTATGGAGAAAATTTACCTTATGTGGCACTTTGTGAAAGCCTTGGTATATTTAATAGTGGAACTGAATTTAATGGCAATTCTACTATTACAAGAGGTGAATTTGCCCAAATATTATATTCTTTTATAAAAGCAAATGCACAATTTACTAATCAAAGTTATATCAGTATTTTAAAATAGGGGAGGGGAAATTATGAAAAAATTTATTACGCTGTTATTAACTGGTACTATGTTATTGTCTATGCCTGTTTTAGCTAATGATGATGATAATTATACTGGTGCTATAAATCAAGTAAAAAGTTTATTTAATGTGCCGGAATACGAAAATTTTGATGTTACCAATGACGGTGTTTCAATGGTTTTAAACTGGGAAAATAAAAGTAATGGTGACTATGCTACTGCATATTTAAAAAACGGTGTTGTAACATTCTTTATTAACTCAGACGAAAAAACTAGCGAAAAAGTATTATCAGAAGCTCAGCTTACTAAAAAATCCAATGAATTTTTAAATAAAATTTTAGGCAATGACTATGAGAATTGGAAATTAAAATCCACACAGACATATTCTGAGTCTTCTACCGAATTTACATATGTCAGATATATAGGAAATTATGCCGTAGATGAAGATTTGATTGATTTATCTATTTGTAATTCTGACGGCGAAGTAGTTAGATATGCAAGAAGTTTGGACAAAGCTCCTAATGTTACTATACCTAAAAAATTAATTTCTCCTGTTGATGCCAAAGATATATATTTAAAAAATTCCAATTTTGGTCCTTGGTACACTAAATATTCAGACAAGCCTATATTTACATATATTACTACAGGACTAGATAATGATACGGATATAGATTTTCTTCACCGTACAGAATTTCCTTGTGTAGATGCTGAAACCGGAGAATTGTTTTACGGAACTGGCTATATTGACTCTTTAAATAACTTATATTCTGATGCTGATTTGAATTCCAGTGCTATGGCTAAAGCTGAATACAGCAAAGATTTTCAGCAAAATACCGATGAATTTATAACAACTGAAGATGCTGTCAATATTATTAATAAGAAATTAGGTCTAAATCTTAAGGCAAAAGATTTTGATTTTGTATATTCTATAGCCGAAAAAAACAGTAAAACAGCTTATTTTAGCAAAAAAGACGATATTTCATCTTTTTCTATAAATGATAAAGGTGAAGTTACAAGTTATGGTTTTTATTCTGACGATAATAATGACAATATTTTCATAGATATAAACGAAAAAGCTGATGAAATAATAAAGAAAAACGGTTTTAATATACCTGATTTTTATAAATTTAATTATTCAAAGAATGAAATCAGATACTACAAAAAAATAAATCGTATTCCTAGTACAGAGGAGTATATTGATATTTCTTTTAATTCAAAAGGTGAAATTAAAAGTTTTAACAATTCATCAGAAACTATGACATATAACAATGTAACTCCTACTATATCAACTGATGAAGCCTTTGATATTGCAAATTCAAAATGTAGTTTTATTCCTACATATGTTAAAGATTACAACAATCCTGATAATTTCCGTTTAGCTTATTGCTTTAATATTAAACCAATGATAGATTGCGAAGGTAATCTCCTTACAGGCAATGGTAATAAATATTACAGCAAAAATCAAATTTATGCTGATATTACAAACAAAGAGGACAGGGCTAATGTATTATTCCTTTATCAGGCTGGTTATACTTTTGATGATTTAACTAAGTTCGAACCTGACAAAACCCTTACTTTAAAGGATTTAACAAAATACTTAAACGGAAGATATACTTTAGAGTCTATTAACAAGTGTTTAAACACCAAATATACTGAAAAAGACGCAGATACTCCTTTAACTGTAAAACAGGTTATTATACTTCTTGAAAGCTACACATACACTAATAACCTGCCAATGTTAAGCTCTGCATTTAAAAATCAGGACAATGATGTATACACAAATATTGCATTAAATACAGGTGCAATTAAAAATGCTGAGGGATTGGATAACAATGCCACAAGAATGGATTTAGCCAACTATGTTTACAAAATAATATACGGTCAAAATGAATAAAACACAAAAAGGATTGACTTTTTTAGAGTCAATCCTTTTTGTTATTCTTCAATTACTTTTTCCTGTTGTTCTTTCTTTTCTAATCTCTTATTTGCCCATTGACAGAAAAGGGCATAGCAAACTGATGAAAGAGGTATAAACAAGAGTATACCTACAATACCCATTATATTTCCACCTACAGTAAGGGCTACAAGCACCCAAATTGACGGCAAGCCTACAGAACCACCTACAACATGAGGATAAATCAAATTACCCTCTATTTGCTGTATTACAAGGAATAATATAGCAAAATAAACTACAGTTATAGGACTAACCATAAGTATAAGAAGGGCAGAAATAACAAAGCCTAAAAACGCACCTATAAAAGGTATAAGGGCTGTAAAACCAATTAAAACACCTACTAAAAGGGCATAAGGCATTCTAAATATAGACATTGATACAACGAACAATGTACCAAGTATTACAGCCTCAAGGCACTGTCCTGTAATAAAGTTTGCAAATGTAGTGTAGCTAAGCTCAGACACCTTTATAATATAGTCATAGGCTTTTTTATTAAATATAGCCTTTAAAGCCTTTGAAATCTGTCTTGAAAGTGTTTCCTTTGCCAAAAGTATATAAATGGCAAAAACAAAGCCAATAGCCACATTTACAACAGAATTTACAATACCTCTTACAACTCCCACTGTAGAGCCTAAAAAATTGGTTGTAACATCACTTCTGAAGAAGTCTATTAACATATTAAAAAGTTTATTTGCATCAAAGTTAGAATACTGATTTAATATTTCGTTAATTTGGTCATCGTTTACGTACTGGTTTACAAACACCTTTAATTTTGGTATTGACCTTTGGGCTGTGTATATAACCTGTGCCAAAGTATCGCTTAATTTAGGCACTACAATAACAACAACACCTGTAACAACTGCCAAAATAACTACTATTGCGAGAATAAGGCTTAAAGGACGTTTTGCCTTTCTTGTAAATTTATTATCCTTTACAAAGAGCTTTCGCTCAAAAAAGTTCATTGGAATATTAAGCACAAAAGCCAAACAGCCACCCAGTATAAAAGGGCTTATCATTCCAAAGACATAACGAAAGCAATTCCCTACAACATCAAGATTTTGAAAACATACCAAAACACCTATTGTAAAAACAATAAGGAGCATTAGTATTTTTATATTTTTCTTAGTAAAGTTCAATTATTTACCTTTTCTTTTTCTTTGGCTCTACCTTTACCTTATTTCCGTCCTTATCCATAATGTAAAGATTATCCATAATGTTCTTTTTCATACCTTTTTTAAATTCGGCAATATATTCTTTTCTAAGGGCATCTCTTTCTTTTAATTCTTCATCAGTAAGTCCCTGTGTTTTATTTTTATGAGCAAGCTCATTTATTCTCTTTACAAGTTTGTCCATTTTGTTTTCAACTTTTTCAATTACTTCAACAGTTTCTTCAAGAACTTTTTCTTCTACTTCCTTAGCTTCGCTTTCTATTTTGGCAGTTTCTTCGCCAACCTTTTCAGCTATTTCCACAGCCTTTTTTTCTAATTCTTTTTCAAAAGCCATTTTGTACAATCTCCTTTCTTATAAAGCATTTACTCCCTTTCCAAAAGCAGGGAAGGGAGTAAATTGTTACTTACTATGTTATATACGCAATAATGGTAAAAAAGTTTATTACTTAATTACCTTGTGACCACCCATATATGGAAGGAGAACTTCTGGAATAGTTACAGTACCGTCTGCATTCTGGAAGTTTTCAATAATAGCAGCAGTTGTTCTACCAACAGCAAGACCACTACCATTTAATGTATGAACGAACTGAGCCTTGTCCTTAATATTGTCCTTGAACTTAATGTTGGCACGTCTTGCCTGATAAGATTCGAAGTCAGAACAGCTTGAAATTTCTACGTATCTACCGTAGCTTGGCATCCAAACTTCAATATCGTAAGTCATAGCAGAACTGAAACCTAAGTCACCACTGCAAAGTCTAACAACTCTGTATGGTAAACCTAACATTTTAAGAATATCTTCTGCATCGTTAGTAAGCTTTTCAAGTTCTTCGTAGCTGTTTTCTGGTCTAGTAAACTTAACAAGTTCTACCTTGTTGAACTGGTGCTGTCTAATTAAACCTCTAGTATCTCTACCAGCTGAACCGGCTTCTGCTCTAAAGCAAGCAGTATATGCACAATACTTAATAGGAAGTTTTGCACCTTCGAGAATGTCATCTCTGTGAAGATTTGTTACAGGTACTTCTGCTGTAGGTACAAGGAACATATCGTTATTAGCTACTCTGAAGGCATCTTCTTCAAACTTAGGAAGCTGACCAGTACCAGTCATAGATGCTCTGTTTACCATAAATGGTGGGAAAATTTCAGTATAGCCGTGCTTTTCAACGTGAGTATCAAGCATAAACTGTGTAATAGCTCTTTCAAGTCTAGCACCAAGACCCTTGTAAACTGTAAATCTAGTACCAGAAATCTTAGCTGCAACTTCTGCATCAAATAAGTCTAAATCCTTACCAATATCCCAATGAGCCTTTGGTTCAAAATCAAACTTAGTAGGTTCGCCAACGCGTCTGATTTCTACGTTTTCAGAATCATCAACACCATCTGCTACAAGTGGGTTAGGTGTGTTAGGTACTGATAAAAGGAACTGTCTAATTTCTTCGTCAAGAGCCTTTAATTCTGGGTCTAAAGCCTTAATCTTTTCAGAAAGCTGTTTCATTTCTGCCATAAGAGGTGCAACGTCCTTGCCTTCCTTCTTGAAAACAGGAATCTGCTTAGTTTCTGAATTCTGTTTTGCCTTTAATTCTTCGATTTCCTTAATTAAAGTACGTCTTTTTTCATCAAGTTCTGTAAACTTTTCAAGATGATAATTCTTATGACGCTTTGCTAAAGCTGCCTTTACACCGTCAAAATCTTCTCTAAATCTCTTTACGTCTAACATTTCATTACCTCCAAAAATTTTAAATAGCTGACAAAACAGGTCAGAACACTGTCCAGAATAATTCAGAACAAATTAACTTTGTTAATTTGTGGCTTGACACAGCAAGCCATCGGATTTATCTTTCCGATTCACTATAAAAAAACTCGTCCCTAAAAAAGGGACGAGTTGAACACCCGTGTTGCCACCCAAATTGCATTATAAAAAATGCCACTCTGTTTGCTGTAAGGGGCTACCCCTCGATTCATCACCGAAAGCTGGAAAGGTGGAACACCATTTCACACTACTGTCTTTCACCCACCGACAGCTCTCTGAAAGTGCTACATAGCTTAGTCTTTCTCGTACGCTTAACTTATGGTATATAGTATATCACAAAAACCAAGAATTTCAAGGCTTTTTTGAAAATTTTACAGAATAATTTTCATATTTTACAAAAATGAAAACTGTTAAAAAAGACCTGACAGCCTAAATAAATTTCTGTATAACCTCTGCTACTGCATTGTGGTTGTTGTCATTTTCCGTAACATAGTTTGCCACACTTTTTATTTCATCAACGCCATTTTTTACTGCCACTCCCATACCTACATTTTCAATCATAGGAATGTCGTTAAAGTTATCTCCAATGGCTATAGCCTCACTAGGGTCAATATTTATTTTTTCCAATAAATCCTTAACTCCAGTACCTTTGTCTATATTATAAGGGTTAAATTCCAATATATCTTCTCCGGAGAAAAATACTCCCACTTTTTCTGTAAGCTCGCAAGAATTACAAGCATCTTGTATTTGTGAAAGTTTTTCATTATCAGATATGGCTATAATTTTGCTAAAGTCCTGTGTAACCAATTCTCTTAAATCCTCTGTAACATAATAGGGAATAAAAGAATTTCTGGCATATCTTTTTATTCTATCTGTAGGCTTATCACACCACAATTTTTCATTTTCGTAAGCCAATACATTTACCGGATACTGTCTTAATATATCCAAAACTTCGCCACCGTATTCACCTTTTAACAAATGGTTTACCAGTTTCTTTTTAGATACATTTTCATATATTGTACTGCCATTAAAGGCAACGGTATAGTTATTTTCCTTTACAAGTCCCAGTTGTTCATTTAAAACATCTAGGCTCATATTTGAGCGACCACTACATAAAACAAACTTTACACCTTTGGAAAGGGCATAGGAAATTGCTTTTGCATTTTCTTCCGGTAGCGTTTTATCATCTTTTAAAAGTGTTCCGTCTAAGTCACAAAAAATAATTTTATACATAATTTCCTCCAATGTTTCACGTGAAACATTTACATATTTTTCTTCATTAAACCTACAATTCTGTCTAATTCATCTGGAGAATAGTATTCAATTTCAATTTTGCCTTTTTTCTTACCATTTTTAATAGTAACTTTAGTGCCAAAAATAGACTTTAAGTCCTTTGCTATTTCTACGCAGGCTCTTGCAAGCTCCGGATTAGGAGCAACTGTCTTTTCTGTCTTTTTTTCTTCTTCCGGCTGAGGATTTTGTATTTCTTTTACTAATTCTTCAATCTGTCTTACAGAAAGACCTTCATCAATTATTCTTTCTGCCAATTCAAACTGCTGTTCTTTATCTAAAGGAATTAATGCTCTACCGTGTCCATTTGATATTCTATTTTCCTTTATAAATGTCTGAACTCTTTCGTCAAGGTTTAAAAGTCTGATAGCATTGGCTACAACTGTTCTACTTTTACCTACTTTTTTGGCAATCTGCTCCTGACTAAGGCTATATTCCTCTGAAAGTCTTTTATATGTATAGGCTTCTTCCATAGGGTTTAAGTCTTCTCTCTGAACATTTTCAATAAGAGCAGCTTCAAGTATCTTTAATTCGTCTAAATCCTTTTCAATAGCCGGAATTTTCTCTAAGCCTGCAATTCTGGCAGCTCTCCATCTTCTTTCACCGGCTATTATAACATAGTAATCCCCATTTTTTTTGACTGTTATAGGCTGTAAAACACCTACTTCCTTAATAGAATCAGCCAATTCCATAAGTGTAGCATCGTCAAATTTATTCCTTGGCTGTTTTGGATTTGGTGTGATTTTATTTATGTCAACCTCTAATACACCACCACTATGTTTTTCCTCTATTTCATTAGATGAAAAGAGGGAACTCATACCTGAACCTAAACCTCCTCTTTTTTTCATAGCCATTAATTTTCACTCCTTTCGATGATACCATCTGCAAGAAGTTCATAGGCTTCTGCACCCTTTGACTTAGGGTCATAAACGTTAATAGGTTCGCCATAACTTGGAGCTTCACTAAGACGTACATTTCTTGGAATAATGCACTTAAATAAGTCTGCACCTAAGAACTTTGTAACTTCTTCTACAACCTGCATAGAAAGGTTAGTTCTGGCATCAAACATAGTAAATACTACGCCTTCAAGCTCAATTTTGCTATTAAGTCTATCTTTAACCAAATTATAAGTATGTAAGAACTGGCTTAAACCTTCAAGGGCAAGGAATTCACACTGAAGTGGAATAAGCACGCTATCAGCTGCTGTAAGGGCATTTAATGTAAGTATATTAAGAGATGGTGGGCAGTCGATAATTGTAAAATCGTACTGTTCTCTTACGTTACCTTTTTCGAGTATATCCCTTAAAATATATTCTCTATTGTCAAAATTTATAAGCTCAATTTCTGCTCCGGAAAGCTGAATATCTGTAGGAATTACCTGCAATGTATCGAACATTGTGCTTTCTTTTGAGTCATTTATATCTGCCTCGCCTATAAGTACAGTATAAAACGTATTTTTTACGTCTCTTTTATCTATACCAAGACCTGTAGTGGCATTTCCCTGAGGGTCAGAATCTATAACTAATACTTTTTTGCCTTTTTCAGCTAAATATGCAGCAAGATTAATGGCTGTAGTAGTTTTACCAACTCCACCTTTTTGATTAGCAATGGCTATAACTTTACCCATTATTTGTCCTCCTGTGTCTATAATTCATTTGTTTAGATAAGTATAACACAAATTTGTTTCACGTGAAACATTAATATTATAAAGATTTTGACAAAATTATAGGTATATTTTTGTACATATTTATATTTTTGTGTTTTTTGGTATAAAAATGTTTCACGTGAAACATTTTTATACCAAATTTAGGCTAATTTATGTGTTTTTTTAGGCTAAGTCTTTACTTTTAATATAAGAATAGATATTTATTTAAAATTTGGGAGAAGGGAAACTCTGGCAATGAACATAGGTTCGAATTTTATAATATTTTTCTATAAATTATGCTATTTATATATTTTTAAGTCATATTTTTTTATTTTATCATATTATTAATACAAAATT
>OLPP01000463.1_pt1 | contig 31839 bp, 35 predicted proteins | sample 1643151 | NCBI WGS metagenome assembly OLPP01 (sample SAMEA3136679, study PRJEB25190) | human gut metagenome | biome: human gut; feature: human-associated habitat; material: faeces | place: Austria | collected 2013 | reverse complement strand
GTCGTGATGATACTGTCGGGGGTCTGTTCTGCCATAGGCGGCTCCTTTCTCCGGGCGCGAAAAAGAGGATTTCCCGTAGTTGGAAAATCCCCTCTCGGCTGTCGGTTATTCTGTTTTACTGTGCGGGCTGTGCGGCGGCGGTCTGCGCCTTTCTCCTTGCCCGGTATTCCCGCGCCTTGATACGCTCATACTCCCGCTGCTTTTCAAGGTTTCGCGCCCGGTACTCCCTTGAATACTGCCGGTGGTATGCGCGGCTCTTTTCCTTTTTGGCTTCTTCGATTTCCTCCCGCATTTGCCGGATTTCCTGCTCGGTCGGCTCTGCAAGCTGCGTTACTTCGTTCTCAAACCTGCCGATATAGTTGAAATATATGCTGATGTGTTGGATTGCGTATCTCGCCCTTTTCTGGTCGCGCTCATGCACTTCAATCCGGTTGATAAACTCGTTGAGAATGGCGGGGGTGAGGTCTGTAAAGGCGGCATGGCGTTCCGTCAGCTTCAAAATCTTCTGCGCCCGCCCTCCCGCGTTCTCATAAGCGGATAGCTGCTCTTGGAGTGTGGCAAGCTCCGTTTTCAGTGTGTAGTATTCTTCCGAATATTTCTGCGACATTTGCTCATAGCGGTCTTGCGGGATAGTGCCGAGGGCGTTGTCCTCATAGAGCTTATTCAGCACCTTGTCAATCTGTTCAAGGCGTGTCGTGATTTGCGGGATACGTTTCTGCTGCTTCTTGGTCTGGTCGGTCTGCTGCATGGCAAGGTTCTTTTTGCGTATCCTCGAACAGAAGGACAGCAGGACGTTCCAGAAAATCTCGCTGCCGCCAAGGGGACTCTTCCTTCTCCTGGTAACGGAGCCGGTATCCGAGCTGGCACTGACTGTATTTGCAGCGTTGGAGCTGAACCTGGATACAGGGATGAATAGAAATTCCCCCGTTATCCATATAGGCCAGATAACCGGGCTTGGACCGATTGACCTGCTCAAAAGGGATATTGTCATGGTTCTGAACTGGCAGCATGGCGTTTTCCTTCTGAAATGCTATTTGAGAAAAACCAAATGTATCACAGAAATAGAAACGGCTTTCTCCCGGTGAGTGCTGTATTTCCAGAATGTCAGAGACTGACATGGAATGTCCGGTGAAACCGATCTTTTCCAGATAGCAGGCATCCGCTTCATCTTTGCGGTTGAATATCCGGTAGATTTCTTCCGGTGTGGCGACTTCCGTTTCTCCGCAGAATACGGATTCATAAATTTTTGCAGGCGGTGATGGATACCCGGTTTTTTGAAAATAGGAAAGGGGCATAAACATCAGCCTGTCCTGATCCAATTCCGGGATGATCTGATAGATCGTTATTTTCATAAGGCATCGTCCTCCTTTGCAAAAGAAGGACCTCCCTGGTTGGAAGATCCTTCGTAATCATTATGGTTATTCGTTACACAATTCTTTTTCATAGTTCAGGAGCTGCTCCCAGGTCAGCCATTCCGGCTTCCCGTCAGCAGGAAGCTCCTTCCACAATTCTTTCATGCGGTTCATATGATGCTGCGGATCATTCCCGGATAAGATGGTAACGCTCCGGTTCCCGTAGCCGAGAAAATATTCGCAGTCACGCTGCATCCGGCTTAACATCATATACTGGAACTCATACGGGTTTCTACGGAACGGTTCTGACTCAAAGGTATATTCCTGCTGGATGTGGGATACTGGCTCCCCATCCAGGTCGTTCCTCGTAGTAGAATATAAGTCCGGCTTTTCGGATTTCCCCAGGTTAAGGTCTTTCCAAAACCGTCCGTACTGATCCTCATAAGTTGGACAAGAAAAATCATCTATGCCGATGAATTTCAGCGTCAAGACCGTCTGTTTCTTTTCTTCCATAGTTCATTCACCTCGTTATGCAATCTCATTTTCCATTCCCATGCTCCATTTCAGCTTTTCACGCACGTCCATCAGGATAAGCCCTAACTGGTTTTCCCCGTGGCCGTTGACTTTGCCCCAGAAGTAATCGCCCCAGGTATTGCCTTCCTCAAGAACACTGTTTCCTGTGGCAAGCAGGGCATCCCGCAGCTTTGGGTTCTGCATGAATTTGCACATACAGATTTCGTACATCAGGGAAATCTTTACCTTATCCCAGTCCGGGCGCAGCGTGAGTTTCTTCCCACGCTTTTTGGCTTCTGCCGGATTGTGCAGGCGGAAAATAGAGAATTGCTGCTGCTCTTTTGCACAGCAGGTCTTCTGCGCCTGGAAAGCGGCTTCATTATTGGCGTAGGTCTGCCCCATGTAGGTAACAGGAGCCGGATAAAAATTACTGAGAAATGCGTATTTTCCTGTAAAAGAGGAGATAACATTCCCGTGAGTTTGTTTATGGATAGTTTCTTTTGGTTGATCATTGGATTTCATGCACATTCCTTTCCGCACAAAAAAAGGAACCGCCTATCCTATAGGTAGTTCCCTTCTTAAACAAAGTGCTTAAATCTTCAGTTTGTCTGTAATTCTTTTTGTTCCTGTTCTTCGTAGAACCGGTCTGCGATATAGCCCGCTGACTCCGCCCAAAGCGTATTCTCGGTATTCTGCAGAGCCTGATACGTCTTAGAATGGTAAAAGGCTCCGGCGGCATCCTGGAAAGAAAGATGGCTCCGTTCCTTGATGATGTCGATCACATCCCGGATCTGGATACACAGGTTCATCGTGATATCTTTGTTATTAAAAAAATATTTTCCTTCCATAGTTTACGAAACCTCCCTTCGGGATTCCAGTGTCAGGTGTTCCAGGGCAAGGGGCGTATGGAAAGACACCTGGTTGTTGACTTTATTATAGTGAAGCCTTTCCACTGCTTCCTCGGCTTTTAAAATACCTGACAGGTATAACTGCACAGTCTCCATTGTATTGTCATCTGCAACAGGCCCTACCACCACATCATAAGCGTGCTGGATGCCGCCTTTCGTGCGATTTTCTTTGATAAACTCCAGCCACTCCTGATCCAGAGCAGCAAAGTGCTTGATCTTCAGGTCCTCTGTCTGGCGGAACAGGTAACGGTAAACATATCTGCCGCCTTTGTGGGAGCGCAGATAAAGACGTTTGGCCCATTCCTCCGCCTGGCTTTCCAAGACGGTACAGTAAAATCCCCGGTCAAAGTCACGGCGGTCATGGGATTTTCCCAGGTCAATTTCATCAAATGCGATGTTGGAACCGTGGTAAAGCACCAGTTCCGGAGCATTTTCTTTGATGATTTCCTCCACATATTGAAAAGTCTCTTCCATATCTAATTGATGAAGCATTTCGTGCTGTATCAGGATTTTTTCAAAAACCTGATGCTTACAGAAGAGATCAAAGACGTCCCCTTCAGACAGATGATGCTTTTGTGCGTAATACTCGACTGCTTGTACAGATAAGATTTCCACATCGGATTGAATACTCATACTCATCATTGCCTCCATTTGCCTCTATTATACCCAAAGGAAACGGGATGTTCAACGCAAAAAACAAGCGTATCTGCCCTTTCCATACTGCCAGACAGGTAATTTTTGGAGAAGCTGCTTGTCAGCCAGCTTCCCCAAGTGGATCATGTACAATCTTATGCAATCATTGCTAAAAACTCTGCTTCTGACAGAATGGTTATGCCTAAAGACTTGGCTTTTGCCAGCTTGCTTCCGGCTTTTTCGCCGCAGATGAGATAATCCGTTTTGCCTGTTACAGAGCTGCCCGGTTTGGCACCAATCTCCAGGATCTTATCATTGATCTCTGCGCGGGTGAAATTCTCCAGCTTTCCGGTTGCTACGATAGTCTTTCCTGCAAATTCAGTATTTTTTGCCATAGTGTTTTCTTCCTTTCTTTCTTCAAATGTAAATTCTTTCTGTAACGTGTCCCAGAGCATCAGATTTTCTTCATCCGCAAACCAGTCGTGAATGTTCTGGTTCAGTGTGGCGCCAAAATCCTCTAACTGTGTGAAATCATAGTCATCGGTGGCAGCCGCCCGGAAGGCATTCAGACTGCCGGAGAATACGGTATCCAATACCCGGCTTTTTGTACGGCCTACCATGGGAATATCCATGCTGATCAGATAGCGGACAAAGGTGGTGCTGCGGCTGGCCTGGATTGCGTTCCAGAGCCGGTCAAAGGATTTCTCCCCGAACCCTTCCAGCCGGATGATTTCTTCCCGGTGCTGATCCAGATGGTAGATGTCATGGAAGGTCTGAAGGTATCCCAGATTCAGGAATTTCTCCAGGGTAGCCTCACTTAACCCTTCAATATTCATGGCTTTCCGGCATACGAAATGGACGAATTTTTTCAACTGTTGGCTTTCACAGGATGGATTGCTACAGTGTACGGTTTCAATGATCCGTCCTTTTTCTCCTTTTTTTCGATGGAGTTCTGTTGGAGCGCCGCAGCACGGGCAGATAGCAGGGGCTGCATCCCGGTAATGTCCACGGTCCAGGTTCTCCTCTACATGGGGAATGATCATGTTCCGTTTGGATACCAGGATACGGCATCCCGGCACCAGCTCCAGTTCCCGGATAAAGGTGAGGTTATGAAGCGTGGCCCTGGATACGGAGCACCCATCAATCTCCACGGTGTCAAAGACTGCCACAGGTGCCAGTTCCCCGAAACGGGAAGGCGTCCATTCAATACTCTGGAGAACGGTTTCATAGGTTTCGTCCTCAAACTTATAGGCAAGTCCGTCCTTGTAGTGATGTCCGGTTCTTCCGCAGCTTGCGGAATACGCCAGGTCATCGAAGATCAGTACCATTCCGTCAATGGGAAGATCCAGTGTTTCTGCCTTCTCCTTCAGGTCCTGGATACGAAGCTCCAGATATTCCGGTGAAATCTGATCCGGATTTAGAGGAATGTACGGGCAGGAACCAAAGCCCAGCTTTGATAACTGGTACAGACGTTCCTCCCGGCTGTTGCTGTGTTCTCCCTCATCCAGCCCTTCCAGTACGTTGAAGGGAAGGAAGGTGACACAGCGGCCCTTACAGTTCTCCGGATCCAGGCTCCGCACAGATCCGGCAGCCAGGTTCCGGGCGTTTTTATAAGGTTCCCCGTTCCTGTCCCGGAGCGTAACGTTCAGCCGTTCAAAATCCTTCCTGTGTATGAAGGCTTCCCCGGTGACAACCAGCCGCTCTTTATAAGAGATAGCGAGCGGTACATTCTCAAAGGTGGGAATGTTATGGGTGATATCTTCCCCGATCTCGCCGTCTCCTCTGGTGGATGCCTCTGCCAGTCTGCCGTTTTCATAGGTGAGTTTTACCGTAAGACCGTCCAGCTTCAGCATGAGTAAAGCTGCATGACCTCCGCAGAAACGGCATAAGTCTTCCACCTGCTTTGTCTTATCCAGGGACAGAAGTGGGTGAGGATGCGGCACTTCCTTCAGTTCGCTGACTGGCGGGTAGCCCACGGTCTGGGTTGGGGAATTGGAGTAGATGATCCTTGTCTCCGCTTCCAGACTTTCCAGCTGCTCGTACATCCGGTCATACTCAGCATCAGAGATTTCCGGTGCGTTCAGGTTATAGTAGGCGTGCTGGTGCCGATTGAGCGTCTGAACCAGTTCCTTGATTTTGTCTGCATTATTCATTGTTCTGCTTCTCCTTTCTGTTACCATGTCCATCCGGAGCATTGAAAAAAACAACCCTCCTTTCCCATGTTCAGGCATAAAAAAAGAGAATGACGCAAGATGTTCATTCTCTAACCGCGTGCAGTTTTCTGCAAAATAAAAAAGCCAGAAGGCACTGCCCTGATGGCAGAATATCCCTCTGACTGACTACAAACCTAAACAGCGTGTGATCATCCTTTCCGGATAGACACAAAATATATGGTACAAAGAAAGTATAACACTAGATGTTGTGGGTGTCAAAGGGGGTTATGAAAATATATAATTCTATAATAAGTCAAAAACAGGTTTAGAAATATGTGATATTTCTAATATAAAATGCAAGTATAGTTTCAATATCCCAATAACATAGAAATATTCTAATTCACTATAGAGAATATAAAAAATATTTATGATTTTAAATGATTTGTTCAAGTGAGTTGTTTATATATAATAGAAGGGTAATTAAGAGAAAGTGATGGATATGATACAAGACTGGATAATAATAAATAAAATAAAAATGGGAGATCTTGATGCCTGGGAAGCGTTAGTACATAAATATTATGATGAAATATATTTTTATTGTGTTCGTAGATGTTATGGAGATTGTGATTTGGCTTCCGATTTAACACAAGATATTTTTTTGAAATTAGTAGAAAATATATCAAGATATCGTTTCACGGGGAAATTTTACAATTATCTTTACACGATTGCTGTAAACACATGCAATAATTTTTTTAAGAAGAAGCATATTACTCAGATAGAACTAACGGATTCTTTAGTATCTGATTCAGAGAATTCTTTGTTAAATGAAGTGTTGCATGATGAGGAAAAAATGTTGGTAAAAAAAGCACTTGATTCGCTTCCTGATGTACAACGAGAAGCTGTGATATTGAAGTATTATCATAATTTAAAAGTAAAAGATATTGCAATAATTACAGGTGTGGGTGTTTCTACTGCACAATCACGTATATATCAAGGCCTTAAAAAATTAGAAAAAGTTTTAGAAAGAGAGGATTTTTTATAATGAAAGAGAATATTGTTTCAAAATTGAATGAATATAAAGTAGAACCGGATATAGAACAACGAGAAAAAATTATTGCATTAGGTCAAGAGAGAATGAAAATAAATGGAATGAGTGGACATTCCTATTTGAGTTTATTTTTATCTACATTTCGATTTATTCATGTTCATACTTGGATAATACAATTTCTTGTTTTTCTATCTGGAATAGCTATGGTATTAAATTTCTCATATTTGCAGTCGATAAGTGAAATTATGCTATGCCTTACTGGAGTAGTATTTATTTCAGTTCTGTTTTTTATAGAAGAATTATTTAAAAGTTTTACATCCGGAATGTGGGAGTTGGAGCAAACATTCAAATATGATTTGCGACAGCATACTATGGTAAAATTATTGATTTTTGGCTTTATTGATATGGGAATTGTTATAGTGCTATCTTTTATGACTAAATCTACTGTATGTTTGCCTTTGTATCAAATATTAGTCTACTTACTCGTCCCGTATAACATTGTATGCATTATTTTGTTTTCTCTTATAACTGTTTGGAGAAAACGACTACATAATTATTTGCTCTGGCTTTTATCGGGAAGTATTTGTGTTGCAGTTATTTTAATTGCTAATATATTTAAAATTTATGAAATAAGATTGCTTTATTGGGGAATAGCGTATGTTATTACAACAACAATATTAGGTTCTATTATTTATTCTCAAACTAAAATTATTAGGTGGGAGGTGGCTTCATCATGGAATTGAATATCAAAAATATAACAAAAGAATATGGTAATGTAACTGTACTTAATGATGTGTCATTTACATTTACTCCAGGGGTTTATGGAATATTAGGTGCAAATGGAGCAGGCAAAACAACATTATTTCGTATTATATGCGGACTGATGAAACCAAATCATGGAAGTATACAATATGATCATAAAGATATTGTTCTGCAAGCAGAAAAATATCGTTCGATATTAGGATTTTTGCCTCAAGATTTTCGATATTATCCAGATTTTACAGGACTAAATTTTATGATGTATATCGCTTCATTAAAAGGTTTACACGTTAAATATGCAAAAAAAAGATGCTTAGAATTATTAGCTCAAGTTGGTTTAGATGATGTTAAGAATAAAAAAATCAGAAAGTATTCCGGGGGAATGAAACAAAGATTAGGTATAGCACAGGCAATGATTAACAATCCGGAAGTTTTAATATTAGATGAACCAACGGTAGGACTTGATCCAAAAGAACGGGTTAAATTCAGAAAACTAATAAGTTCGTTTGCGGAAAAGAAAATTGTATTGCTATCCACACACATTGTGTCAGATGTAGAATACATAGCGGATGAAATCATTATTCTTAAAAAGGGAAGAATTGAAAATTCCGGATCAATTACATATTTATTGAAAGAGATTCAGAATTGTGTGTGGGAATGTTTAGTATCTGAAAAAGATGTAAATCAGATAGAGCAATTATATACCGTGAGTAATCGCAAATATGGAGAAGATGGGGTTGTCCTGCGGATTGTTTCAAAGGAAAAACCTTTTATAGATGCAAAACAAGTTGTTCCGACACTAGAAGACTTATACTTGTTTTATTTTCGAGAGGGGGAATGAAAATATGACATTGTTGATTAAATATGAGCTTGGAAAAATATTGAAAAATCGTACAGTGTTTGGTGGGATCGTTGTAGGGTTCTTAGTCCTTTTTGGGATATTTTTGGTTGGATATCATTATTCACAATTATTAATGAGCGAAACAAGTAACGAAAAAAATGGCTTTAAAAAAAATATTGATGAAATTATAGATTCACAGTATTATGGAGATTTTACAGATGAAAAAGTGAAAATGATTTTGGCTGATTCTATGAATAATTTTCAAAGTTACGAAGAACAAAAAGTTGTTAATAAGCCATTTTATCTATTTTACTGGGAGATGGGAGATACATTTTTTTCCCATGATACTGAGAACGTTTATACAGAAATGATTGAAAAAGTAAATAAAGGACAAAGATTAACAATTGAAGATGTAGAACTTTATTCATTGGATGAGGTTGGATTTAAAAAGTTTGATACGCCTCTTATATTAGGAAATTATGTCCCCTGGGCAGATTTGTATCGAGTGCTTGGTTATATATATGCGCTTTTGTCTATTATTGTTATATTGGTATCTTCCGTAGTGTTTTCAGATGACAATTCTAAAAACATAAATCAAATTCTGTTGGTTACAAAATATGGTAGAAGCAAACTAATATTTAGTAAATTGATTGCAACAACTATAATTACAGATGGTTTGTTTGTTGTTTTTCATATGATAAATATCGGTGTATTTTCTGTAATGTATGATATAAATGGCTGGAATACAGATATACAAACTAATTTATCATTATGTTTATTTGATTTTCCTTTAAAATGGAATCATTTGCAAATATATTTTTTAATTCTTATCATGCAACTGATTGGGTTAGGCTTTGTTGAGGGAGTAACATTATTAGTATCGGCTTTTATGCGTTCACCAATGTCGGCACTGGCAGTTTCATTAGGCTTATATATATTACCACTGTTACTGATGCAAATTTTCAAAACAGGTTTGGTTAATAAGATTTTGTATTTGTTTCCTATAAATAATCTGAATATACAGAATACGTTAAGTACGTTATATTCAACAAATGCCTTTTTCTTTCACTCATTTTTCTCTAATATAGGTTTTACTTTTATCTTTATGATTTTGATAAAAGTTGGTATGCAAATATCCTGCTTTATACGTATTAAACGGTGGAAATTTGCATAATGATATTGTGTTTAAACTGTAAGTAGGTGATAAAATGGGAAAGTATTGATTTTAACTGTGCAGGATGGAGAAGAGCAGATTTTAAAGAGCATATTATCATTTTTGTCAGATACTTTTGAAATTACGCTAGTTGAGCCAGAGCAGTCTGTCAAAGTTGATTTTCCCGGGCTTACCATCTTTCCATTTGAGCGTAAGGTAATGGTGGAAGGAGAAGAAGTTTCCTTTACATTACATGAATTTGACCTGTTACTCTTTCTATCTAGTCATCCACAGCAGGTATTTACGAAAAAACAGCTTTATGAGGCTGTTTGGGAGGATCTTCCTATTCATGTGGATGCTAAAGTTGAGTGTATCATCAGCAGTATACGGAAAAAGTTAAGGGAGTATGCTGCTAAAGAGTATATCAAGACAATCTGGGGTGTGGGATATAAATTTGATCCATCATAAAAATGGAACTGTCCATAATGACAAGGTTCCGTAAGAAAACATTTATGGAAGATCGGCGTAGTGTTAGGCTACGCCGATTTTTTTGGTTACTTGGGATTGCTCTCTTGTTTCCTCAAAAACAAATGCACCAAACACATGAGGACTACCGTTCTCGTCGTAAAGTGTGCGGTACTCAAGCTATTCTGAGCGGCATCTTCAGCCAGATGATAGTCTCAATATCCTAAAAAATCCAAGTTCCTTATATATCTGACAGAAAAATCCTCTTGACGAAAGAACGTATGTTCGCCATAATAAGAGAAAAAGGAGGCGAACATGAGTTTGGAAAGAAGAAACGTTATTTTTCATATTGATGTAAATTCCGCATTTCTGAGCTGGGAAGCTGTTTACCGCCTCCACCATTTAGGCGGAAAGGAGGATTTGCGGGAAAAGGTGTCTGCTGTTGGCGGCGATATGGCAATGCGGCACGGAATTATATTGGCGAAATCCATTCCGGCGAAAAAGTTTCATATAAAAACGGGAGAAACTATTCTGGAGGCGAAACAGAAATGCCCGGAGTTAATCCTGGTTCCGCCTAACTATGGGCTATATGAAAAGTGCTCGAAGGCATTTATGGATATCCTGCGCCAGTATTCTCCGACCGTAGAGCAGTATTCCGTGGATGAAGCCTTTGTGGATATGACAGGTACGGAAGGACTCTGGGGCGATGCGGTGACGGCAGCATATAAGATGAAAGATCAGATCCGGGATACGCTGGGATTTACCGTCAATATCGGGATCTCGGAGAACAAGCTGTTGGCCAAGATGGCATCAGATTTCCAGAAGCCAGACCGGGTGCATACGCTGTGGCATAATGAGATTGAAGATAAAATGTGGCCGCTTCCGGTGAGTGATCTGTTTTTTGTCGGGCGGGCGACTGCAAAAAAGCTGTTTAACCTGGGGATCCATACCATAGGGGAACTGGCCCATGCGGACCCGCATCTGCTGAAAGTCCATCTGAAAAAGCACGGGGAGGTCATCTGGGCGTTTGCCAATGGGATGGATGTATCCGTGGTGCAGTCTGAAGCCCCGGCCAATAAAGGATACGGGAACTCCACCACCATTGCCTTTGATGTAACGGATGCGTCCACTGCGAAGCTGGTGTTGTTGGCGTTGGCGGAGACGGTGGGAACCAGACTGCGGACAGCCAAGGTGCGGGCGGAAGTGATTGCTGTGGGAATCAAATCTCATGACCTGCGTTATGCCAGCCACCAGATGACGCTGCGGAACACTACGAACATTACCATTGAGATCCATCGCTGTGCCTGCCAGCTTTTTGACCAATTATGGGATGGGACAGCCATCCGGCATCTGGGGATCCACACCAGCCGGGTAAAGGACGGTTTTAATATGCGCCAGCTTGATATGTTTGATACAACGGACTATGAAAAGCTGGAGAAAATGGATGCTGCGGTGGACCGGATCCGTGGACGGTATGGGATTGACTCGGTGAAGCGGGCGGCATTTGTGGGAAGTCCGATTGACCACATGAGCGGGGGCATCTCAAGGGAAAAAAGGACTGTTGATTATAAGAAAGTCAGGGTAAACTAGAGGTGAAGAAGTATGAGTATGGGAATAGGTACAAATACACAAAATCCCGATGAAGGGGAGCTGAAAAGGGATTTAGAAAAGATTGCCTGCGGTGTCTGGTTTACAAGCACCGGATCCGTCATGCCAAAATTGGTCAAGTACCAGGATGATGAAGGTCTGCTTCATACGATCAGTCAGATCCATATACTGACACAGGAAAAGAAATACTACTGCGGCATCCCCATCCAGGAATACCGGTGCAGTACAGTTCTGGGAAATCAAAAGTATCTATTCCGGCTGTATTACTATCTGGAAGAAAATTGCTGGAAGATCAGCTGGGAAGGAATATAAGCCTGCAGGCGAAAGGAGAAAAAACCGATGTGTGGACGTTATTATGTGGATGATGAGACTGCCAGGGAAATTGAGAAGCTGGTGCGGGATCTGGATAGGAAACTGCAGATAGAGCGCACCGGAGATGTAGTCCCTTCGCAAAATGCTATGATCCTAAAAGGCGAGGAAAATCATCTGGCTGCAGAGCAGATGAGATGGGGCTTTCCAGGGTTCGAGAAAGGGAAACTGCTGATCAATGCAAGGGCAGAAAGCGCCCTAGAGCGCAGAACCTTCCAGGACAGTGTGCGGCACAGGCGCTGTATTATTCCGGCACGGGGGTTTTACGAATGGAATAAAAGCAAGGAGAAATTTTCATACGAGCGGAAAGAAACACCGGTTCTGTTTATGGCAGGGTGCTATAACTGGTATGAGGATCAGGAAAGGTTTATCATTTTGACAACGGACGCAAACTCTTCCGTGGCACCGGTTCATAATCGGATGCCGCTGATTTTGGAGCCAGAGGAGCTGAAAGACTGGGTGCTGGATGACGGGGAGACAGAATATTTGCTGCATAAGACGCCGGTGCTGTTAGAGGCGCACGCAGAGTATAAGCAGATGAAACTGTTTTAAAAAGATATAAACAACATAAAGATTTAAGCCGTTCAAATGGACGGCTTTTGCTATATCCAAACCAATTTCAAGAAGACGGATGCGGTGGGGATATATGGATACTACTATTTTATTGAATGGCTGGATAGTAGCTGTTATAATGTGAATATTCAAAAGACAGGGTATGCTATTGTAAAGGTGACAGGCCAGGTCGGTCATGCAAGCGAGCAGGATACGGCTAAAAGGCAGGAGTAATAAATGAACATAAGCTATAAGGCCCTCTGGCATACGCTGATTGAGCGCAACATCAGGAAAGAGGACTTGCGTGCCGACGATCTACCACGAATTTGATTGCCAACATGAGTAAAGCAAGAATATCAGCATGGAAACGCTGGTTCGTATCTGCGAAGCCCTGAATTGTGGCATTTTGGATGTGATTGAGTTGGAGCAGGATGAAACTAACGAAAGCAATCAATATTAAAAAACTTTTAAGACTTATGACAGCAGAAATTTAAGGTGTACTGCTATAATATTAAGAAGGACATCATTTTTTTTTGAGGGGGATACAGCGTATGAAAAACTTTTTGAAGATTTTCGTTTTCCTTGAGATATTGCTATTCGCATACATTTTCAATAGCTCAATCTACAATATATATGAAAAAAACAATATTGCCACTGGCAATTTAAGTGGTTATATGCTTGAAGAACCATCTCCGGAAATACTCAATCAACTTTACAATACATTCATTGAGAATTATCCAAACAACAAGTTAGAAATCATAAACAATACACTTACTACGACAGATAAATCTGTTTATGATTTATATTGTTATCCCATTGATGAATTTTCACAAAAGCTACCCATATCCAGCACTATCGAATTGCAGTTTTACGAACTTACAAAAGAGGATTTTTTGGATAGTGTCGGTATCTTTTACACAGATTTATCTGATGAAGAAATAAGTCAGCTCGCAACACAACTATCTACACAAATAATTGAATATGAAGATGAATCTATTCCGTATAGTATGATATTAGAGTTAAATCTTTTTAATTTTCTCATTTTATTCATTGTCATTCTGATAATATACGGTATTTATACATCTTATAGTTTAAAAAGAATCGGCATCAAAAAGAGTCTGGGTTTTTCCACCTTGCGTATATTGAAAGAACAGATCATCAGCATAGTAAGGTATTACTCTATTGTGTGTTTTGCCTTGTTGGCTGTATTGAATTTGTATTACGCTTTTACAAACCGCTTTGATTTTTCCTACTTGATTATGAGCATATTCTTCTTTGGAATTATCTTAGTTGTAAATGTGTTTTGTTTGCTTCTTACGAGCGTTTTAATAAAATTTGTTCGTTTGGAAGCAATGATAAAAAATAGAACATTAAACAAAAGTACCAATGTGATTGTCCAGTTTATAAAAGTTGTGTTTTCTGTTGTAATTGCTACTACTATCATCTCTTTGCTTGAACAAAGCGGGGAATTTACGAAAAGTCAACAGGCGGTTTTAGATTACAAATATCTTGATGGATATTATACGGCCAATGGGTTTAATTCAGCAGAACATGATTATGCGTTAGAAAATCCAGAACGATTTGAAGAATATTCTAATTCGATGTTAGAACTGTATAATAACCATCACGCATTGTTATGTGATTATGCCGGTAGCAGTGAAGCGCAAGGGCCATTTGGTGACTCTCGTCCATATTATGTACAGCAAACTATAATTGCAAACGAAAACTATTTAAAAGAATTTGCAAATATACATGTAGACGGAACTTCATTAGACGAAAGTGCTTTTGCCACACCGACTGTATTGATTCCTGATATGTATAAAAATGACGAAAGCCTTATAAAAGAACATCTTGTCGGAGAATATGATTTGTTGCTGAACTATAATCAAAATTACGGGATACAAGAAGAAACACGCACAAATGATTTTAATATTGTTTATATTGATGATAATTCTACTATAAAGGTCAATACAGAGGAAGGCTTTTCGGATATAACTGGCGGTATTATCATTGTCGATACAGGAGATTTTGGAGGCCTTTATTATTTAGATTCTTTAAATAATAGAAGTTTGTTCTTTTCAGTACAATCAAGAGAAGAATTTTCTGCCCTGTTAACTAAATATGATCTGGAAAAGTTGGTTGTGGCAGGAACATTGCTGACTCCGTACTTGACACAACTAGAAAGCGTAACGTTTGTCCTTAAAACCCTTTCGATGTTCGCTATCGTATTTGTGGTTTCACTGGTATTTATTTTATATATTTCAAATTATGTAGATGTTTTTGTTAACCGGAAACGATATGCTTTAAAAGAGATTATGGGCTTTTCTCATTTAAAAATACTAAAGAGCCGTTATATTGTTTTGGCAATAGAAACAATCGTATCAGCAGCCCTGACTGCAATAAATTATTACTTTGCGTGTTTTTTTGCAATCATGCTGCTGGACTTTCTGTTTTGTGAATTGTTATACCGGACTTATATCAAAAGGGCTTTACATGAAATCGAAAAGGGGGCATAACTATGTCATTGATCGTGTTGAAAAATATTAAAAAGGAATATGGAAAAAAACAAGTTTTATTTAATGATTTGTCTTTAGAGATAGATCAAGGAGAATTTGTTGGCCTTATTGGAAAAAGCGGTGCAGGTAAAACAACACTTCTAAATATAATCGGACTGATTACTGATATATCGGCGGGAACGATAACGATTGGAAATTATAAAAATTTGTCCATGAAAAGCAAAAATGCTATGCTCCTTAGACGGCATACCATAGGTTATCTTTTTCAAAATTATGGGTTGGTAGAAGATGAAAGTGTATTATGGAATTTGAAATTGGCCCTTGAATATAAAAAAATAGGTAAAGGCGAGAAATTAAGAAAAATCAACAAGTACTTAAACCAGTTTGGTTTAGGTGATATGCTTAATAAGAAAATATATCAGTTGAGCGGAGGTGAACAGCAGCGAGTCGCTATTATTAAATTGATTCTGCAAGGAAGCAAAATCATATTAGCTGATGAACCCACTTCTGGACTTGATAAAGATAATGAAGCAGTTGTGATGTCACTTCTAAAAAAATTGAATGAAAGTGGAGTTACAATAATTATGGTAACTCACAACCTGAACTTGTGCGACTATTTTTCCAGAGTAATAGATGTAGAAAAATATAGGTAAGACATTTGAAAAAAATTGGATAAAGCTGATTGTATATTACAAGGTAAGTAGGTACGGATGATCAGCTACTTACAAGAGAATAAATCCACGAAGCAGTCTGGGATGATATTCCTATAAGTGTGTATGCAAAGGTCGAATGTATGATTTACAGTATCCGGAAGAAACTCAGGGCTTATACTGACAGGCAATATATCCAGACTGTCTGGGGAGTAGGATACACATTTGATCCGGGAACATAAAAGGAGCCGTCCGTGAGGGCGGCTCTGAAGCATTTACTAAAGCAAAAAGAAATTAAATTGTTTAAGGGGGGATTTTCTCATACCTAAACGGGCTTCAAGAAGACGGGTATGGAGAAATATCAAATACTATATTAGAATTTTATTGAATGGTTGAATAGTAGCTGTTATAATGTGGAGGTTCAAAATTAGGAGCTATTTCAGCAAAAATCCTTTTTTGTGCTGATGTAACAGGGGTGCAACGTGAAGTTGACAATGTGCATTTCAAGAAATATGGAAAATTACAGTGCGGTTTGATAAGATCTGTTCATCAAATCGCAGGAGGTATAACAAAATGAATTTCGGAGAAAAGATTTTTAAGTTGAGAAAGGAAAAAGGATTATCGCAAGAGGCTTTAGCAGAACAAATTGGAACGACTCGACAAGCGATTAGTAAATGGGAAAATAATCAAGGATTTCCAGAAACAGAGAAACTTTTGCAGTTGTCCAATATTTTTGAAGTATCAACAGATTTTCTATTGAAAGAGGAAAAGTCTGTAAAAGATGCGGCAGAAGAAAGAGGATACTATGTAAGTAAAGAACTGGCAAAAGGATATATCGCTAACCAGAAAAGAATAAGCCGTTATATCAGCATAGGTTTTATGGCATTTGCATTGGCAGGTATACCCTATACGATGTTCCCTGCCGGCACTACCTGGCGTTATTTAGGCATGGCTATTTGCGGCGTTGCAGGAATTATCTCTATTGTTCTTGGGATATTTTCTGACCAGCAGCAATATACGATCTTAAAACAAGAGCCTTTGCTGTTTGATTACGAGTATATAAAAGAACTGAAAGCAGAGTATGCATCAAAGAAGAAAAATTATAGTACTGTTGCTATCCCTTGTACGGTTTTGTTTGTATTAGGTCTTCTTATTCTTGCTTTAACCGCAAGAGGGTACTTTTCATGGACAGAATATCATTCGTTTGTCTTCCTTGGGTTTAGCATTGGATTTTTAGGGTTCGTATATTCTGCAGGTGTGATGGAAGCGTATGAGCTGTTGGTTAATAATGAACAGTATTCTGCAGGTTTCCTCTTCAAATTAAAGAGAAAGCTGAAAAGGAAAATTGACACTATGTAAGTGCGGAATCTGAGCAGTTGCTGTTATATTAATTATGATGTTAATTATGATGATATGGTGTTAATGGAAAGGATTAGGTATAATTGAGATATCAACAAATTTACATTCATCTTTTTGTAGCTGCCTGAAAGGAAGTGTGTTGAATGTTTCGATTGTCACCAATAAAATTGTGGAGAAAAATCTCGGTAATAATATTTTTGATAGCGGTAATTTTTACCCTGATCGGTACTTTTTCCATTCATGATAATTTAGTTATACATTGGAGTGGCGCAGGAGTTCCAAATAATTCTACCGGAAAATGGATTCTATGGGTAATGCTATTATTGGTTTTTTTATCCATGTTTACGCATAGTAGTTTTTCAAAAAAACGCTCTGGACAAAATTCATTAAGTATAGAGATGTCAGGTGCTCTTTCGTCTGGTCTGGCAGCTATGTGGACTATAATAATTATAATATTGGTAACTTATAATTTCTATACAATGATAGCCATTCCTATTATCGGTACAATAGCTATTGTTTTCTGCTACATTTTGCTTGCTGTAATCGCTTATATTCGAGACAGGAAAAATATCAAATCCTAATTTGTTTGGAAACATAAGAGCTTGTATGCAAACAAGGTATCATATAACTATTGCTTGAACTCGCCTTTTCAGGCTGCAAACGAAAAGGAGCCGTCCGTGCGGGCGGCTCGAAATCATTTAGTCTTCGCTAAGAAAATAGTCCACTTTCTTAGCATATTCTTCCTGCTCTTCCATAAACAGTTCTTCCAGAAGTCCGGTCTTTCCGGTTTCCCGGTATTCCTTCAGCCCTTCGATGTATCTGCCACGGAACTTGTCCTCAATGACCACCGGCATCAGATCAGCTTTTAAGCATTCCCGGAACAGGATCAGCCTGCCGGTCCTGCCGTTGCCGTCCTGGAAGGGATGCAGCGCCTCATACCGGGCGTGGAACTGAGCCATGACGGAAAGAGTCTTGACTGAAATTCCGTGATACCAGGCGAGAAGCTCCCGCATTTTTTCCGGCACCTCTTTAGGAAGGGCGGTTTCATACATTCCCACCATATTGGGACGCTCTTTATAATCCCCGATGGCATAGCCGTTGGCTCGGTCTTCAAACACACCGCTTTTCAGCTCAAAGTGGAACGCCTTAATGAGTTCCTCGCTCAAAGGCTCATCCAGCGTGTCGATCATCTTATTGAACATCAGAAAGTGACCGTTGGTTTCCTCTACATCTTTGGCCCGGTAATAATCATCACTGCGGGGCAGCATACCGGTGTCAAACAGAGAGGCTGTCTGCTCCTCATTCAGTGTGGAGCCTTCGATCTTATTGGAGTTGTAAGCCAGCGTCCGCTGGGTATAGGCGTAGATACCGGAGCGGTCAAATTTCTTCCGCTCAATCCGGAAACGCCGGATCAGTTCTTCGTTCTTCATAGGAAATCGCTCCTTCTTATTCTCAATGAGTCTATTTTACCATACTGCCTCGACAAGATACAGAGGGGATTTTCTGTCGGATCTGACAGAAATCTCAAGCCTGGGATGCAGGCTATCCGTTGGGGATTTGTAGCTCCAGTTCCGCAATCTGCCATTCCATCCAGTCTCCATGAACGACAGCAGTAGCAGACCAACCTTCCAGAAAGCTGTATTCCCGGTCAGAATCTTCTTGTTCTACCCCGTCCAGGGCGCTTTCATAGGCAGCTTTCATTGCTGCGTACACTTCCTCGTAGTCGGTGCTGACGATGGGATCTGTCAGACCGTCCGTATACCCGTGTAAAACATAAATCTTTATCGGTGTATTTCCTTGCGTATTCTTGCGGACATTTGTCATCAGGCGGCCTCCTTTTCACATCCGGGCCAGGTAATATGGCACTCACATTCGGTCAGCTCCGGATCGTGCTTTAAAGCTCCGTAAACTGCCTCCCGCTCTTTGGCGGAATCATATTCTTTATCCAGCTTGATGATTTCTGGCTGGATAGCCGGATCATTTGCATAAGAGGCGGTGACAATGCCATCCTCGATGACCAGCACCAAACGGGGCGCCGATTCTGTATGCGGGCGCAGTTCACCGTTTAAAATCTGTTTCTCGATTGCATCGATCACGTTCTCCATCGTAACATGATAGGAAACATTGCTGTCCTCCAGTTTCTCATACAGTTCATAGGCTGTACACAGGATATCTGTCTCATGTTCCAGTGTCTGATAAGGAAGGTTACAAAGTCCGATCCTGTCTTGTCGCCGGTCTTCGCATTGCCCGATAAAATCCTGGAAAAAGCAGTGCTTTTTGTAGATTTCATGCGCTTCCCGTATTTGCGGAAAAGTTAGTGCAAAAGCGAGTTCTTCTGGTGTTTCATTTCTTTCTAATATCATAACTATTGTTCTCCTTTCTGAAGGAGGGCTGCGCCTGGCAGCACAGCATCCTCCTGTTTCCTGTAAATCAGTAATGTTCCCCGCAGATCCAGCGGCTGGTCTATCCATCCTCCGTCCTGGTAGATCTGTCTGGTCAGGGTATTATAGATGACCGGCGTTTTTTCAATATCCGCAAGGTCAGCCACCAGACAGGTTTCCCGGTCAATATAGGGCCAGAGTGCCGCTTCGATCTCTTCCCGCAGCTTCAGTGCCATCCGGTGGATCTTCGACACGTCATAGTCTCTGGTCAGGCTTTTGCCAATCTCCTTTGGCATCCGGGAGCGGTCAATGGCAGCCTGTACCACAGCTGTCTGTTCCTCCAGAGAAAAATTCGGATTGATCAGAAGGTGGTGGCAGGCGACCAGAAGGACAAATTCCTGGACGCTTTCCCGGATCTGTGCCTTCAGCTCCTCATAAGGAATACGGTATACGCTCTTTAAAGTTTCCAGAGGAACCCGTTCCCGGTTGAGCTTCAGGGTGGAGAGCAGCTTTTGCAGGCTGCTCCCCCGTTCATAAATATCAGTCAAGCGCACATCACCTCAATCTCTGCCGGACGGCGTGCATAGGTCAAATGGTAAACGGTGTTTTCAGTTTCAAATACGACTCCGTCCTGCGATACCTCCAGGATCTGCTGGACCAGGGAGGTAGACAGGGACCGGGAGCCTGTTAGGATCCAGGCCCGCTCATGCAGCCGCAGGGGCAGGCTGAGGGTGGCGGTCAGATGGATCTGTTTCTTTTTTACTGGCATAGTCGTGATTTTTTCATTCGTCATAAAAGAGTCACACCTCCATTCCATCCAGACTCCGTACTTTTCTGCGGAGGCGGTAGAACCGGCTGTGTACCCCATGGGAGGTAATATTACAGATCTCGGCAATTTCGTGGTAGGTGTAGCCGTCCGCCTGCAGATGGACCACCTGGCGCTCCTTCGGCGTCAGATAAGCCAGAAGCGCCAGCAGGCGGTTCCGGTCATCCATTGCCTCTGCCAGACGTTCCTGCCGGACAGGAAGGAAAACGTCCAGTTCAGCGGTATCTTCCTGATACTCTTCCAGATAAGCCCGGCGCATGGGACGGTTCTGTTTTTTCCATTCCGTTGCCAGTGCATCCCGCATGGCGATGCGGGCGATGGTGGAGAAGCGGTACTGCTGAAGTTCCGGTTTCTCCAGATAATCCTGTACGGCTTTCAGATAGCCAAAGACAGCGGTATCGTAGTAATCCTCGATATTCAGGTGGCGTCCGTTCAGATACTGATAGATAAAATCGTGGTGCTTCTCTGCGAAAATTCTCTGTTCTTCTGTTAATGGGTGCAATGCTTTCATAATCATTCGTCCTTTCTATTCATTCGGTTTGTATTTCCGGGTAATCATGTTTGCTATCAGGCGTGTGCAGTTACACTCGGCGCCCGATAAGCACCGTCCTGGCTCCGGGATCAGCAATAGCGCTGCTTTTTTAGAAGCCAGAGCTAAAGTGACCGGAAACAGTGCGGCAACCTTCCGGGAGCAGTCGGGAACTGGAGGGCAGAGGCCTGATTGAGAAAACATTTCTCTGCCCTCCTCGATAAGAGAGCGCAGTTCCTCTGTGATCTGTGCGCCTTCTGGCAGATAGCAGCCTTTGGATGCCAGGATGCAGTCAGTGCTGCTGATGGCAAGCCCGCAGCGGATGTTCTTATAGAGAGGCTCCAGGAAATCCCGAAGTTCTTTGGAACCGGTATTCCGGGGCGTACACTTCCGGATGCGGATGGTTGTCCCGTCCGTGGCAATCTCCAGGGTGCTGCCGCTGCGGATGCCTGTTTCTTTGCGGATATCCGCAGGGATGATGATGCGCCCCTGGGTATCCATGTTTCGTATCACGGCAATACTCATAAAAACCGTCCTTTCTTTTACGCCGGAACAGAAAAAGAAGCGGGGCTTCCGCTTCCTTTCCTGCATGGTTGTATCGTATGTTTCTATGCTGCGTATGGGTAAGGCTGCCGCTGCATCTGCTGGCGCTGGGCCTGCTGATTTGCGAGCATCTCTTTCCCGTTTGAGATCAGCGGCGGGGCAATGCAGCGCTCCCATTCGGTCACATAGGCATCCACCCGCTTTAAGAGCAGGTAGAGATCCATGTCCGTGAGCTGGATAAAGGCAGATTTGTCCATCTGGAAGCTGCCCGACTGCATATAGGAGCCGCCGTTTCGATTCTGTACTTTGATCCCCCTTCCGTTTATGATCTGGATCCGCCACGGGTTCTTCATTTCCCTGCCGTCGGATGCCCGAGCGTGCCTGGAAATGGAAAACTGCTGTGCGGTGGAGTACCCGTACTGATCGGGTTCCCCAAAGATCTTGCTGATACTCCATTCAAATTCCTGAAAGCCTGCGGTAAGGCGGGTGAGGAAAAACTGCACCTGCTCCGGGCTTAAATGGAACCGGGTGATGATATTGCGTTCCCCGGTGCCGTTGGAATAATCCTGGATAGACACGCCGATGAGCGAGTGAACCTTATGATTGTTCTCTGAGAACTCTCCCTTGGCGTGTATCTGTGCATAGCTGCCAGGCAAAGCGGCCCGCAGCCGGTCATGGAATGAAATCAGTTTTTTGTCATTCTGGACCTTACAGATCTGGTCCGATGCCAGATTCTGATAAGACTGGCTCATAAGTTATCCCTTCTTTCTATGATTTATTTGAGGTACTGTTTAACGAGGAGCGTCAGGTTTTTCGGCAGGTCATCCAGACGGGTAATGTCCAGAAACCCTTCCTGATAGATGCGCTGGATGGCATCCTTGTCCTCTCCAATGGCTGCCGCAAACAGAACAATATTCTGTCTGGCGTATTCCTTCTTGATTCCCCGCAGGTCCGCCTCTGCCTCCGTGCCGCGATAACCGGTATCGGCTGGCTGACCGTCGGAGATCAGGATCAGAAGTTTCCGGTTCTCCGGTCTTTTCGCCAGATGCTCTGCAACAAAGCGGAGCGCTGCGCCGTCCCGGTTGCCGCTGCGGTCTATCATATCCATCAGCCGGTAGCGGTCATTCTCGTCCACAGAGTCAAACTCCGCATAGGAATAGAGGGCTACGCCCCGGTAATCCGTGGAATGGCCATAGATGGTTACCGGGATCCCCAGGCTGACACAGAAGTCATAAAGGACAATGGCTGTCTTTCTGGCGTGAGTGATACGGTCACCCCAGCCCATAGATCCGCTTTCGTCAATCAGGAGCCCTACTGCCAGCCGCTGTTCATCGGCTGGGAGCCTGGTCCGGATGAAGAAAGAACCGTCCTGGTGATGAAAGGAGCGCATATCCAGCCGCCGTCCATACAGAAGGTTCTTCTGCTTTCTGCCTTCCGCCTCCTCTTTTAAGAGGGGCAGGATGGAACTCTGCAGGCGCTTGGAAGCCCGGAGAAGAGGAGGTGCAACTTCCTCATACTGCCGGATCAGCTGGTCTGGGATGTCCTGAACCCGATGAATGGTCACATGGATACCGGCATGGGCATTTCCGTAATGGATATCATTTGCTGCTTTCTGTAATTCTTCTGTCAGCTGCTGCTCATAGGCTGCCTGTGCTTTTTCTGTTGCGGCTTCATTTAAGACACGGGCAATATCTGATGCCGCATCCTCATAGCCGGTGCCGGCATACTGGGATGCGTAGGTTACGCCCGGATCATTGCCGTCTAAAATAGCGCTGGTCTTGGCAAGGGCAATCCGCCCGCCTTCCTCCGCCATCACTTTTTCCGCTTCCTTTAGGCTTTCCTGACGGCCTTTGGAAGAAAAGAAATCTGCGTCTTGCGGATCGGTGCCTGCGCCTCCTTTGGCGGCAGGGATATTCTTTACCTCTCCACCGCCTTTTCCCAGAGGAATGGGCGTGCCGCCTGCAATCTGCTGATCCAGAAGATCCTGAAGCTCCTCTGTTGCTTCCGTTTCATCCTGGTGTTCCAGCTTCTCCCGCATTTCTTCTACCAGCGGTTTGATAAAGTCCCAGAACAGGACAAGCAGGCAGTTTGTCGCAGTCAGCCGTTCTTTGATCGATGGTGCTTCCAGCGCCGTGTCGATATACTCCATACCATCGGCCAGCACATCCAGGTATTCGCTGTCGCTGTGGAAGCGGTTACTGATGGTGCCGGACCGGCAATAAGCCAGAAGCAGGTTGGAGGCAATCGTAAACGGCTGGTAGTTCCGGCTGAGCTGTTCGTGAAGATCCGGGATCTGCTCCAGCATCCGCAGGTTATTGAGCTGGATACCCTTTCGGAAGCTGCCGGGAAAGGCAGCACACATCCTTGCTTCAATATAGATGTCTTCCAGGATGTTCTGAAGAGAAGCCGCACAGGTCTGCAAGGTCAGAGATACGGCCTTGTCCTTTTCCTGCAGGGCGTCCAGGATTTCCGTCTGGTTTTTCTGATAGGCCGGCAGTTCTACGGAAGGATCTTCCGGGTAAAAAGAGCCGTTCCCCAGGTTTGTCAGGTAAAGGTTCCGGGTGGTGAAATCCGTAAACAGAAGATGTGCCGTCTCATGTCCGGTCATCCCTACCAGGCTCAGCGCCCGCAGGAAGCGGGACGGAAAGCTCTGGGTAACATGGTTTGCCGCATTCAGGTAGATCTTATAAGAGTCTGTGTAAGCCAGTGCCGCACCATCAGATTCGTCCCAGGAAATCAGTGCCTGCAGACCGTAGCAGTAACGCCCGGTAGCAGCACGTGCCTGGGAGGTCAGATACTGATGGAAGGCAGAGGACGTAAAAAATTCCTGATCGGTAATGGAAGATTCCTCTTCCCGGATCATCTGCTTTAATTTTTTCTGGTTACTGTTCAATCTTCTATTTCCTTTCTGTGAGATTTTTTGTCAGCAGGTCTTCCACGGAGCAGCCGTAATAATCTGCCAGTTTCAGGACAGCATAGGCAAGCGGAGTGGCCCTGCAGTTTTCGTAATTCATAATGGTTTTTGGCGGCAGGTGTAAGATCCGTGCCACCGCTCTTTGGGAAAGCCCGCCCTGAGATTTGCGTAAGTAGGACAGGTTTTTTGCAAGAAGTGCATACATTTCTGGTTCTGTAAGAGGCGTTTTACCCACTGGCTTGCCTCCTCTCTTTTCAGGATGGCAGGACAGTATCCAGACAGCTTTCCTCAACCTCCGCACGGCTGATCGCATCTGCCGTAGCAGAAGGCAGGATGGTGTAATGGGCCGCCTCCCGGATATCGCCGCAGACCATATAGGACTGCACCCAGGAAATCAGTTCCCGGACACCGCAGCATCCATCTGTGATCAGGTTTTCCCGACAATATTCCGAGATGGAGTGGACAATCCGTGCCATTGTCTGAACGGTCTTTTTCTCTTTGCAGCCGGTAACGCCAAGTACACGTTCCACCAGTGTCTCATCATCCGGCTCCATCAGGTCGATGAGCACACTCATACGGGAGATTACGGACTGGTTTAAGGGCTTGCAGCCTGCATAGTCATTGTTTGTTGTTACGACGATCACCATATCCGGATGCCGCTGTACCGTTTCACCGTTGGGGAGAAACACACTGTTGCATCGGTCCATCAGGGAGTTTAATCCCACTAGCACACCGGGATTTGCAATGACCGTCGGCTCCTGTATCTCAATCAGGTATCCGTTCCGTATTGCTTCCACCAGCGGCGTATCCACGTAGCGGAAATGCTGCTGGCTGGTTTTGGAGGCATAGTATTCGTGCATTTCATTAAAAATAGTATCAATGAGCTGCTTGTAGACCTGATCTTCTGTAACATTTTCATCGTAGGTTCCGGTCAGTTTTTCATAGGCGCTTGCCGGGTCCAGCATGATATCCTGGAAAGACGGATACTGCCGCTCCAGGGCAGTGCGTTTCCCGTCCACATCCGGCAGGATCTGCCCGAGCAGATCGAATACCTCTGTATTTGCGGAACAGGTCAGGCACCGGTAAGGAAGATGAAGCCCGGAAGCAACTGCTTTGGCTCCTTCCGTTTTTCCCGTACCGGCAGGGCCACGAAGGAGAAAGTTCCGCATGGGCTGTACCGTGTCCGTAGTGACTTTTGCGTGTTCACAGATCCGTTTGACTTCCTTCGGGATGATATACCAGTCCGGCAGTACCGGGACGGTCAGTTCCTCCTCCGGAGTCAGTACACGGGCAGGTGACAGGATATACTGTCCCACAAAATCCGCTTTCGCTATGACTTCCGCTTTCTTCTTAAAGGTGTTGCCGGGTTTCAGTACCTGGAAAGCCCCGTGGATGATTTCCGTAGGCGCATAGGTTCCCGTTTGAAGAGCCAGCGGCTTCAAAAGCGGGATGACACCATTGGCAGCAATATCCGTGCGGATTCCTCCCGTTGCGAGCGTATCACTGTATCGGATCCGGCGGTAAGCATTGTCACAAAGGACAGCCGCCGTTTCTGCCGCCTCGTCCATGTCCGGATAACCGGCTGCACGGTATTCTTTTAACTGCTGGTATTTCTCATTGAACTCCTCATCGGAAAGAAACGTAGGCATCAGAGCGAATAACAAAGCAGTTCCTGTATTCTCGGAATCTTTGAATACATATTTCTCCGGTGTATTTTCTGTATCCGGCGGCACCGTGTACTTCCCGGCAATAAATTTCCCGTTTGCAGGGTTATAGACCACCACATGAAGTTCTCCGGTACGGCTGGGATATTCTGCCACTGTATAGGTATTGGTCTGGCTCCCGATTGCGCCCAGTTCCTCTGCCGACTTCCCGCCTGCGGACTCCTCCAGTTCCATGTAGGTCAGGACGGCCTGCAGGGTAGCCGCATGGAGGGTGCTTCTCTTCTGCGGCTGGGTACAGTATTTGGATGCGATATTCTTAAACACGGCGTCATCCGTATAGTCTTTGAAAGGGTCCGGGAGCGTGCGCTGGAAGGTCCAGCTCTCCACTAATTTTCCTCTTGCCATCGTTGCTTTTCCTCCTTATGCCCAGGTGATCTCTACTGCGTTTTCTGTTTCTGCCGCTTCCAGTTCATCATCGGCAAACACCTGCAGGAGTGCAGGCCAGTAGGCTTTCGGCGGGAAATGCTCCAGCTTTCCCTTTACTTCCGGCTCCTTCCCGTTGAGGATATAAACATCCCCCTGTTCTCCGATGAACAGCTTCTGGTGTCCTTTTGCCTGCAGGTTCCCGATCATTTCCACAAGGAATGGTTTCCCGATCAGGGAGTACCAGGACGCAGGATCAACCTTTGGCGTATCCGGGGATGCGGCTTTGTCGCCTTTCCGTTTCAACGCAGAGACAGTCAGCATCTGAAGATGCAGGCTGCCGTATTCATCCATGGACACTTCCGCAAAGTTATGGTCACCGGTGTTTCTGGTGGATAAGCGGATCGCATCTCCATCCAACAGGTGGGAAAGACGCAGGGGTTCTGCAAATTCCCAGGTGGCTTCCGGAAAAGCAGACTGAAGTGTGTCTGTGATCTGATAGCTGATCTGCCGGATCAGGATGGTTTCCAAATCCGAGTTCCCGTTTCCAGTATCTGTTGCCCTACCAGCCGGGATCTGGAGCTTCCGGAGTCCGGAAGCAAGCGGAGGGATGATAAGGATTGCTAGGGAAACAATGACTCCCGCAGCGGCAATACCAGTCATCAGATAGGACTGGCTTCCCTTTGGAAGCAGAAATGCCGCCGCAAACAGGCACAGTACAGTGATCTGTAAGATCTTTTTGATCGTTCTGGTTTTCTTTGCTTTCATGTAAATTCTTCCTTTCTTCCTAAACTTGCTGTGCCGCACCCGGGAGAGCCGATGATCGGCGCTCTCCTGGATCCTGTGCGGACACAAAAAAAGAACTGCCTGTACGGAGTAGTCTCCGGGTGCAATTCTCTACATGGATCGTTTCTTATGTGATTTTTTGTGTTCAGCATCAAGCGACAAAGGGAAGTGTCTCTGCCTGCTGTTCTGTAACCTGGGTAAACCCATCTCCCGGATAGCCTCCCTGTGTTCCCGGAGCTGCCCCGCTTGCAGGAGCATAGCCGCCGGAAGGCTGCTGGTTCGGATTGCCCTGTGCGTAATTGGGTGCGTTTCCAGGATTTGGAGTATAGCCGTTCTGGGGCTGTCTGTAACCGTTCTGTGGTACGTTCCCCTGTGGAGTAGTTGTTCTTCCCTGTCCTCCCCGTGCATATCCATTCTGGTTTTGCGGTGCGGCGCCTGTAGGAGCATAATTGCCGGCAGGAGCACCGGATGCCTGTGGATAGCCGCCCTGTGCAGGTGTCGGGTATCCGCCCTGCTGATTGGGAACAGGAGCTCCTCCGGGCTGTCCATAGCCGTTCTGAGGAACGCCTCCAGGTACACCGGGATTGGCTCCATTTGCATCGTCATAAGTCATAGGTGCAAACTGCCAGTCTTTGACAACCACGCTGGGGCCGGAGTTCGGTTTCCCCTGGTTTTTCCCTTTCTGATGAATGAAGGGATGCAGCTCCAGCTCTCCAATGATAATCAGACCGGTTGACTTTTTTACTCCTGCTTTGATCAGGCGGTCTGCTAGAAATGAATTGAAATAGCAGGAATAAAATACAGTTTCTTTCTTTCCGTCTGCTCCCCGCTGGGGGCAGGAGATGTCCAGAGTCGTATAGGTCGTGTTGCTGTTCTTTGCCTGCATGATCTGAGGATCCGATGTTGGCCTCCCTGGTAAAAAGATGATTGCTGACATAGAAATTCTCCTTTCTGCCTCTTTGGGCGTTAAAATAAATAATAGTGAAAATAAAAAAAGTGCCATTACAGTGCCGTAAAAAACGGCATTATAATGACACGATTTTCCAACTTAAACAGCATGTGTCCTGGGTGAATAGCCCAGACTCCCATTTCGGGATAACACAAGAACTCAAATACAAGATTATAGTAGCACAAGATATAGTGGGTGTCAAATGGAAAGAAACGATATATTGATATTTTAAAACCAAAGGTATTGTTGAGAAAATATAGAGAAGAACTTAAGAAGTGGTCGCTGGGGTCTTGAAAAAAATAGTCAACGTATTAGAATAGAATTGACTAAAACAGTCAAAGGAGGTCTAAAAATTGTCTGCGGAGAAGTTTGAAGAATTACCGTCTGAAAAGAAAATGCGGATTATAAACGCAGGACTGGAATGTTTCGGGCAATACGGATATAAAAAGGCAAACACTGATTTGATTGTGGAAAAAGCAGGAATATCTAAAGGACTGTTATTTTACTACTTCAAAAATAAAGAAACCTTTTATCTTTACTTGTGCGATTTTTGCAGTAAAGTTTCTTTGGAAGCAGTAGATGTAGCGAAAATGAGTGCCATAACTGATTTTTTCGATATGTTGGACTTCGGGATAAGAACCAAATTGAAAATATGGTCTGACTATCCTTATATGTATGATTTTTCGTTGCGGATGGTTCTTTTTCAAGACGAAAAAGTTTCGGCTTCGGTTAATGATTATCTCGCTGAAAATTTTAATACCACATTCGATGAATACTTCAAGCACATTGACTTTTCGCTATTCAAAGAGGACATTGATCCGAAGTACATTTACAAAATGTTTTCGTGGTTATCCGAGGGTTATCTGTCTGAAAAGCATCGAACCAATCAACCGATTGTGTTTGATGAGGCTATTGCGGAATTTGAAAAATGGAAAGCAATGATTAAACAGATTAGTTATAAAGAGGAATACCTATGAAGATGATTGAAGCACACAACTTGACAAAAGATTATGGAAACCATAGAGGCATTTTTGATTTAAGTTTTACTGTTGACCAAGGAGAGGTTGTTGGATTTCTGGGATCAAACGGTGCGGGCAAAACAACGACCATAAGACACTTGATGGGTTTTATCCATCCCCAGCAGGGTATATCTAAAGTATTTGATATGGATACGTTCTCTGCGGCAAAGCAAATACAGTCAAAGGTTGGCTATTTACCGGGAGAAATATCATTTTTGAATGATCGAATGACTGGCAATGAGTTCATCCGATTTATGATGGAAATAAAAGAGAATGTTTCCGCAGAACAGGTTCGACACCTCGTAGATTACTTTGAATTGGATACTCGTATCAAGATCAAAAAAATGTCAAAGGGGACAAAACAGAAATTAGGGTTAGTCGTTGCATTTATGCACAATCCATCTGTGTTAATCTTAGATGAACCGACCAGCGGATTAGACCCTATTATGCAAAATAAGTTTGTCGAGCTTATAAAATCAGAAAAAAGCAAAGGCAAAACGATATTTATGTCATCCCATATTTTTGAAGAAGTTGAAAATACTTGTGATAGAGTGCTGATGGTTAAGGATGGACACTTGATTGCCGATAAAGGTATCCAGAGTATTCGAGATACGAACAAAAAACATTACACGATTACCTTTGCAACCCCTGAACTTGCAAAGACATTTACACAGGTTCATGCTGGCAGTACATTCGATGGAAATTACAAGGTATCTTTTCTGCTGGATAGCTCTGTCAATGATCTTGTGCATGAGTTAGTACATTACGATGTGCAGGATATAGCAGTAAGAAACCAAACAATCGAAGAAGTATTTTTGCAGTATTATGGAGGAACCAAAGCATGATCCGCTCATTGATGAAGCAGGAAGTAAAAGTAAACTACAAATTATATATTGTTTTTTTGAGTATCATCGCAATGTATGCTGTCACATTGGTGGCAATGTATGACCCATCGCTAAAGGACAGCCTGAAATCATTAGAGGAAAGTATGCCGGTTGTTCTTGCTGCTTTCGGAATGCAGGATATGGGGACGACCTTGCTGGATTTCATCATTACATATCTGTATAAATTTGTTTTGATTGTTACACCGTTCATTTACAGCATCGTAATGTGCTATCGCCTACTTGCAAAGTATGTGGAAAATGGATCACTTGCCTATCTGCTAAATTCAAAGCATGGAAGAACGAAAATTGTTTTAACACAATGGGTCAATCTATTTTTGGGGTTAGTCGTGATGATCTCATTCAATACAGGATTGATGATTGTATGCTGCTCCATGATGTTCAAAGGTGCGTTGGATATACCCCGGTTTTTAATACTCAATTTAGGCTTGCTCGTCCTGCAATTATTTATTGCGGCGTTCTGCTTTATGTTTGCTTGCTTATTCACTGATGTTAAATATTCAATCGGCTGTGGGGCCGGGGTTATTTCGTTGTTCATCATAATGCAGATGTTTTTTTCCGTATATGATAGTGCCAAAATTCTTCTGTACTGCAATCCATTGAGTTTGTTCAACCCACAGCAGCTTATCAATGGAAATATTGTTTCGGTTATTAGTCTTGTGGTTTTGCTGGGATTAACTGCTATTTTCCTGATTATTGGATTGCTGGGATTTAGACGAAAAGATTTAGCACTTTAAGAAAATATATCTATTTCCTGCCGGACAACGGCAAAAGAAAAAGCCGTTGTTCAGCAGGCAAACGGATGGTTACAGAGCAAAAAATAATGGAGGTGTAAACTATTGCCTGAGAACATCAAATGAGATGCCGTGTTCCAGAGTATTATTGACACATGGCTACCCCTGATTGGAGTGGTTGCCGCAATCATTGTAATTGTTGTGATCGTCCATGTGATTAAGAAAAAGGGGAAATAAATCACTACGAATAATTGAATAGGTGGCAAGCAATGGAGCAAATCGAAATCATCCTTCGCTTCACGGATACAACTGGTAAAGTAACAGAGCAGCTTCTGACTAAATTCAATACAGAGAAACCAGCGACAGGGAATGATAAGGTTCTCCAGTATTCCGGTCTTTGTATTGATCCGATCCAACATCAGGTTTCTTACGAGGGGAACACACTTCCTCTTACAGAGACTTATGAATTTCAGACTCTTGCTTATCTTGCCAGTCAGCCAGGGAGAGTCTATACGAAAGAACAGATCTATCAGGCAGTCTGGAAGGAGGAACCAGTGGATGTAAGTAGTGCGGTGTTCTGTATCATCAGGAATATCCGCCAGAAGCTGCGAAAAGTTACTACAAAAGAATATATCCAGACCGTTTGGGGAGTCGGATACAAGTTTGTTGATGTCCCAGGGGAGTGATCCCCTGGGATGTTTTCAGTATGAAGGTATGCTCATATTCTAATTTTAATAGCATGTGTCCTGGGTGAATGGCCCAGACTCCCATTTCGGGATCACACAAGAACTCAAATACAAGATTATAGTAACACAAGATATAGTGGGTGTCAAATGGAATAAAACTATTTGTAGTAGATTTCTGAACTTACCAGCGACAAGGTGTTTGCTTTGGAACGGCGGACGGAGGGCAAATAGGTTGGTTAAACTTATAATTCATATTTCATTTCTTGATGTGTTCGGGCAAAAGAACTATAATGTTTTTTGTGGAGGTATAAACATATGGAATTCTCTCACAGGCTCCGTCAGTATAGGGGCCTGTTTTCATAATTACCTTGATTTTTACAATGCGTTCCTGTAATCTGTGTCAAACACCCGGTTTTAGGAAGGTATAAGAAGGAAATTTACCGCCCATCACAAATTCACTACCACCTATATGCGAAATATGGATTTAGCCACTTCGAATAGGTATAATCTTTATGGAGGTGTGCGCCAGTTCGGCGCTGGATATATAACTGGTGGGAATCCAGTCTGGTAAGACCTAGCAAGTCGCCAGTACCGAGTCCTTGGA